>OLVO01000254.1_pt1 | contig 63372 bp, 49 predicted proteins | sample 1672571 | NCBI WGS metagenome assembly OLVO01 (sample SAMEA3136700, study PRJEB25190) | human gut metagenome | biome: human gut; feature: human-associated habitat; material: faeces | place: Austria | collected 2013
ATTAGTGGCTCAAATATTGGTTCCCACTTGGCTCAAATATTCGTTGACATTCACACTCAGCAACGAGCTATTCTCCTCGCACGTCTTGCGCACAGCAAGGATGGCAGTATCGCTTGTTCCGTCGAGAATTGCGTCTTGATTCTGGAAAACGATCCCGTGCTGATGGGTGTTATCCGCAAAGACCTGTTCACCGGCTGCATGGTCATTGTCGGTGATATGCCGTGGCATCGGGCGGGCAGCTGCTTCACTGACGACGATTTAGCCTTCATCGAGTTGCTTTTTGAGAATCATTACAGCATCACGTCCGAGAAGAAAATCCTCACTGCCTTGCGGATAGTAGCCAACAGCAACAGCTATCATCCTGTGCGGGAATATCTGAATCATCTTGATTGGGACAGAACGCCCCGCGTTCGATTTGCGCTGCATCACTTTCTCGGTGCGGAAATCTGCGACCCGAATGAAGAGCTGCTGCGTTTATTCATGTTGGGCGCTGTGACGCGCATCTTTCAGCCGGGGTACAAGTTCGATATGATGCTTTGTCTCGCCGGTGGACAAGGCGCTGGCAAGTCCAGCTTCTTCCGTTTTCTTGCAGGGAATGACGAGTGGTTTTCGGATGATTTGCGGAGGCTCGACGATGAAAACATCTATCGTCGGATAATGGGGCATTGGATTATCGAGATGAGTGAGATGATGGCCACGGGCAATGCCAAGAACGAAGAAATCAAATCTTTTCTCAGCCGCCAGAAAGATACTTACAAAGTGCCTTATGACAAGTTTCCGGCAGATAGACCACGACAGTGTGTCTTTGCAGGCACTTCCAACAAGCTGGATTTTCTGCCCCATGACCGCAGCGGAAATCGGCGTTTCTTGCCAATCCGCATCGACCCGGGCAAGGCAGAGGTACACATCCTTGCTAACCAACAGACATCACGCGCCTATTTCAATCAACTGTGGGCGGAAATCATGGTCATCTATCGTTCCGGCGAATACTCGCTTCAGCTCTCTAAGGAAGCATCCAAGCAATTGAAGCAGGAGCAAAACACCTTCATGCCAGAGGACACACTGGCTGGGCAAGTGCTCGGCTTCATGGAGCAAACGGCATATAAGCAAGTATGCTCCACCCTGATTTTTGCAGAAGCGCTTCACAGCGGCACTCTGACAAGACCGCAAGCATGGGAAACACGAAACATCTGCGACGTTGTGAACAACGCCATTGCCAGCGGTGAACTCAAAGGATGGCATTCCTATCAAGGAAGCAGACGCTACGCACGCTATGGCAAGCAGCGTGGCCGGGAACGCGACTGCGACCCGGAACAAATCAACTGGAACAGCATCGGGGCAGGCGCAGAGCAATTTGTCGCCGCGGAGACATCAGACAATTCTCCTCTCTAACACATCGTTGTTCCGCTTTCTTGTTCCAAACGCATCGTCTGAGAGTTCTCGTCCCATCCCGCATTCCGGTCACATGGAACAATGGAACAAAGCACATCACAAAAAGAAATAAGTCAAGGCTGAGATGCACACGCTCTCTGATGTGGAACTGCGGCGCTTTCTGGCAATCGCCAAGGATGATCCGTTCTATTTGATGTACCATGTGGACTTCTTCACGGGTCTGCGGGAAAGCGAACTGATTGGTCTAACGTGGGATTGCATTGATTTCGCGAAGGGGACTATTCGTGTGTACCGTCAGTTTGTGCGCATTGCATCCGGGCCTGACAAGGGCAAAATGATGTTCACTTCGCTGAAAAACCACAAAGAGCGCACGATTCATCCCGCGCCATCTGTGATGGACGCATTGAGGCAAGCCAAAGAAAAGCAGAACCGGCAGCGTCTGCTCGCAGGTTCATCATGGGACAATGTGTACGACATGGTTTTCACTCGTGACAACGGCATGTTCATCCGTTTCAAGACACTGTATGTCCACTTCAAGGCACTGGTCAGCAGGCTCAACCGTCCGGAGGTTCGCTTCCACGACATTCGCCACACCTACGCCACCCTCGCTATTCAAAGCGAAATTGACTTCAAGACGCTTTCCTTGTCACTCGGACATGCAACCGTCGCCTTCACGCTCGACACCTACGGACACGTCAGCAACCGTATGTCGCAAAACGCGGCAGCCAAGATGGAAAAATTCATTTGCTCGCTGTAAAAAGCGCAGACTCACGCGCATAGCGGTTTTTCGTGGGTATGGAAAAGAAAGCGTTTGTGGGTATGGTGTGGGTATACAGCAGCACTAAAAAAGCCGAAACCCTTGCATCTCCAAGGATTTCGGCTCGTGGAGTTACCTCATCCATATCCGAACCATCGGCATCCTTTTTGCCGTTCCGGTTCACAGCATCAAGATCATCCATGGTCATTGTCCGAGTCCCATCCTTGAAGTTGAAGGTCAGAACCAGCTTGTCGTCATACAGGAACACCGCATTGACAAAGGTGTCAATCAGCATCTTCCGATGGGTTTGCTGTTTGGTATCCAGCTTTCTGAACTTCAGCAGCCAGAAACGCATGAATTCCTCGCTGATCCGGGGCTTTTCCAGCTTCTCCTGGGCGATCTTCTGTTCAAGCTCCTCCTTCAGAGATTCCAGCTGCTCCAGCCTCTCCCGGGTGGATTTGGTGAAAATGCCCTGCTGAATGGCGTTGACCAGATTCTCTATGCCCCTCTCTGCCTCGCGAAGCTGCTTTTCATACAAGGGCAGGTTGATGTTGTCCCTGTCCTGATAGTCCATCAGGAGTGCCACAATCGCATCAATCGCCTTGTCATCCATGACCAGTTTCATGGTTTCAGTTACAATCAGATCTTCTATCCATGCCTTGCGGACGGTCTTTTTGTGGCAGGTGCCTGCTCTGCGCTTGACTGTGGCACACTTGTAGTAGTGATGGGTCGTGCCATTTCGGGCTGTTCCGCATTCGCCTCGCATCATTGCACCACAGTTTCCACAGAACAGCTTGGTTGTCAGCAGGTAATCATCCTCGGCCTTGTGACGGGCCGGGGCCTTTTTGTTGACTGCCAGCCTTTCCTGAACACGGTTGAACAGATCTTCATCCACAATGGCCGGATGACCTCCGGGTACGACAATCTCGTTGTAGTGATATTCACCGATATATCGCCGGTTGTTCAGCATCAACTGGACGGTGTTGAAGGTAATCGGCTTTCCACGACTGCTGGTCACATGATGCTCATTCAGCCAGTCCTGGATTTCTTTCATCGTTGCACCATCAGCATATTTCTGAAAGGCTTCCCGAACAAAGGGCGCCTTGAGCGGATCGATCTGCAGATAGTGTTCCTCGTCGATCACGTAGCCGATGGGTGCTGTGCTGCTGACAAACTTGCCCTTCAGGGCGTTCTCCATCAGCCCGCGTCTGATCTTCACAGAAAGTTCTGCTGAGTAGTATTCGTTCATGCCCTCGAGAATGGACTCCATCATGATCCCTTCGGGGCCGTCAGCAATCAACTCCGTTGCGGACACGACCTTCACGCCGTTCTTTTTGAGCAGGTGCTTGTAGTGGGCGCTGTCATAGCGGTCTCTGGAAAAGCGATCGAGCTTCCATACAATAATCAGGTCGAACAGGCCCTTTTCGCTGTCCTTGATCATCTGCTGAAAATCCGGTCGATCATCAGTTTTTGCAGACATGGCCCTGTCGATATAGTGCTTGAGAACCGTGATGCCGTTCTTCTCGGCATAGGCTGTGCACTCGCGGATCTGACCCTCGATGCTTTCCTCACGCTGATTATCGGAGGAGTAGCGGGCATAAATCACTGCTTTCATCAGGCTCACCTCCTTCCAGTTACGCAGTTCTATCACAGCTTGTGTGCATAGTCCTCCAACCCGCTGAAGAAACGCTCCACATAGACGGTATCATCCACAATTTTGAATATCATCAGGTAACGCATGAAGGTCGCTTTGCGGTGTCCTCGCAGCAGCGGATGGGTGCATTCGGCATAGGCAGCAGGTGTCCTGGCAAGAATGCCATAGATTGACTCAACCTCGGACAGCACGTGCCTGGCTGCCTGTGGATCGCACAGCTTTGTCATGATATAGCCGATGATTTCATCAAGGTCACGCTCGGCAGAAGCTGTGATTTGAACTTTATAATCCATACTTGCTCCTGATTCCAGTCAGAGAAGCTGCGGCATCAGCAGTCTTGCCATGGATGATGTCATTCTCGGCCTCCATCAGCTTCTCATAGACCGTGTAAAGGCGGATCCGGTCATAGACTTCAGCGCTCATAATGACCATATCGGCATAGCCATTCTTGGTGACCGTGATAGGCTCCGATGAGGCATGAACTTTCTCGGAGATGGCAGCAGTGTTCTTGAGGTCACGAATCGGGATACATTGCGTCATGGCGTCATTCCTCCTTGTGGCCTTATTGTACCACATGCAAATCCAGTTGTCAAGACAGTTGTGCTTACCGAATGATTGATTTGTTCGGGGATTTCGCTGGATCTTGCATGACAATGTGATATAATGAAACAAAATACTCAGGAGGTGTCCCATGCCCAGCCCTGATGGCTTCATTGTCGTTCTTCCGCGCCGCATCGAGATCATCCCATATTCCTCCAACCTGTCATGGCTGACGCTGTTCTACGCGCTTCCCAGGGAGCTTGTTGAGAAGCGTCCCGCGTACCTCAACCTTCCCCGGAATATCAACACCCTCCTTGCCTCCGACGAAGCCAAGGCATTGATCGAAAACGATTTGTTTCTGGAGCTCGTCTGGGACTGTTATGCCTGGGCAGTCTGGCAGTTCTTCCAAGTTCCGCTGAAGGACGGCAGCTACCGGGACATCCCGGGTGACTGGAGCAATTACTCCGGTGACTTCCCGCTGTGGCGTATGTCCTACCTGATGACGCAGTACATCCGGGACAAATTCGAGCATGATATGGACTGGAGCTTCCAGCGGCTTTTCCTGATGCCGGAAGAATCGGAGGTAACCTGGCTGACCTATAAGCAGTTCGGCAACCTTGTGGGCAACCTGACCGATATGATTGTGAAGGAACAGAACTGGCAACCCATCATTGACGAAATCTGGCGCAACCGTCAGGAGGAGGATTACAGCGGCGACAGCTACAGCCGCCGGGACTTTATGAAAGCGTGGCAGCACACACGCTCAGTCAAGCAACGGATGACCCTTGAGGATTTGGACAAGCTGAGTGCAGACGAGCTGGATGCACAGGGATTGCGCCGTGATGACACGGCTCAAATCATCACCAGCATCGCACTTGAGCAGTTTATGGACGGACTGAGCGACCGGGATCAGCAAATCCTGAAGCTGCGGATGCAGGGCAAGACGCTGGAGGAGATTGCTCCTCTGGTTGGATACAGTGCAGCCGGCTCCGTACACAAACGACTACAGCAAATTGCCGAAGCATATCGAAAAAGAAAAACGTAAAAAAGCAAATTTCATGGAAAAAAGCATGCCTTCCCATGTCCATAGAAAATAGGGGCACCCTCCGGCAGTCGCAGCGGCGCGGCTGCTTTTTGTTGTGCCCCGTAATATCCAAGGAGGTACACACCATGAAAACCGATGAACAGACCCTTCGCTATCAGAAGGAGATCGACAAGCTGAACCAACAGCTTGCCGAGAACGAGGCCCGGCAGAAGAAGGCCGCCGATGATGCGAAAATGCTTCGCCGGAAGGTGCAGACCGCCCAGCGCAACATGCGCACCCATCGCCTGTGTGTCTTGGGCGCATTGCTGGAAAAGCATCTTCGGGAGCCCGACCTGCTGACCGCGGATGACATTGACCGCATTCTCGGCAGAATCTTTGCTGACCCGAGTATCCAGGAGCGTTTGACCAACGCGCTGGACTTCCGCAGGGCGAATCCGGCTGCCGAGCATGTGGATGACCATGTTGATGAAAGCTGACAAATACCCCACGGAGTGCGCAACTATACACCGTTTCCGGTGCGTTGCGGCCTCCGGCGGGCTCTGTGGGCGCAGGATGTCCCGCAGAGCGTCACATCCTCACAATCAGGGCGAGCACAGCTCTCCCTGCGGCACCTGCGGTGCCTACCCTCACGACCAGCCGGGGAGGTTCTCCGGCTGGTTCCTTTCATTTGGAGGTGGTCTTGATCCCCTGTCCCCATTTTGATTTGGTCATTGTGTCGCGCGGAAACGGCGGCTCCGCTGTTGGTAAAGCCGCATACCAATCGGGCGAGCAGCTGTACTCCGAGCACGATCACGAGACCAAAACCGGCAAGCATGTGGAGCGGATTGTCAGCGCCGAAATCATGCTGCCTGAGCATGTCCCCAGGCAATTCGCTGATAGACAGCTGCTGTGGAACTCCGTTGAGGCAGTTGAGAAGCAATGGAACGCTCAGCTGTGTCGCAGGCTGATTCTGGCTTTACCGAGAGAACTGTCATTGGAGGACAATCAGCAGTTGCTCCGGCAGTATTGTCAGGAGCAGTTTGTGAGCAAAGGCATGACTGCCGATGTGGCTCTTCATGACGACCATGATGGGAATCCCCACGCACACATCCTGCTGACCATGCGCGCCATGGATAGCCAGGGCAAGTGGCTTCCCAAGGCACGGAAGGTCTATGACCTCGATGAGAACGGCGAGCGCATCCGGCTTAAGAGTGGTCAATGGAAAAGCCACAAGGAACGCACAACCGACTGGGATGATTCGGGTAACTGCGAGAAATGGCGGCATGCCTGGGAAGTGTTGCAGAACCGGTATCTTGAGCAGGCAGACCGGGCGGAACGGGTTGACCTGCGCTCCTTTGCCAGACAGGGCAACGAGTTGATCCCAACGGTGCATCTTGGCCCCGAAGCCAGCGCCATGGAGCGAAAAGGTGCGCACACCTTTCTGGGCGATATGAATCGTGAGATCAAGGCACTGAACCGGATCATTCTGCAGATCAAAGCAGCCGTTCACGATATCCGTCAGAGCGTCGAGGATTTCTTTGAGGCCCGTCGGGATGCAAAACGTCAGGTCAGCGAGTCGCTTGACGCGCTCCTGGCGGACTTCTTCGAAAGCCGCAGCCGGGAGCGTGAAGCCTGGAATTCAGGCAGGGTCAAGGTGAAAGCCATGTCAAAGGACTTCGCCCTGATTAACGACCTGCACCACTTCATCCATGAGCGCGGGCTGTACAGCGTCAATGATCTGTTGGCCCGATTAACAGTGCTGGAAAACAGAAATCGACAGGCCCGCGACAGCATTGCATTAGCCGAAAAGCGCAAGGAACAGATTGCAAGAATCATCGAAGCCGGTGAGATTGTCGAGCAGTTGTGGCCGGTGAAGAAGGAATTGCTGAGCCTTCATTTCACCAGCCAGCAGAAAACATATGAAGCCCAACATAGCGACGAGTTGAAGCAATACAACCGGTCCTACGCCATTCTCATGAACGAAAACCACGGCGTGATGGAGGTTAATCCTTACGATTTCTATCATGAGCAGCAACAACTGGATGAGATGATTGACGATGCAGCCGGACAACTCGAAGCCGTGAAGGACGAATTGAGGGAACTGCGGCGTCTGCGCTATGTTGTCTCAAAGATCAGACCTGACCTCCTGCCGGAGAGCCCAAGATCACTTCAAGATGCACTGGCTGAAGCCAAGCATGAAATTGACCGTCACAAACAGCAGAACAGGCCCTCTGCCAACAGAGCGGAGCCCTCAAAGAAGAAACAGCCAACACGAAAGGAGCTGACCAATGAACGATAAGAACCTGATCCGCCGATGCAAGGCATTGGCTGCGCACGCTTGTGCCAACTGGCGTAATCATGAGTGCCTCGCCAGGAAGTGCCCCTGCAATGTGATCAATCCGAGGTATGCGACCATTCATGATGGTGCGATCAACTGCGACTATTTCCTGTCGTCTGTTCTTCCGCTGGACAAGGAACTCAACAGGCTGGTGTGGTGCAGCATCTTTGGGGATGGGGAGCACTCACAACCGCACATCCGGTTTTGCACCACCTGTGGCAGTGCATATATTCCCACATCACCCCGGCAGAGATACTGCATCCCATGCGGTATCGAACGAAAGCGTCAGCGCAGCCGGGAAAAGCAGCGCCGGTATACCGAGCGGAAAAGAGCAAAACAGCAGGCGTGAGTCTTACCCTTTTACCCTTGAGAAAACCAGTCAAATCAAAGGCTTTCGTAGTCCCTTTTGAAGATGGATGAATCAGAGCCCATCCCCCTCAGAAATGAGGTTTGAAAAGGGTCATTCCAATCAATTTCAGGGTGCAAACCCAGCGAACCGGCCGCGGCTAAACAGCGGCATGGAGAACAAGGAGAACCTATGGCAAAAAAGAAGAAGCCGGTCAACCAGTCCAACTGGACGGATGCGGCCGTGGAGACCTTTGCCCGGTGTGTATGGCCGGACATCGTTGCCTTCTTTGAGAGCGAAGAAGGCCAAAGGGAATTTGCCCAGTGGCAGCGTGAGAAGGCCATGAAGGCTGAAAGGAATAGTGGCTCGCCCAACGAGGCGGCCTGAAGATAGAAGGAGGGGCACCGGGCCTGATGCAGGTTCGGTGCCCCTCTTTTCGTTTGCCTTGGCTTTTGGAATTGGGATGGATTGCTCAACTTGAAATAAGTGCCCTTTGGGAGTATAATATATATGGTGGAGAAGTGTTGAATTTCAACATTTTTTCACGTTGTTTGCGTCAAGTGCAGGTGACTGTGAGGGTTACTTATGAAGATGATCGACAATGTCACGACGACCGTCCGTGATGATCTCCGGCAAACGATCCATAAGGGGAGCAAGCTGTCTATTGCCGCTGCTTGCTTCTCGATTTATGCCTATAAAGAGCTGAAGAAGCAGCTGGAGTCTGTTGAGGAAATTCGATTCATCTTTACATCGCCCACATTCATCAAGGAAAAAACGCCCAAAGAGAAGCGAGAGTTCTATATTCCCCGACTTTCCCGTGAGCGTAGCCTGTACGGCACGGAATTTGAGGTCAGGCTGCGCAATGAATTGACGCAAAAGGCCATTGCAAAGGAATGTGCAGATTGGATTCGCCGGAAGGTTACTTTCCGCTCCAATATTTCACCCCAGCAGATGATGGGCTTTATCAATGTAGACGAAAGCACCTATATGCCCGTAAACGGCTTTACCACCGTTGATCTTGGTTGCGAACGAGGCAACAACGCCTATTATCCCGTTCAGCGCAGTGAAACCGCTGAGAATGGACGGTATTTTCTCAATATCTTCGAAGAAATCTGGAATGACCCGAAAAAGCTGCAGGATGTTACCGAATACGTTATCGAAAGCATTTCTGCCGCATACCGTGAGAACTCGCCAGATTTTATCTATTTCTACACCCTCTACAATATCTTCAATGAGTTTCTGGACGATATTTCGGAGGATATATTGCCCAATGAAGCAACAGGTTTCAAGCAGTCCAAAATTTGGTCCATGCTCTACAACTTCCAGAAAGATGCCGTGCTGGCCATCATCAGCAAGCTCGAGAAATTCAACGGCTGCATTCTGGCAGATAGTGTCGGCCTTGGTAAAACCTTCACAGCACTGGCTGTTATCAAATACTACGAGAACCGCAACAAGTCCGTTCTTGTGCTATGCCCGAAGAAGCTCTCTGAAAACTGGACGACCTACAAAAGCAACTATATCAATAACCCGATTGCAGAAGACCGCCTGCGCTATGACGTCCTTTATCACACCGACCTTTCCCGAGACCGCGGTATGTCCGGTCAGATTGACCTTGCCCGCTTGAATTGGGGCAACTATGATCTCGTTGTGATTGATGAATCCCATAATTTCCGGAATGGCGGCGAGGTATCCGGTGAAGATGAGCGCGAGAACCGCTATCTTCGTCTGCTTAACCGTGTCATCCGTACCGGCGTCCGCACCAAGGTATTGATGCTTTCCGCCACGCCTGTCAATAACCGCTTCTATGATCTGCGCAATCAGCTCCAGCTTGCCTACGAGGGGGATGCAGCGCAGATCAATGAGAAACTGAATACAACCCACACCATCGACGAGATATTCCGCAGCGCCCAGCGGGCCTTCAATGCCTGGAGCAAGCTGCCCTCAGAGCAGCGTACGACGGAAGCGCTGCTCAAAACGCTGGACTTCGACTTCTTCGAGGTATTGGACAGCGTAACCATTGCCCGCAGCCGCAGGCATATTGAGAAATACTATTCCACGGCGGAGATTGGCAAATTCCCAGAGCGCCTCAAGCCCATTTCCCGCAGGCCGCACCTGACCGATTTGAGCGGAGCCATCAATTATAACGACATCTATGATGTGCTGATTATGCTGAATCTCGCCATCTATACGCCCAGCAACTATATCCTGCCGAGCAAAATGGCGAAATACATGGACATGACGCACAACAAAGGCAACACCCTCACGCAGAGAGGCCGAGAGGAGGGTATTCGCCGCCTCATGAGCATCAATCTGCTCAAGCGCTTGGAATCCTCTGTCCATTCCTTCCGCCTGACCTTGCAGCGTATCCGGGAGCTGATCGACAAAACCATCAAGACCATCCATGCCTATCACGGCGGTGAGCGGTCTTTGGAATTGGTTGACTTGACCTCTGCCACGGATTTTGACGAAGACGATCAGAATACCGATCTGTTTACCGTTGGCAAGAAAGTACGCATCGACCTTGCGGACATGGACTACAAATCGTGGCTGCATGAACTGGAGCAGGATGCCGAAAATCTGGAGCTGCTTACCGAGCTCGTCGGCGATATAACGCCCGCACACGATACCAAATTGCAGGAGCTGCTCGCCCTGATCCGTGAGAAGCAGGCGCATCCCATCAACCCGGGGAACAGGAAGATACTGATCTTCACGGCCTTTTCCGATACGGCAGACTACCTCTATCAACATGTCGCGCCGTTTGCTTCAGGAGAGTTTGGCCTGCACACCGCTGAAATCACAGGCACGGTGGACGGAAAAACCACCATCCCTCGCTTGCGTGGAGATTTGAATACCGTCCTGACCTGCTTCTCGCCCAAATCGAAGGGCAAGGACATTCTGATGCCGGATAGCCACGACGAAATCGACATTCTGATTGCCACGGACTGTATTTCCGAGGGTCAGAATCTCCAGGACTGCGACTACCTGATCAACTATGACATTCATTGGAACCCGGTGCGCATCATTCAGCGTTTCGGACGTATTGATCGTATCGGCAGTCAGAATGCGTTCATCCAGCTTGTGAATTTCTGGCCCGATATGGATCTGGACGAATACATCAACCTCAAGAGCCGCGTGGAAACGCGCATGAAGATTTCCGTCATGACCTCCAGCGGCGATGACGACCTCATCAATCCCGAGGAAAAAGGCGACCTTGAATACCGTCGTGCCCAGCTCAAGCGTTTGCAGGAGGAGGTCGTGGACATTGAGGAAATGTCCAGCGGTATATCCATCATGGACTTGGGTCTCAATGAATTCCGTCTCGACCTGCTTGACTACATCAAGCGTAATGACGATGTGGAAACCGCGCCGCACGGAATGCACGCGGTGGTCGAAGCCTCGGAGGATATGCCGCCCGGCGTGATCTTTGTCCTCAAAAACCTGAACAGCAGGGTCAACATTGATGGGATGAATCGCCTCCATCCCTTCTATATGGTCTATATCGGAGAGGATGGCGAAATCATCTGCGACCATCTCTCGCCGAAGGACATGCTGGATCGGATGCGCCTGATCTGCAAAAATCAGACAGAGCCGGATAGGCAGCTCTGCCGCCGTTTCAACGAGGAGACACAGGACGGACGCGATATGGCTGCCTATTCCGACCTTCTGTCGGAGGCCATTGACTCCATCATCCACGTCAAGGAGGAAAGCGACATGGATGCTTTTATGAGGGGCAATCAGATGTCCTTCCTCAGCAACGTCATATCCGGCCTGGAGGATTTTGAATTGATCTGCTTCCTTGTCGTAAAGGAACGGAGGTGAAGGCGATGCTTGGTTTGCCAGCATCCACGGAGATACACAAGCTCATCACCAAGAAAAAGGTTTATGAGCATTTCGGTGCGGAAATGAGCACCGAGCGCCGCAGGAAATTCGATGCGGATATCGCCCGCATGGTGCTCACCAACGAGGTCTCGCCGGTATCCCTTCCCCTACCGGCCGGTGAAACGGTGCAGAATTTCTTCGTTCTGCAGATTTTTCTCAAGGCAAAGGCATTCGATCCGCAGAACATTGCGTATATCGCCCGCCTGTTCGGGCAGCGTCTGGTCATTCTTCTGGAGGCTGAGGGGCAGCAGCGTTTGGCGCTGTGGCAAACAAAGCTCATCATGACCGAATGGGCGGCGTCCGATACGCTGCACTTGCCGCTGACCGGGCTGAACCTGGACAAAGTATGGGAAAACATTGTTGCCCAGATAGCGGGCATTCAACTGGAGCAAGGCCGCACCCTGGACGAGCAGATTGCGTTGGCTGCACAGCGCGAGAAGCTGCAAAAGGAAATCGCCCGGCTGGAAAAGCTGGCGCGGGCGGAGCGGCAGCCGAAGAAGAAGTTCGAACTGGTAAACGAACTAAGGCGCCTGCAGAAGCAGTTTTCAACTGAACAAGGAGGAATTACACTTTGAACACGTTGTACAAAATAGTTCTAACCTTGAACGCTACTTCATGGATGATTGTAGTATATGGCATTAAGGAGAGATGGCATACACGATACATTCCAACTTGGATGATAGGAATAGGATTGCTATTGGTTCCGGTATTGCTTTCCTTACTTTCTCTTGTCATAGCCAGAAAGTTAGGTAGTGACTCTTTATCGAAATGTCAAGAGAGTTCTTTGGCAGACAATGAGTTTCTTCCAGCATATCTGGGTTACTTCTTTGTGTCTTTATCAGTACCAGATAACACAACAATGGTATTCTTATACAGTATAGTATTTCTATTTACATGGCTTTCTCAAAACCAATACTTCAATCCAATCTACCTACTCTTTGGTTATCATTATTACCATGTACTTACAGAACAAGGAACGCGAGTGTTCATAATAGCAAGGGGACAAATCATTCGAAATCGAAAAGAAATGAACTTTGAACAACTCAAGAGAATCAATGATACGACATATTTAGCCGTAAAGGAGGCACATGAGAATAAATGATCCAGCTATATGCAAAAATTTTGGTCAGAGGTAAAGGTAACAAGTATCGTAAAGTGCTTTCCACAGAAAGCCCTGTCTACAAGCCCATAGCCGAACTCATCGTTTCTTCATGTCAATACACGCCCGGTGCTATTCTTGACGATGGCGAATGGTTCAAAATTTCTGCTTTTTCCAGTACAGAATATTCTCTCGACTTGACAAAAAGAGAATATGAAACAGTGGACTACGATTCTTTGAGAAAAGACGAATACCTCCATATTGACTACTTGTTTGCAAGTATCGATGGAAATCTATATTTCCAGAACATCAGCAAGGTCAAACTTGCAAGAAAGAAACAGATTTGGGAAATCGGAGAGGGATATCGTTATGTAGATGATGCTGCAGTTATCACAATAAACGACTATCCCGATGCAATCTACATTTCGGAAGAAGATACACTGTATTTTCGGCGAATTGAACCAATAACTGGTATCTTCAAAGATATTTCTAAATTGTATCGGGAAGCAACCGAGCCAGAAGTTGCTGAATTTCTTCAGAATGATTTTATCGTCCTCTCTGATGGATTCAGTTCTTCTGATGTGAAGACGGCTAATCGCAAGAGAATCGCGTTAGCAATGGATACTTTATCCAAACTGCATCCCCAAGAGAGGCAACAGATTTTTTCCTATATTCGAGATTACTGCCCCCAAATTGTCAAAGAGGGCAATAAGTTTAGTGTCAGTTCCGAAGAGAATCTGAAAATGGTTCTTTTCGGCATTGAACAACGGTTTTATACCACAATAGTCGGTGGTGAAAAAAGACTTGCCAATTCCGTAATTACAATATGAGCAGGAGAAATAATATGGATAGATTAGCCATGCACACCCCCAACCTCGCGGACGAGAATTTCCGCAAGCTGGCTGCCCTCTTCCCGAACGCGGTGACGGAGACCATCGACCCGGCGACGGGCGAGGTGGTGCGCGCCATTGACAAGGACGTGCTCATGCAAGAGATCAACACGCGCGTGGTGGAGGGGCGCGAGGAGCGCTACCAGTTCACCTGGCCGGACAAGAAGAAGGCCGTGCTGGCGGCGAACGCGCCCATCAGCGCCGCGCTACGCCCCGTGCGCGAGGACAGCGTGGGCCGGGATGGCACGCCCGGGGGCTGGGACAGCGAGAACCTGTACATCGAGGGGGACAACCTCGAGGTATTGAAGCTGCTGCGGGAAACCTATCTGGGCAAGGTGAAGATGATCTACATCGACCCGCCGTACAACACGGGCAACGATTTTGTGTATGAGGACGACTTTGCCGAGGACACGGACAGCTACATGGGGCGCAGCGGACAGTATGACGAGCAGGGCAACCAGCTGGTGCAGAACACGGACAGCAACGGGCGCTTCCATACGGACTGGCTGAATATGATCTATCCGAGGCTGAGGATTGCGAAGGATTTGCTGGCGGAGGACGGGGTTATTTTCATTAGCATCAATGATCAAGAAGTCGATAGTCTTAGAAAGGTGTGTGATGAAATATTCGGTAAATCCAATTTTATTGCCACCTTGATTTGGCAACAACGCAAGGGCGGTGGAAATGATTCTCGTTATGTTGCCATTGATCATGAGTACATATTATTATACGCAAAATTAGCGAGCTCCTTGAATGATAGATGGTATATTGAGCAAAGCGACGAGTACCTCAAGCGTTATAAAGAAATTGAAAGCGATGGTAGACGCTATTATTGGGATACATTGGTTAGAAATGGCTTGCAAAATCCGATTGTCATTACCCTTGATGCACCAGACGGAACCAGTATTACAATAAACTCGCAGAAATCAAAAGATACCGTCATCCGAGGGCTAAAGGATGGAACCGTCAGATTTACAAAAACCTCAAATGGATGGAGCCTTCATCATAAGGTCTATATGAAAACGGGACAAGTTCTTAGGTCAATTCTGACTGAATATGGAAATAATCGCAGTTCCGGGCTTGAACTATCGGAAATATTCGGCAATGTGGTGTTTGACTATTCAAAGCCGTCAACATTGCTAAAACTTCTTTGCCAACTTAACACAAAATATGATGACATTATCCTCGACTTCTTCTCAGGCTCCGCCACGACCGCCCACGCCGTGATGCAGCTCAACGCCGAGGACGGCGGACACCGCAAGTTCATCATGGTGCAACTTCCCGAAGCCTGCGATGAAAAGAGCGAAGCCTACAAAGCAGGCTACAAGAATATCTGCGAAATCGGCAAGGAGCGCATCCGCCGCGCCGGGCGCAAAATCCGGGATGAAGCGGGGAGTGCGGCGCAGGCGCTGGACATCGGCTTCCGCGTCCTCCGTCTGGACAGCAGCAACATGCTGGATGTCTACTACAACCCCGCCGCGCTGCAACAGAACTTTGTTGACGATGTCACCGACAACATCAAGCCCGACCGCTCCCCGGAGGATTTGCTGTTCCAGGTCATGCTGGAATTGGGGGTGCTGCCATCCAGCCCGATTGCCGAAACGGTCATCGGCGGCAGGCGCGTCTTTGACGTGGCGGAGGGCTTCCTGCTCGCCTGCTTCGACGAGGGCGTCACCACCGAAACCGTCACCGCCATCGCCAAACGCCAGCCCTACTACGCCGTCTTCCGCGACAGCGGTATGCAAAACGACAGCGTCGCCACCAACTTTGACCAGATTTTTGAGACGTATTCGCCGTCTACTGTGAGGAAGGTGCTGTAATGAAATTCCGCTTCAAAATCCAGCAATACCAGACGGACGCGGTAGATAGTGTTGTGCGGGTATTCAATGGGCAGCATTACAGTGACGGCGTATCCTACAACCGCGATTTGGGCGAACCGGCTCCCTTGCTTCCCCCGCCGGATGGGGAGCAGCTGCGCATGTTCCCGTCAGCTCAGCGCTCTCTCTTTGATCCGCTGGATGATACCGGCTATAAGAACGATAACCTCCGCCTGACCGGGGACGAGCTGCTGGCCAACATCCGTGCCGTGCAGGGCGAAAATGACCTGCACCTGTCCGACAAGCTGGATACAAGCATGGGCTGCCCCGCCCTCGACGTGGAGATGGAGACCGGCACGGGCAAGACCTATGTCTACATCAAAACCATGTTTGAGCTGAACAAGCGCTACGGCTGGAGCAAGTTCATCGTGGTCGTGCCGTCCATCGCCATCCGCGAAGGTGTGAAGAAGTCCTTTGAAATCACCACCGATCACTTCATGGAGCTGTACGGCAAAAAGGCGCGGTTCTTCATCTACAGCAGTGCCAACCTCAACCAGCTGGACGCCTTCTCCTCCGACAGCGGCATCAACGTCATGATTATCAACATGCAGTCATTTGCTGAATCTTTTAAAGAAAACGGGAAAAGCAAAAAGAATCTCATTATTAACACCAAACGGGATGAATTTGCCTCCCGCCGCCCGATTGACGTGATTGCCGCCAATCGTCCAATCATCATTCTGGACGAGCCGCAGAAGATGGGCGGCGACGTGACGCAGAAGGCCATCCAGTCCTTCCATCCGCTGTTCTGCCTGAATTACTCCGCCACCCATGCCAAACAGCACAACCTGGTCTATGTCCTCGATGCGCTGGACGCCTACAACAAGCGCCTGGTCAAGAAGATCGAGGTCAAGGGCTTCGAGGTCAAGAATTTCCGTGGTACGGATCAGTACCTCTACATGGAGAGCATCATCCTCTCCCCGAAGAAGCCGCCGCAGGTGCGCATGCAGCTGGAAGTCGCCTATCACAAGACCATCAACCGCGAATACCGTATTCTTGGGGTTGGCGACAACCTCTACTACATTTCGGGCGAGATGGAACAGTACAAGGGGTGCGCCATTGCGGAGATTGATCCCATCGCAGGCACCGTGACCTTCACCAACGGCAATGTGATCCGCAAGGGCGACGTAGTAGGCGATGTGTCCGAGCGGGACATGCGCCGGGTGCAGATTCGCGAGACCATCATTTCCCACTTTGAGAAGGAAGAACAGAATTTCAATGCCGGCATCAAGACGCTGTCCCTGTTCTTCATCGACGAAGTGGCGAAATATCGCCAGTATGACGAGGAAGGTAACGAGGCGCTGGGGGATTATGGTCGCATCTTTGAGGAGGAATATGCCTCCGTACTGGCAGAATACCGTACCTTCCTCAATCCGGCCTATATGGCCTATCTGGACGGCATTGCTTTGCAGGAAACCCACAAGGGCTATTTCAGCATCGACAAAAAGACGGGCCATGCCGTCAACAGCACGCTCAAACGCGGCAGTGAGTTCTCCGACGATATTTCCGCCTATGACCTGATTCTCAAAAGCAAGGAGCGCCTGCTGTCCTTTGAGGAACCCACACGTTTCATCTTCTCCCACTCCGCCCTTCGGGAAGGCTGGGACAACCCCAACGTTTTCCAGATTTGCACCCTCAAGCATGGCGGCGACAGCGCCAACCAGAAACGGCAGGAGGTCGGGCGCGGTCTGCGTCTGTGCGTCAATCAGCAGGGCGATCGCATGGACGCCGATACCTGTGGCGACAGCGTGCACAGCATCAACACCCTGACCGTGATCGCCAGTGAGGGCTATTCCGGCTTTGTCCACGACCTGCAGGAGCAGACCCGCGCCGTCCTCTACGACCGTCCCACCAAGGCCAGCGTGGAATACTTCACCGGCAAGACGGTGACAGTCAATGGTCAGCGCATTCAGCTCGATGCAACGCAGGCCAAGCAGATTTTCCGGTATTTGGTCAAGAACGACTATATTGCAGATGATGACAGCATTACGCCGGAATACCGCTCTGCACTCGCCAGCAATACACTGGCTCCGTTGCCGGACCCCCTGCAGCCCATGGCGGAGGGCATCCACAAGCTCATTCAGGCTATCTTTGATGATTCCGTCCTCACGGAAATGTTCACCGATGGCAATAAGACCAAGGCCCCCGAGAACCCGCTCAATGACCGCTTTTATAAGGACGCATTCCAAACGCTCTGGAAGGCAATCAACCACCGTTACGCCTATACCGTGGACTTTGATTCGGACGAGCTGATCCGCAATGCCATTGCCGCCATCGATGCAGATTTGCACGTCAGCCAGCTCCAGTATACCGTTTCACAGGCAAGCCAGCGGGAACAGATCAATGCCGACATGATGCGCGAGGGCGATTCCTTCAATGCTGTGAAAACCAGAACAGCTACGCTCAAGCACGCGCAGACAAGCCAGATCAAGTATGACCTGATTGGTAAAATTGCAGAAGGCACCGTATTGACCCGCCGTACCGTCGCCGCCATCCTGAAAGGGATTCGCCCCGCGACCTTTGCCATGTTCCAGAACAACCCGGAGGAATTCATCAGCAAGGTGACCAGGCTGATCAAAGAACAGAAGGCAACCATGATCGTGGAGCATATTACCTACGACCAAATCGAAGGCAGCTATGACAGCAGCATCTTCACTGCCGAAAAGCACGGGAAATCCCTCGAGGAAGCCTTCCCAGCTACCAAAGCAGTGCAGGACTATGTCTATACCGATGGCACGGCTGAAAAGAGCATTGAGCGCAAATTCGTTGAGGAACTGGATGGTTCTGCAGAGGTCAACATCTATGCAAAGCTCCCCAAGGGCTTCTCGATCCCCACGCCTGTAGGCCACTATTCGCCGGACTGGGCCATCGTTTTCCACGAAGGCACCGTACGCCACATCTATTTTGTGGCGGAAACCAAGGGGACAATGGAGAGCCTGAATCTGCGCCCGATAGAAAAAGCAAAAATCGACTGTGCCAAGAAGCTCTTTGCAACCCTGTCGAATGGCTCTGTGACGTATGACCATGTGGATAGTTACCAGCAGTTAATGAATAAAGTCATGAACTGAGAAGATCTCTACTGTGAACACATACAAAAAGGTGCTTTTCCCTTTCACACTGTGCGGTGGGCATTCCCTATCAGTCCGTGCCTGGCTCTTTGGTCATTACCGAGGGGGCTCAACTTTGTTCGGGATGCCTACTCTGCCTGCATCTGAATAACTGCTCATGCAACACTGGGCATGACAAGGTAATCTTGGAGCTGGAATAATCATCTGTTACGACAATGGCCTAATGGGATATGGGTAAAGATAAGTGGGATGCCGTCCTGGCACCCCACTCGTCATTTACTTCGGCTTCCTTGGTCTGCCCGGCCGTCTCCTGGGCTTCGGTGCAGGTTCATCTGGTTCGAGATAAAGAAATAATCCGAACCCATCGCCCACAAGGAACAATTGGTTCGGATTATATTGATGAAGTGGAGCATAGCGGATTCGAACCGCTGACCCCAACACTGCCAGTGTTGTGCGCTACCAGCTGCGCTAATGCCCCGCAACACAAAATAGTATAGCACGGTGTGGATGGGTTGTCAAGGGGGAAATGAAATTTTTTCACGAAATGGACGCAGAATGATGCTTTCACGGCGCAAGCCGATGCGCTGAATGGTTGCGCGCGGTATAAAATTGTGCTATGATGGAAGCGAAATTCACAGGAGGAATGATGAACGCATGAAAATCAGCAAGAAAGACGCGCTAATGTGGTTTCGTTTCTTCGCGGAACTGCCGGAGGATGAGCCGCTGATGCCGCATCAGCAGGAGTTGGCGTGGGCCGTCATCAGCCAGATTGAAACCGCGGTGGACGCGCGCCACAAGGAACTGATGGCGCAGATTCCCGATTTGCACACGCTCGGCGGGCGGACGTACTTTGTCGGCGATCCGGCGAAATTTTCCAAGGGATGCACGTCCTGCCTGACCGGCACGGGACTGAGCGCCATCCGCCGAACGAACAAGTGCAACATCCGCTGTCCGTTCTGCTACAATTACGGCGAGTTGGATTGCCAAGAGACCATCGGCGAAGGGCTGTGGGAAATCGGCGGGACGTACTTCCGCGTGGAGGATATCGACCTGCTGCTCAGCACGTCGAACCGACCGACCGGCGTCAGCTACGTCTATCTGGAGCCGTTCATGGAAATCGAACTGTATCCCGATATCATCCGCAAGTTCCGCGCCGCCGGGATTCATCAGCACATGTACACCAACGGCACGCTCTGCACGGAGGAGAATCTGCGCGCGCTGGGCGAGGCTGGGCTGGACGAACTGCGCTTCAACCTCGGCGCAACGTCGTGCGCGGACAACGTCATCCAGAGCATCGCTACGGCGAAGAAGTATATCCCCACCGTCGCGATTGAAACGCCCATGACGCCCGATTTTTACGAGCATTTCCAGCAGAAAAAGGATGTAATTCTGGCCACTGGTCTTGATTTTATCAACTGCGCCGAGCTGCACCTGAACCCCAACAATCTGCCGAACTACATCGGCACGCCCATGTACATGACGCGCCGCGGCTATGTATCGCCGATTTGGAGCCGGGAGATAACGTTCCGGCTGATGCGCCAATGCGCCGTGGAACATTGGGGGATTGTCGTGCATGACTGCTCGAACCACACCAAATTCGCGCGTGATTTAAACCTGCGGGCGAAGGAAGGCGGCTGGTTCGGCGCAAGCAGCTACCACAGCGAGTTTGACCAGATTCCATTCGAGGCTTTTTTGCCGACACTGGAGGATTCAGATTTCCGGTTTCTGGAGGAAGAGCCCTTGCCCAAGGGCTATCGGCCGGGGGATATTGTCCTGTAAGGCGTGCGCTCAAGGCGACGGACAAAATCCATTCTATTGATAATGCGCTAAATCCGCCTGTGCAGCAGGCTTCCCGGAGTTTTCTGCCGAAAACAGCGAAAAATTTCCGTCAAACGCAAAAAAGTGCTTGACAAACGCCCTTGCTGATGATATAATTTGTATCTGTCAGCAAGGGTGTTTCCTTCGCTGGCAGTCTGGAAGGAAAGAATCAGGCTTCTGATTTTGCGGCTCTGCGCCTGTAGCTCAGTTGGATAGAGCAACGGCCTTCTAAGCCGTGGGTCGGGGGTTCGAGACCCTCCAGGCGCGCATATGGAGGATATAGTTCAGTTGGTAGAGCGCCAGATTGTGGCTCTGGATGTCGTGGGTTCGAGTCCCACTATTCTCCCTTTCTTCCCTACTCAAGGTTGCTGCGGATGCGGCGAAAGCCTGCTGCGATGGGGTGTAGCCAAGTGGTAAGGCACGGGACTTTGACTCCCGCATTCGCAGGTTCGAGCCCTGCCACCCCAGCTTTTTGACCCATTAGCTCAGTTGGCAGAGCACTTGACTTTTAATCAAGGTGTCTGGAGTTCGAATCTCCAATGGGTCATTCCCATCTGCCTTCTGATTTCGCCTCTCGTGCGGGCGTGGCGGAATGGCAGACGCGCCAGACTTAGGATCTGGTGCCTATGGCGTAAGAGTTCGAGTCTCTTCGCCCGCACAATCTCCTTCGCACCATGCAGTCGCGTGGTTATGCGGTAGTAGCTCAGTTGGTAGAGCGCCACCTTGCCAAGGTGGAGGTCGCGAGTCCGAGCCTCGTCTACCGCTCCACATGCGGGTGTAGCTCAATGGTAGAGCTCCAGCCTTCCAAGCTGGTCACGTGGGTTCGATTCCCATCACCCGCTCCAGCACAGAGGGTGCTCTTCATGGGTTCACCTCAAGAAACCGTCCGAAAGGGCGGTTTTTGTTTTATCTGCCTTGTCTGCTTATTTGGAAGCATCTCCATAGCCAGTGTGCATAGCACATTATACGGATGATATTTCTATTACAGAGGGTTTTGCCTCTGCGGAGGCAACTCAACGGCTTTCCGTTCGCCCTTGGGGAATCCTCGGTGCCTTTCCTCCTCCCAAGCACCTGCCCAATTGCAGCTTGATTTCCTCTGAAATAGCAAAAAAGCCCCGCCGGCACTCCGATTGCTCGGAAACACCGACGGGGTTTTTCGTGTGCTATTGCACCGCTGATTGATTGCTCCCGGAGGAGCCGTCAATTAATAGCGGGAAGCGCGCTGAGCGTCGAAGCACTCACGGCAGAGCACGGGACGGTCGCCACGGGGCTGGAAGGGCACCTGGGTGGCCTTGCCGCAGTTCGCGCACACCACGTCATACATCTGACGGGGAGCGGAAGAACCGTTGCCGTTCTGGGCGCGACGAGCCGCGCGGCACTTCGGGCAGCGAGAGGGCTTGTTCATGAAGCCCTTCTCGGCGAAGAAAGCCTGCTCGGACGCGGAGAACACGAATTCCTGGCCGCAGTCGCGGCAGACAAGCGTTTCATCTTCGTACATGGTTGGGAAACCTCCTTCAAATTGTCACCCATACCGTTGCCTTGAGGTCATCTGCTTCCATGGTTTTGCTCCAGTTTCCCGGCGCAGGTCATGTGACAACCAAAGGGAGATTAGAACCTTGGATTCCTGGTTGGGCTGCAGGGAATATTATAACACGGTTTGCGGAAAATGTACAGACCTTCTGGAAAATTATTTTCGTCCCGTTTTTAAGGGGAATCATGGTCGAAAAAAGATTCTTGTAGTGTCCATTATTTCGTGTAATCTGCACCAAAAGAATCATAATATTGCTTATCGTCTCTTCTTCGATTTTCTTTCATCCATTATAATAGATAAAACCCGAACAATTGGGGCAATAAGAAAGAAGGAATATGAACATGACCGTAAATTATCAGGATTTGGGGCTTCGAGTGCGCGATGCCCGCAAAGCGAAGCATCTAACGCAGGAGCAGCTGGCGGAGAAGGTCGGCATTTCCTCGTCTTTCATGGGGCACATCGAGCGCGGCACGCGCATTGCCAGCATTGATACGCTGGTTTCCATCTGCAATGTGCTGTCAGTGTCGCCATGTCTGCTGCTGGGCGCGAGCTTGTCCGAGAGCGCGGTGGATTTTCCCTATACCAACGATAACCGCGAGCGTTCGTTCATGCTGGACTTCGTAAGTTTGGCGCAGCGCACAGTCCGCCGCTGGGATGAGACGGAAAGTGCGCCGGAGGAAGCGCCGAAAACGGAAGAATAATCGCTGAAATCAAAAAGGATGTCAGGATGATTTCGCTCCTTGACATCCTTTTGTTATGCCGTCTTGTTTTCTGTCAGGTTCCGCAGCAGACCCTCGCAGCCGCGCAGAATGTCACGGTACGCCCGGTCAAAGTCATCCGTATACCACGGATCTTCAATGTCGCCCTGCCGCTCGGCAAAGTCCAGCAGCAGATGCAGCTTCGCCTGCTGCTCCTTCGGACACAGAGCACGCAGCTTCTTCAAGTGCCCCCACTCCATGCCGATAATCAGATCCGCCGTTTCAAAATCCTCCGGCGTAATCTGCCGCGCACGATGCTCCGTGCAGGGCACCCCGTGCTTGACCAGAATTCGGCGCGCGGGCGGATAAATCCCATTGCCAATTTCCTCGCTGCTCAGTGCGGCGGAATCCACTTCAAACTCACCAGACACATGCCGCTGCTGTGCCAAGTACCGGAACACCATTGCCGCCATAGGGCTGCGGCAAATATTGCCGTGACACACAAATAGGATTTTCACCCGCATTCGCCTCCCTGCTATCAGTATAGCACACTTGTGCAGGAAATTCAACTATTATTTTCCAGTTTTCGCTTGTGATTCTGTGAATTGTTTGTAAAATTCGCAGAGCAATCACCACACGGGCGGTGTCCAGAGGGTGATTTCGCCCGTCGCAAGCGTTTTCGGCACGTCAATCAGCCGCTGATTGCTGCTGCCGCGGTAGAGCAGCGACAGCGACTTCTGCTCCTGCACGAAGCGTCCATCCACCAGCACGTCGATGCTGTGCAGTAGCGCCATGCGCGCCGGGTTGTTCTCCTTCAGCAGCGCATCAAGCGTGAAGCCCGTGTAGCACCAAACGTTAAGGTGCTTTGCGTGCGCCGCGTCCGCAATCGCGCGGCAGGCTTCGGGCTGGCACATGGGTTCGCCGCCGGAGAGCGTCACGCCGTCCAGCAGCGGATTCTCGCCGATTTTGCGGATGATGCCGTCGGTGTCCATCAGCGTGCCGCCGGCGAAGTCATGCGACGCGGGATTATGGCAGCCGGGGCAGTGATGCGGGCAGCCCTGTACGAACACAGTATAGCGGACGCCCGGCCCATCGACGATGCTGTCGTCTGCCAAACCAAAGATGCGGATTTCCATGGTAATTGACCCTCTTTCGCGGTGGATGAATGAATGACGGAAACGCCCTCCCCCGAAGGAGAAGGCGTTTTATGGGGAGGGACGCTGGGGCGTTGCCCCAGACCCTACCAGAGGCGCTGCCTCTGGACTCCGCAAGGGGCATTGCCCCTTGACCCTTTTTTCGGTGCCCGGCTTGAGCGCGTTCCCCGGCATTTGGGGTAAAGTGGCTTTTAGCCCTCCACCTTGATGCGCTTGATGCGTTCCGTCACGCGAGTGGTTTCCCCACGGTGGCAGCACGGGCAAGTATCGTCGATAATGCCATTATAGCCGCACAGCGGGTCACGGTCAACCGGGTGGTTAATCGAACCGTAGCCGATGCCGATGTCGTGCATATAGCGCACAATCTTCTCGAACGCGTCGAGGTTCTTCAGCGGGTCGCCGTCCATCTCCACATAGGAGATATGGCCGCCGTTGGTCAGCGCATGATACGGCGCTTCCACGCTCAGCTTATGGAACGCCGTGCAGTGGTAGTAAACCGGCACATGGAAGGAGTTCGTGTAGTATTCGCGGTCGGTCACGCCGGGGATGATGCCGAAGCGCTGCTTGTCGAGGCGAATGAAGCGGCCGGACAGGCCTTCCGCAGGCGTGGCAATGACGGAGTAGTTCAGCCCCGTCTCCGCGGACACCTTGTCGGTGTATTCGCGCATCGTGCGGATGATTTTCAGACCCAGCTTCTGGCTTTCCTCGTCCTCGCCGTGATGCTTGCCGCGCAAGGCAACCAGCGCTTCCGCCAGACCAATGAAGCCGATGGTCATCGTGCCGTGCTTGAGCACTTCGCCCACCTTGTCGTTCCAGCTCAGCTTCTCGGAGTCAATCCACACGCCCTCGCCCATCAGGAACGGGAAGTTCTTCACGCGCTTGTTGCTGATGATGCGGAAGCGTTCGTTCAGCTGGTCAATCACCAGTTCCATGCGCTCCTGCAGCACCTTAAAGAACACATCGACGTTGCCGTTCGCCTCAATGGCGATGCGCGGCAGGTTGATGGACGTGAAGGACAGATTGCCGCGGCGCGGGGCGATTTCGCGATCAGGGTCGTAGACATTGCCCATCACGCGGGTGCGGCAGCCCATGTAGGCGATTTCGGTCTCCGGATGGCCGGGCTTGTAGTACTGGAGGTTGAACGGCGCGTCCACGAAGGAGAAGTTCGGGAACAGGCGCTTTGCGCTCGTGCGGATGGCGAGGCGGTAGAGGTCGTAGTTCGGGTCGCCGGGGTTGAAGTTGACGCCTTCCTTGACGCGGAAAATCTGAATCGGGAAAATCGGCGTTTCGCCGCCGCCCAGACCTGCTTCCGTCGCCAGCAGCACATTCTTCATCACCAAACGGCCTTCAGGCGACACGTCCATGCCGTAGTTGATGGACGAGAACGGCACCTGCGCGCCCGCGCGGCTGTTCATGGTGTTCAGGTTGTGGATGAGCGCCTCCATTGCCTGATAGGTCGCCTTGTCTGTCTCCTGCTCGGAGCGGCGCTGCGTGAAGTCGAGAATGCGGGCAATCATCTGCTCGTCCGCCACATACTTCGTCAGCAGTTCCGCCATGCGTGCGCGGTGGTCAGCGTTCTCTTCCAGCGTGGGTTCGAGGTTCTCTGCCTTGGTCTGCGCCACCAGTTCATTGGCGTGCGCGTCGCACTCCGCGTCATTCAGCAGCAGCTCCAGCGCACGGGAGAGGTTCATGCGGTAACGCTTGATGAACGTCTTTTTCACGCCGGGCGCCATGCCGTAATCGAAGTCCACAATCGCCTGTCCGCCGTGCTGATCGTTCTGGTTCGCCTGAATGGCAATGCACGCCAGCGCCGCGTAGGACGTGATGTCCTGCGGCTCACGCAAATAGCCGTGCCCCGTGGAGAAGCCGCCCTTGAACAGGCTCTTCAGTTCAATCTGACAGCACGTCGTCGTCAGCGTGTAGAAGTCCATGTCATGAATGTGGATATCGCCGTCCATGTGCGCCTGACCAAATCGCGGATCCATGACGTACTTCTCGTAATACTGCTTTGCGCCTTCGCTGCCGAACTTGAGCATTGCGCCCATGGCAGTATCGCCATTGATGTTGGCGTTCTCGCGCTTGATGTCGGATTCGCTGGCGTCCTTGAACACAATGTCCCCAAACGTGCGCATCAGGCGGGAGTTCATCTCGCGGACGCGGCTGCGCTCGGCGCGGTAGAGGATGTAGGACTTCGCCGTGCGGGTGAAGCCGTTGCGCATCAGCACCTGCTCCACCGTGTCCTGCACCTGCTCCACGCTGGGGATGGCGCTGATGTTCTCGTTGTTCTCCAGCAGGCGGACGACTTTCTCCGTCAGCTTGCGGCTCGTCTCATGCCCGCGCGCACTGCCCGATGCCTGAAAAGACGCGAAAATGGCCTGCTCAATCTTGTCCTGATCAAAAGGAACTTCGCGTCCGTCGCGTTTGCGAATCATATCAATGCCCATGGTCGGTGCCTCCATCATTCTCTATTCTATCCGTATTATTTCCCATTTGAGAACCAATTGATAACCAGCCGTTCATTCGGCATAAGTTGTGGATGTTTTCTCCTGCCCATGCTACATATAGTGTCTGCAAAGCAGGAACGAATGCCATCATACACCACAGGAGCCGCTCTTGTCAATGCTGAATCTGGTCGAAATGGACAGCCGAAAACCGCCCGAAGCGCCGCAAGCCCGGTAAACAGAACAGCTTCCACTGGCGGCGAAAATCGAGCGAAAAAACGTTTTTTCTGCGTTCCCGAACTTTCCCCGCTTGATACGGCAGATTTGTCCGTATTATGCGCTTGTCTGTGGGGAGTGCGCATATGAATTTGAAAATCGGATTACTCCTCCAGCAGCGACCGCTGCGGTGGCAGCACCGCCATCAGCCGGAAGCAGCATAATCCCCTTGATGAGCCGAAATGCAATCGTCTGCATAATTTTCTCTCCTCACAGCAAGAATGTGAACAGCTGTTTTTCCACCGGCAGCGCCCGAAATTCAAACCAGTCCGGATGTTCCTTCACAATGCCTGCCCAGAGTGCCTCTTCCGTCTCCGGAATCGTCCCTGCCGCCAGCAATGCCCGTAATTGCTCCCCAATGGCGCTCATCAGCGGCTTTATCTGCTTGTCCGGCACAACGACCATGGACAGGTCGAGGCGGTTTCTGACGCTTGCCAGCACGATTTTCTCGCCGCACAGCCGCTTCCACGGCAGCGCCATGCCGGTATAGAGCGGATAGCGCACACAGTCCGGCGCCATCCAGATATAGTGCGTGCTGGAGAGCACCCGGTCGCGCGCCGCGCTGAGCATCGCCGCGCGGCTGAACAGCGGCGGTTTGCCCGTCGGCATCGGCAGAGCATAGCGCGGCTTGTATTCCAGCACGTTCGGGTGGAACTCCGCCACTTCGCGCAGCTTCAGCCCCTCGGCATAGCACAGCAGCGCCAAATCCTGCATTTGCGTCAGCTGGCGCAGCCAGTGCATCCCTTCTTCGTCCAGCGAGGCCGGGCAGACCGTCACGCACAGCGGCATCGGGTCGGTGCGCTTCCTGCGCCACCGCTGCACCGCCGACTTAATGCGCATCAGCGGCGTCACCGCCAGCGTCATGTCGAGGCTGTTTGACTTCAAGCCTCGCTTCGCCGCTGCGGACAGCGTACCCGCCGCGAAGTCAACGCCGTATTCTTCCTTCAGCTGCGCCAAGCCATCCTCCTGCGGGTCTATCCGCACAGGCGGCACGGGTAAATCGTGCGTCAGGGTGATGACGGGCTGATTCAGCGTGCAGCACTGCCAGCCCTGCACCATCGCGCGCAGGAACGCTGTACCGCTCCCCTGCGCCATTGCCCGGATGAAGCCCGCGCGCGCAAAGAAGAAGTTCGGATGCAGAAATGCGCCCGGCATCGGGTGCGCCGCAAGCGTCAGGGGCATTCCGTGCGCAAAGCACAGCGTGCCGTCCGGGTCAATGCGCTCCGCCGCAACCGGACAGACCGCGCCAATCGGGTCATCCTGCGCCGGCAGATAGCCCGTCAGCACCGCCTGAGCGTTTTCCACCGGGCAGTCGTTCAGCGCGCGCAGGAGCTTCTTCTCCCAGTCGCGCTCAAAGCGCATCGCCGGATGCGCCAGCAGCGCATAGCGTTCGCCGTGCCAGAGCGTTTCCATCGCAGTGAAAGTCATTTCCGGGCTGACAAGGTATCGCAGCGCCCCGAACGCCGCCATATTGCATTCTTCGGGGGATGTCGGGGCTTCCGGCAGCACCAGCGCGTACGACAGCGCGTTGCGGTGCAGGGCGTTCTCCCGCGCAGAGGTCAGCGCCTCGGTCGCTTCCGCCCAGTTCGCCGCCTGCATCAGTATCAGGATTCGCTCCATATCGTTCCTCCGTTATCCTATTTTTAGATGAACATGTGCCAAGACGCAAGCAGATGGCGCAGGTGAATCTGGAAATAGTATTATTTTTTCAGCGCCCGAATGCCCAGCGAGATGGCGTAGCACACCGCCGCGAACAGCACAATTGCCGCACCCGCCGTCGTATCCAGATAATACGCGCAAATCAGCCCCGCCACGCCGCACACCAGCGCAATCACCACGCTGTACACCGCGTGCTGACGGCTCGACCGCGCCAGATTGCGCCCCGCCGCCGCGGGCAGAATCAGCAGTGCGTTAATCAGCATCACGCCGACCCAGCGAATCGCCAGCATAACCGCGACCGCCACCAGCACCACGAATGCGCACTCCACCAGCCGATTATGGATGCCTCGGCTGCGCGCCAGGGACGGGCTGATGCCCGACAGCAGCAGCGAATTGTACATCACCGCCCACAGCGCAATGCCCGCCACAAGCGCAATCAACAGATAGAGCAAATCGCTGTCCTGTACTGCCAGCACGTCGCCAACCAGCAGGGACGAATACTTCGCGAATCCGCCTCCCATGGACAGCACCAGCACGCCCGCCGCCACTGACGTGGACGAAAAGACGCTGATGATTGTATCGGTGGATGCCGCCCCGGTCTGCTTGATGCGGCAAATCAGCAGCGCCCAGACGATGCCGAACACCAGCATCGCCAGCAGGTCGCTTGACACGCCAAGCAGGATGCCCAGCCCGATGCCCGTCAGTGCGCTGTGACCCAGGGCGTCGGAGAAGAACGCCATCTGCTGGTTGACCGCCATCGTGCCGAGCAGCCCCAGCAGCGGCGTCAGCAGCAGAATCGCCAGCAGCGCATTGACCATGAAGTCAAATTGCAGAAATTCAAAGGGCAGCAGCGTTTGCACGAACGCGCGAATCGCATCCATCACGCCTGGCCTCCTTTCGTCTCGTCGTCCACCACGGCGGCGGCACGGGCGATTTCCTCCTCGGGCGTTTCCGCCTTGCGCCCCATCCAGCGTTCCGCGCCATGCAGCCGCTGGGCATTGAGCGTCTTTGCGCCCAGCCCGAACACCTTCTGGAATTCCGGCGATGCGAACACGTCATCCGGCTTGCCCTGCTTCAGCACCGTCTTGTCCAGCAGCACCACATGGTCAGCATACTGGCGGACGACATTCAGGTCGTGGCTGACGAGCAGAATCGCCATATGGTGATGCTCCTTCAGGCGCACGACGGTATCCAGAAACATCTGCAAGCCGTTCTGATCAACGCCGGAGACGGGCTCGTCCAGCACAAGCAGGTCAGGGGCGGGATGCAGCGCCAGCGCGAGCAGCACGCGCTGCAGTTCACCGCCGGAGCAGCGGCCGAGCGGGCGGTGCAGCAGCTTTTCGCCCTCCACCATTTTCAGCGCCTCCATCACCTGCGCGCGGGTCTTTTTGCCGACCCCCGTCCACACCGGGCGGCTCGTCAGGCTGGCGGCGAGGAAATCCTCCACCGTCACAGGCATCTCCTTGTCGAATTCCAGATGCTGCGGCACATAGCCCGTGCGCATGTGCGCCACGTCGCGCCCTTCGCCGTCCACATGGCGAATCGTACCGCCGTGAGCGTATTCCCCCAGCAGGGCGCGGATGAGCGTCGTTTTGCCCGCGCCGTTCTGGCCGATCAGCACCGTCAGCTGACCGCAGTGAATGTGCATCGACACATCCTGCAAAAGCGTCTGTCCGCCGCGCACCACAGAGACATTCTCCAGCGCAATGCGGCACAGCTTGCAATTATCTGCCATTTTGTTTCCCTCCTTGGGAGATTCGTGCGATTCTTGCACCATGTTAGTATACCATGCTTTCCGCGCGGATTCTACCCTTTTCTTTTTCCATCGGCAGGAGTTTCGCATTTTTTCGCGTATTATCATAAAGAAGAGCGAATCGTCTGCATGGGCGATTTCGGAGGATAAAGGAGGATTTTCTCATGATTGCTTTGGCTTGCGACCACACCGGCATTGAACTCAAAAAGGAAATGATGAAGCTGCTGGATTCGATGGGGCTGGAATGGAAGGATTTCGGCACAGACACGGCGGTCTCCTGCGATTACCCCGTGTATGGCTACCGCGCGGCAAAAGCGGTTGCGTCCGGCGAGTGCGACCGCGGCATCCTGATTTGCGGCACGGGCATCGGCATCGGCATTGCGGCAAGCAAGGTGAAGGGCACGCGCGTCTGCACCTGTTCGGACGTGTACAGTGCCGAATTGAGCAAGCGCCACAACAACAGCAACATCCTGACGATGGGTGCGCGCGTCGTCGGCGTTGACTTAGCGAAGATGATTGCGACCCACTGGCTGACCGCCGAGTTCGAGGGCGGCCGTCACCAGCGCCGCATCGACATGATTACGGCAATTGAGAATGGCGCGGAGCTGTAAGGGAGACCCAAGGGGCTTTGTCCCTTGACCCCAGCAGGGCGCTGCCCCTGCACCTGCGAAGGGTCTTCGACCCTCTCGACACCCTTCACGCGATTGCGTTGAGCACACTTTCATGCAGTGTCCGCGTGTTTATGCAAGGTTTCGCGTCTGCGGACGCGACCAAAGGGCTTTCCGATCGCCCTTTGGAAACCTTCGGTGCCACCCAAGTTAATTGGTTTTATTGAAAGTTTTTAGTTAGTGTACCTTTCGTCCCCATGTAACATGCAAAATCAAGAAACACGGGTGTGCACTGCGAAGGGGTCAAGGGGGCGACCGCAGACTTCGTCTGTTTTCATTGCCCCCTTGTCGCCTCCGCAGAGGCGAAACCCCTGCAACACAAAAAAACAAGTTTCTAATCACAAAATCATCAGCAAAACAGAACCAAAAAACAGGGATGCGCTTCTCACGCACCCCTGCTTTTTGTTGCCAAAGATTGCTTACTCCTGCCCAACCGCGTTGAGTTCCTGCGTCAGGCGCCACTTGGTCGCCGCTTCGCCCTTGCTCCATTCGAGGCAGTCCGCATAGCCGTAGTTGTTGCATTGCGTAATCATGTTGCGGATGTGCATGTTGAACTCGCCGTCCGCCTTCGCATAAATCGCCAGCCAGCTGTTGTTCTTGATGCTCTTGGCGCACTGCTCCCACTTCACCTTCAGTTCGTCATCCTTCACGGACTCGGAGTAAGGCAGGTCGGGCATGATGGTGTACTTGCCGATGGACTCGAAGTACGGGTCAGCCAGCACCGCGCCGGACCAGTTGCGCCAGTCCTCCTGAATCGGGTAGGAAACCGCGTTCAAGATGGAAACCCAAGTGTCCCTGTTGAACGTTTCGCCCAGCTTGCCGTCAGGGTTGATGGCGTCCTTGCTGTAAGTGGTGTTGTTCGCCTGAATGCAGCCGTCGTTGAAGTTGCCGGACAGGGTGTACTGCTTGCCCGTGTAGGGGGACGTCCACACAACGCCGTTCAGGTCATGTTTGGTGTCCTTGTTGCAGATGTCGCCCAGTTCGGTGAAGTACATGCCGCCGTTTTCGTCATAGTCCCACATCAGACCGCGCGGGCCGTACCACATGGTCATCGAGCCTTCGGGAGTCGCGAAGAAGTCCAGAATCGCAAGGCACAGTTCCGGATACGCCGCCTTCGAGCCGACAGACCAGATGCGGTTGCCGCCCAGCGTGGACAGACCGTAGACGATGGGGTTCGCTTCGTCCGGCACACGCGCATACATCATCTTGCCTTCGCCCAGATGCTTGTCCGTGTTGTAGACCATGGAGGAGGCATAGTTGAAGATGCCCCAGAACACGCCGCCGTTCTTGACTTTCTGGCTCATTTCGTCGTAGGTCTGCGTCATGGAGTTCGGGTCAAGCAGGCCGGCGCGATAGAGCTGGTTGAAGAAGCGCAGCATCTCGATGTACGGGCCGTTTTCATCCAGCGCATCGTAGAATTCGCCATTCGTGGGGTTGTACAGGCCGAAGCCGAGTTCGTCATAGCCATAGTACGCCGTCGCCATCGCCTTGACGTACATGACCATGTTGCCGTCCCAGTCAGGCCAGAGGGACGCCGCATACGTCTCGTTGCCCAGCTCGTCCGTGGGGCAGATTTCCTTCATCTTTTTGAAGACCGCAAGCAGGTCATCCAAATTCTTGATTTCCGGGTAGCCGAGCTGAGAATACAAATCCCAGCGCAGATCCCAGGAGTACATGAAGGACTTGTGCCCCTGACGGGAGGTCGCCACGTCCATGCCGAAGCCGTACAGGTTGTCGCCGTCTTCGGACACCAGACGGTTGGACGCCAGCGCATCCTGATAGTTCGCCCAAACGTAGGGCGCATACGTCTCCGCAAGGTCGTCTTCGTCCCACTCCAGCAGCAGACCGTTCTTGATCGCCTGCTTATAGTCCTCGCCATTCGCGCCCCAGACGACGATGTCGCCGAGGTTGCCGGACTGCGTGCGGGTCTGGTATGTGCCATCCTGATCGGGGATGATGACCAGTTCAACGTTGAACAGATCCTTCATCAGCGCAGCGCCCCAGCCGGTCTGACGGCCGGAGTAGTTCGCCAGCTGGCTGTAAATTTCAATCTGGATGGGTGCGCCATCCATGTCGATGAAATCGTACAGGTCGCTGGTCACCTTGTAGTACGGGATGCCAGAGGGATTGTCGGGTTCTTCTGCCAGCGCAGGCAGAGCGCCCAGAAGCATGGTCAGCGCCATCATCAGGGCGAAGAGTCGGGTCAATTTGCGCATTTGCAAGATTCTCCTTTCCGTATTTGAAGTAACTATCACCAGCCGGGTTAGCCCTTCACGGCACCCAGCATGATTCCCTTAACAAAGAAGCGCTGCATGAACGGGTACACCAGCAGAATCGGGATAATTGACACCATGGCGACCGTGTACTTGATAACGCGCGTGTTCAGCATGTTCGCCGCCGCCTGCGTGGACATGCCGCCCGAACCGTTGACCAGTGCCGACAGGTTCGAGGACTGGTTCAGGTACACATACAGGCGGTGCTGCAGGGTGTACAGCTCCGGCCGGGAGGACATCAGCAGCAGCGAATCCTGGAACGAGTTCCAGTTGCCGACCGCGCCGAAAATCGAAATCGTCGCCAGAATCGGCACGGACAGCGGCAGGATAATCTTCAGGAACACCGTCGGCGTGTTCGCGCCGTCAATGACCGCGGATTCCTCCAGCGACGCCGGAATCGACTCAATGTACGTCTTCACCAGAATGATGTTGTACGGCGCAATCATGCCCGGCAGGATGTAGGCGAGGAAGTTGTTCGTCAGCCCCAGCATCAGCATGTTCATGTACCACGGAATCAGACCCGCGTTGAAGTACATCGTGATGACCAGCGCACGGTACATCAGCGACCGATGCCACATCTTCTGCTTCGTCACCAGATAGCCCGCCCACGCGCTGACAAGCACCATCAGCGCTGTGCCAAGAATCGTACGCGCCACCGTCACGATGACCGACGAACCTAAGTCCGCCACGTCGCGCAGGGCAAGGTAGTTCTGGAAGTGGATGCCGACCGGCCAGAAGTTGACCAAGCCGCCTGCCACTGCGTCATTGCTGGAAATGGTGTTGATGAACAGGTAGTAGAACGGGAAAACGCACAGAATCGTGAAAAGCGTAAAGAGAATGTACAGGAAGACGTCGAACGCGATGTCGCCCGCACTGCGGTGAATCTTGTTCTTCGGGTGCTTGCCCGCCAGCTTGACGGCGGATTGCTTCATGACTTCAGGATTGCTCATTGCTTCTCCGCCTCCTTAAATGATGCTTTCGCCGCGCACGCCCTTGGAGATGCCGTTCGCGCCGAAGAGGAGCAGCACACCCACCAGGCTCTTGAACACGCCGACGACCGTCGAAAGCGGAATCAAGCCGCTCTTAATGCCGCTGTGATAGACGTACAAGTCCAGCACCTCGATGGTTGCGCTGTTCTGCGGATTTTCGAAGACGAGGTACTGCTCCATGCCGTTGGAGAGCATACCCGCAATCGCCATCAGCAGCATGACCATGTAAGTGGGCATCAAGCCGGGAATCGTGATGTGGCGGATGCACTGGAAGCGGTTCGCGCCGTCCACCTTCGCGGCTTCGTACAGCTGCTGGTCAATGCCCGCAATGCCCGCGATGTAGACAATAGCGCTCCAGCCCAAGCCCTTCCAAGTACCCCACAGCAGCATCTTGAGCCAGATGAAATCCGCGCTGGCAAGATAGTCTGTCGTGGCGGTCTGCCCCATGACGTTGCGCAGGAAGGAGTTGATGAAGCCGTCGGTGGAGAAAATCGCGAACGCGATCGCGTACACCAGAACCCATGAGATGAAATTCGGAATCGTCGTCAGGGTCTGCACAACGCGCTGGAACTTCGTCGAACGCAGTTCCGCCAGCAAAACGGCGAAGGCAATCGGCAGCCAGCTCGTCGCAATGCCCAAGCCAGACATAATCAGCGTGTTGCGCAGCACGCGCACAAGGTCATTGCGGGTTGCGCCGTTGGAGAACAGGTAGCTGAACCACTTGAGGCCCACAAAGTTCTCGCTGCTCAGCGCGTCGCCGACCTTATAATCAAAGAACGCATAGCGCCAGCCGTACAGCGGCAGGTAGCAGAAGATGACCGTCAGAATCAGAACAGGCAGGAACATCAGGAACAGGCGGTATTTCTCCTCCATTTCCATCTTTTCTTCCATGTTCTTAGGAATAGTGACCATGCTCACAATGCTGAATACGAGCAGCAGCCCCCCCAGCACCGCCCAGAAGACGATTGCGCCGGTCGGCGTCATCAGCTTCAGGCGTTCCGCCTTTTCCAGCGCCGGCAGGATGCTGTTCAGGTACACCAGCGTTCCGATGCCGCCGAGCATCAGCACCGAGCCAATCAGCGGCAGTTTGACGGCTGCGCGCTTCATGCGGTGATTGCCCAGCGACATGCACGCGCCGATTGCACTCAGGATGATGCCAAGCATCAGCAGCGCACAGCCGCCCATGATGAGATAGAAGTGCCACGGCTGCACCCAGCCCATACGCAGCGGGCGGGCAAAGCTGTCCGTCAGCGTGCTGTACGAAATTGCGGCGGTGAACAGCGAAGTATTCGCGTTGATGTCCGACATCAGTCGACCGGGATTGACCTCCGGGAAGAAGATCATCAGCCCGGCAAACGCGGTCAGAATGCGGATGATAATCAGCGCCCAGTTCGTCTTTTCCCGGACGCAAGTCGCCTGTCCGCCGGATTTGGCCGAAATCGTCGCCTGCATGGTATCCCCTCATTTCTTTCTTCGTGACGCTCCTCTGCTTTGACCAGCCGCGCGTTGATGGATGAGCGCTGGCGGATGATGTCCAGCGTTCATCCATCAGCGCGACTAAGGCAAGGGCAGGAATCCCCGTGGCGCGCTCCTCAGCCGAAGCCGGAGAGCGCGCCAGAGGAAAGTAGTGCAGGATTACTCCGCCAGACCGGAGACCGTGAAGGTGAAGACCGTCGTGGTGTTCGGGGCGGGCGCGGTCAGCACAACGCCATCCGCCTTGATGTTGTTGTAGTTGTCCTCAACAATCAGCTTTACCCAATCGCCGGAGGTATCCACCACAACGCCGGACTGCGTCTTGCCTTCGCCAATCTTGATGGTCACATCAGAAATGGTGACGTAGCCTTCCTTGACCAGCTTGGATGGAATGTCGGTGGAGACGCGGAAGAAGTGGAACGCCGTATCCTCGCCGAAGCCCATGTCGCCCGTGGTCATGGAGCAGGTGTAGGTGCCGTTGCCGGAGATGACCGCATCCTCGAACGTCGCGCCGTAATCGGTAATCGTGCCGTCGTTGTTGGTCTTCGCCAGCTTGGTGAACACATCGTTGTCCGCGTCGCGGCCGTAGGAGGGTTCCTCCCAGTCGTTGCGGAAGATGTAGTTCGGGTCAGACTGCACGGCGATGTACGCGCCGTAGGTCTTGGAGATCAGTTCCTTCACTTCATCTTCGGTCAGGGGCTGTTCGGTTTCCGCAACCGGCGGCACACCGTAGATGTAGTCGAAGGTCACGTCGATGGTCTTAATGCCGGAGAGTGCTTCCGCCGTCGCGATCTTCGCGGTCACGCCTTCGAGGTCGCCGTCCGCCACGCGGGCTTCCGCCGGGATGTCCGTCACCCATTCATTCCAAATGTTGGAGCGGGTCACGATGCCGTCGTCGGTCGTGGTGAAGTCCTTGCCGAGTTCGATTGCTTCGCCGTTGACCTTGACTTCGGTGATGTCGATGAAGTAGCCGGGGAAGGTCGCTTCGCCGTTCGCAATGCCGACCGCCATGAACGCAACACCGGGGATTTCGCCGCCCTTAACGCCGGAGAAGTCAAGGGACAGGGTGTAGGTGCCGGGGCCGTCCACGGTCACAGCGTTGCCCTCTGCAAATTCGCCGGGATTCCACGCGGAGGTCGCCCAATCGCTGTCGGCGAACATCAGGAACGCCGTGTCCGTCTTGGGCACGAGGGTGAAGTCGATTTCGTAGGTCTTGACGGATTCAAACGCCGCCTTGTCCACGATGACAGGAGACACGCCCGTCAGGTCCTTGTCGTAGGAGCGGACAGAAGCGTCAGTGGGAACTTCGGCAACCCATTCGTTCATGATGTTCATGCGGGTTTCCACACCATCGTCAGAGGAGGTGTAGCCCTTGGTGAACGCAACGGATTCGCCGTTGATGCGGATGTCGTTGAGCTTGATGGACATGCCGGGGAAGAGCTTTTCGCCGTGCTTGATGCCCAGCGCGGTAAAGGCAACGCCGGAAGCCGCGCCCGCTTCAGTCGCGGTGAAGTCCAGACCCACGGTGTAGTCGCCCGCGCCGGTCACGGTCGCGTTGGTCGCCTTCACAGCGGAATCGTCCGTGCCCCAGTACTGGCTCGTCCAAGAAGAGTCGGCGAACATGATGTACGCCATGTCAGCGCCATAGCGGAAGAGCGTGAAATCAACCTCGACGTTTTCCACGCGCTCGAATGCCGCCTTGTCCACGGTTATCCAGTTCGCGTCCTCGGTCACGCCGTCCCAGGAACGCGCGTCGGCGGGCAGCTCGCTGACCCATTCGTTGTAGATGTTGGAGCGGGTAATGATGCCGTCGTCAGAAGAGGTGTAGCCCTTCTTCGCTTCGATGGGCTGACCGTTCACGCGAATTTCATCCACGCGAATCGTCCAGCCGGGCAGCGCCTTTTCGCCGTTCTCCAGACCGATGGCCGCGAACGCAATGCCGCTCGCCGCGCCTTCGGGCGTACCGGTGAAGTCAAGGCCTACGGTGTAGGAGCCCTCGCCGGTAATCGCCGCCTCGGTCACCTTCATGCCCTCCGCCGGCTCAGAGCCGTCGTGCCACCACTGGTAGTGCCAGTTGGCGTCGGCATACATCAGGAATGCCGTAGAGAGCGGTTCGACTTCGCCCGCCACGGGAGATGCCACGGGAGATGCCACAGGAGACGCCACCGGAGATTCCGCCACAGCGGTCATGCCCAGCGCCATCGCCAGCACCATCAGCAGTGCAAGAAACTTCTTGGTGCAATTCATGATGATTCCTCCTTAGAGAAGCTGATCGTGCCTGATGCCTGTCGGCGAAACATTTTCGTAAGTCTCCGAGGTTTACGAAAGCGTTTTCGTCTTTGCCCGGATTAAGGGCAGACATTTCCGCACTTGTAAATCCATTATAGCTTTCGGCGCGTCATTTGTCAAGTTTAAACCATATGATATACAAGATTTGTGCAAGATTTTGCCGCACTTCTTTATTGAAACTGCCTAAATCAATCAGAAATCGATCTGCAAGTTCCTTACACGGCAATTTTCGTCAGACAACGTTTTCGTTGGTGTATTCGGTCTGTTGCTGCTCTTTTTTCGACATGAAAACAGTTGTTTCCCTTTGATATTGTCTGTTTCAGACGCAGATTTACGTCATTTCCCGATTTTTCAGCATTTCCAGCAAGTTCCAGCGTCGCCGCGCAGCTTCTTCCGCCATTTTGCAGAGGGTTTCGCTCTTCGCCGGATCGCTCCGGCGCAATGCCGCAAACCGCCCCTGCCGCATCAGGAACGCCTGAAAATCCCCGTCCGGCGCTTTGCTGTCCAGCATCAACCCATTCGCCGGATGATAGCGGTACAGTGGGAAGTATCCGCATTTCACGGCGTCCTTCTCGATTTCCTGCACGTCACGCATGTCAATCCCGTGCGCAATGCAGGGCGCATAGGCAATGATGAGCGCCGCGCCGTCCCACGCTTCTGCCTCGCGCATGGCCTTCAGCAGCTGCGCCGGATTCGCGCCCATCGCCACCTGCGCAACGTACACATGCCCGTAAGTCATTGCCATCAGCCCCAAATCCTTCTCCGCGCCGGATTTCCCGCCGGACATGAGCCGTGCCGCCGCACCCGCCGGGGTCGCCTTCGATGCCTGTCCGCCCGTGTTGGAGTACACCTGCGTGTTCAGCACAAGCACCCGCACCTTCTCGCCCGATGCCAGCACATGGTCAAGCCCGCCGAAGCCAATATCAAACGCCCATCCATCGCCGCCGATGAGCCATACACTCTTGGCCGCCAGCAAGTCTGCCGAATCCGCAATTTCCTTCACCAGCGGATGTGAAAGCGTCTCGCACGCCGCCAGCAGCGCTTTCCCCGCCTGTGCCGAAAGCGCCGTATCCTCGCGGCTGCCCAGCCACGCGCGGCACGATTCCGCCAATTCCGGGCACTGTGCCGCCAGCGTCTCGACCTGCTCCGCCAGATGCGCCCGGCGGTGCTTCATCGCCAGATACATCCCGAAGCCAAATTCCGCGTTATCCTCAAACAGGCTGTTGCCCCACGCCACGCCCTGCCCTTTCTGGTTGACGGTATAGGGGCAGCTGGGCGCGCTCCCGGCGTAGATGGACGAGCAGCCCGTGGCATTGGCAATCATCAAGTGCGAACCGAACAATTGTGTTAGCAGCTTGATATACGGCGTTTCGCCGCACCCCGCGCACGCGCCGGAGAACTCGAACAGCGGCGTTTTCGCCTGCGAGAGCGGGATGGTGTCCGCCTCCCCCACCGCTGTTTCCGGCAGCGACACGGCGAAATTCCAGTTTGCCCGCTCCTGCGCCATTTCCGCTGCGGGGCGCATCACCAGCGCCTTGTCCTTCGCAGGGCACACCCGCGCGCAGTTTTCGCATCCTGTGCAGTCCAGCGGCGACACCTGCACGCGGAAATTCCGCCCGGAAAACGCCTTTCCCTTCGCCCGAACCGTATGAAAATCCGCCGGAAGCGCCGTTTCCGCCAGCGGGTAGAACGTGCGGATGCACCCATGCGGGCAGACAAGGCTGCACAGCCCGCACTGGATGCACACTTCCGCCCGCCACTGCGGAATCTGCCGCGCAATGCCGCGCTTTTCGAGCCGACTCGTGCCCAGCGGCGCAAACCCGCGCGCGTCCATGGCGGACACCGGCAGCATGTCTCCTTGCTGGCGCAGCATCGGGCGCATGAAGGCTTCGACTGCTGATTGCGGCGTATCCTCCGGCGTATCAGGCAGTTCCGCCCATTCCGGCGGCACGTCCACTCGTCGCAGCGCATCCGCCGTCTTCGCAATTGCATTCAGATTCGCCGCGACGACCCGCTCGCCCTTCTTCGCATACGCTGCCTGAACCGATTCGTTCAGCAGCTGCTGCCGCTGCTCTTCCGGCAAAAAGGCATTTAATTGGAAGAAAGCCGTCTGCATGACCGTGTTGATGCGCCCGCCCAAGCCGCACTGCGCCGCGATTGCGTCCGCGTCGATGGTGTAAAGCAGCGCATGGCGTTTCGCAATGCTCCGGCGCAGCTTCGCGGGAATCTCCATGCCGTCCGGGAGATTCAGCAGCACCATGCCGCCCGGCTTGACGCTCTGCGCCACCACGTCCAGATTCATCAGCGTCGGCTGATGGCACGCGAGAAAATCCGCCTGCCCTATCAGGTACGGCGCGCGAATTGGCGCTGCCCCTATCCGCAAATGGCTGACCGTGTACCCGCCGGATTTCTTGGAGTCATACGCAAAATACGCTTGCACCTGCCGATCCGTCTGCGCGCTCATCATTTTTATGGCGCTCTTGTTTGCTCCAACCGTGCCATCCGCGCCTAGCCCAAAGGACTTGCAGCTGATAACGCCCTCGTCCGGCAAGGCAAAATGCGCGTCTATCGGCAGGGACAAGTGCGTCACATCGTCGTCGATACCGACGGTAAAGTGCTGCCCAGCTTCCATCGTGTCCAGCGCGTCGAACACAGCCTTAACCATTGCGGGTGTGAACTCCTTGCTGCCCAGCCCGTACCGTCCGCCGCAGACCTTTGCCGTCCGCCCGGCAGCAAACAGCGCCGCGCTCACGTCCAAATACAACGGTTCACCGAGTGCGCCGGACTCCTTCGTGCGGTCAAGCACAGCGATCCGCTCCGCGCTCTCCGGGATAGCCGTCAGCAGCGCTTCTGCTGAGAACGGACGGAACAGCCGAACCCGCACCACGCCGACTTTCTCCCCCATCCGCATGAGTGCCCGCGCGGTTTCCTCCGCCGTCTCCGCGCCCGACCCCATCAGCACCAGCACCTTCTTCGCGTCCGGCACACCCGTGTAGGAGAACAGCCGCAGTGGGCGCCCCGTCAGCGCCGCGACGCGGTTCATCGTGTCCTGCACGATTTCCGGCAGGGCGAAATAATATGGGTTCGCCGCTTCCCGCCCCTGAAAATACACGTCCGGATTCTGGCTCGTCCCCTGCTGATGCGGATGCTCCGGGTTCATGGCGCGCGCCCGGAACTGCCGGATTTGCGTCCGCGGCAGCAGTCCGCGTAATTCATCCTCATCAAGCGCCTCGAACCGCTGGATTTCATGGCTCGTGCGGAAGCCATCAAAGAAATGCAGCATTGGCACGCTGCCCGCCATCGCGCTCAGATGCGCCACGACCGCTAGATCCGCCGCTTCCTGCACCGATGCCGCGCAGAGCATCCCCCAGCCTGCACTGCGCACCGCCATCACATCGCTGTGGTCGCCGAAGATGGACAGCGCGTGGTACGCCAGCGCCCGCGCCGCGACGTGCATCACCCCCGGCAGCAGCTCGCCCGAAATTTTGCACATATCCGGCAGCATCAGCAGCAGCCCCTGCGACGCGGTGAAGGTCGTTGCCAGCGCTCCCGCCGAGAGCATCCCGTGCAGCGCGCCCGCCGCGCCGCCCTCGCTCTGCATCTCCGTCAGCCGCATTTTCTGCCCGAACACGTTGCGTTTGCCCATGTGCGCCCACTCGTCACAGTTCTCTGCCATCGGCGTAGACGGCGTAATCGGGTAAACCGCTGCCGTTTCGCTGAGCGCGTATGCCACCTGTGCCGCTGCCAAATCGCCGTCGCCCACCATCATTTTCATCCGCTTTTTGCACCTCCATGCGCCTGTTTCCGCGTATTGTATCCGCGCGAATGCGTTTCCATGCAAAAGCACGCAGAAATTGCGAAAAAAAGTGAATTTCCCTCTTGACAGGCGGGGTAAAGCGTGGTATAATCATTTTCGCAGTCAGCGAGTGGCGCAAGTCAATCGTTGAAGTGCCAATGGGGAATGGTGTAATGGCAGCACCTACGACTCTGACTCGTATTGTCTAGGTTCAAATCCTAGTTCCCCAGCGTTTGCCTCCGTTGTCTAGTGGCCTAGGACGCCGCCCTCTCAAGGCGAAAACACGGGTTCGAATCCCGTCGGAGGTGCATCATCCTTCGCTCTTACAGCGGAGGATTTTTTTGTGTTTCTTTATACGATTTCCAGATTTTCGGCGCAAGCAGATGGCACAGGCGAATCCGGAAATCGTATTATCTGGAAAGAGTATTTCATTTTTCGTCGTCTTCTTGCCTGTTCCCTGCTTTTATGGTATACTGAAGAAAAGGACGTAGGAGGGCACCCGACGATGAACACAGACGTGCTGTTTGACCGCGCATTTGCCATCCGTGCCGCAAAGCCGTGGCAACATTTGTTTGATACGCATATTTTTGCAGTTCGCTTTTCTGATGGTGAAATTGCGTGCTGCTCCGTCATGGGGCGCAACGGCACGCATCTGGCGCTGGCGCTTTATTCCCTCACGGACGGTCTGTACGCGCTTGACAAACTCATGACCACAGACATGCGCGTTCTGCCGCGCCATCGAGCGGAGGAATGTATGCTCGGGCAGGACTGCATTCAGGTATCCTTCGAGAATGCGCAGGAAATCCTCGCGAAGGAGGCAAAGCCCGTCCGCGCCTACGCCAAAGCACACGGCATTTCCCTGCGCGGGCAGCACAATTTCCCGGTTTTCCATCGCTATCGTCCATCGCGCATGCCGTGGGCGCTGACTGACGAAACCGAGCAGCAGCATCTATTGGAAGCAATGGATGCCCTGCTGGAAATATCGCGTCGGCTCAACACAGAAGAGCCTCTTGCCTTGGGGCTGATTGAGGGCGACCCATTCACGCACCCGATTCCCCTGCTGACCGCGACCCCCGACGGCTATCGCTGGGATTCCTACACGCTGCAAAAGCCCGACGCGCCGGCACTCCCGGCGGGCAAAATTGAGGATGAACTGGCGCTGGCGCGGCTGAAGAAGCGCAAGAAGCCCTGTGCACCGTGGGCGCTGGCGGTGTTTATGTCCCCCACCCCTGTTCAGGCCAAACCAGCCCAAGTTCCATATTTTCCTTATTTGCTCTGTGTTGTCGATACCGGCAGCGGCAAAGTGCTGACGCTCACACCGCCGCGCAAAATCGACGAATACGCTCCCCACTTCTCCGCTGATTTCCTTTCCCTGCTCCAGCAGCACGGTCTTCCCCGTGAGTTTTGGTCAGCGGATGACCGCACAACGGCATTCATTACGCCGATTGCCAAGCAATTGGGTATTCCCGTCAATGTGCAGGCGGACATGACGCCGATGGATGAACTGCTGGACGAACTTTACGACCATCTGAACGATGCTTCATTCGAAGGTGCAGATGAAATGGGCAATGCGCCGGATGATGCCGAGGTGCTTCGGCTTCTTGCCGCACACATTGCCGACGCGCCGGAAACACTCCGCGCCATACCGGATTACATGCTGACCGAGATACGCGCCGCAATTGCCGCACTCCCTAACTCGCGGGACGCCTTGTGCGCACTGGACGAAGAAATAAAGCGCCGCCGTCTCCCGCCGCATCAATGAGGTGAAGCATGTCGCAGACCACAAAACGCGCCTTAGCGCAAAGCCTGAAAAAGCTCCTGCAAACGAAGCCGCTGAGCAAAATCACCATCAACGATATTGCTGAGGACTGCGGTGTCAGCCGGATGACGTTCTACTACCATTTTGCAGATATATACGACTTGGTAGAGTGGACGTGTCAGGAGGATGCGAGCGTCGCGCTTGCCGGCAACAAGACGTACAGCACATGGCAGCAAGGCTTCCTGAACATCTTCCATCTTGTCTTGGAAAACAAAACGTTCGTCCTGAACGTCTACCACTCTATCAGCCGTGAGCACTTGGAGCGCTATCTCTATCAGCTGACGTATGACCTGCTGATTGGCGTGGTTGAGGAAAAAGCCGTCGGGCTGTCCGTCAGTGACCGTGACAAGGCGTTCATTGCCGACTTCTACAAATACGCGTTTGTCGGCTTGATGCTGAACTGGATTCGCGAGGGCATGAAGGAAGACCCAACGGCGATTATTGACCGGCTCAGCGTGCTGATTCACGGTGATATCACCCGTGCGCTGCACAAATACAGCGCAAGCTGACATGTAAACAGGCATCCGAAGCGAAAGCACATGCTTCAGATGCCTGTTTTTGCTTGATGAAAACTATTCGTCCTCTGCTGCATCCAGCTCATCCAGAAACGAGCAAAGGTTTTCCTCCGAGTATTCGATTTCTGATGAGTACATCCGCGCCGCTTCGTTTTCGCCCAGCAGCGTCGACAGGCGCAGGAACAGCATCCCTGATACCGCACAAAACAGCACCCGCCCCGGCAAATCGCCATCCAGCAGCGCCCCCGGCACATGCCGATGCAGCAGGTACACCGTAAACTGCTCCACCGCCAGCGGGGAAAAATCCGGCAAATCGTCCGGCGCATTCGTCAGCCGCGCCAACACCGTGTCCCATGCCGGCTCAAGGCGCTCCAGCGTCCGCAGAAAGTCCGCCCATTCCGCTGCCGTACGCGTTGGCATTACCGTGCCTGCCGCTTCACACAAGGCATTCAGCCGGGTAGGAATGCCGCGTGTTCTGTCCTGCATGATGCGGATGAGCGCCGCCCGCGCCTGCAGCAGCGCTTCTTCCTCCGGCGACCCCTGCGGACGTGTGCCGCCGCCCTGCGTATGCCACGTCATCGGCTGTGGCCAGTGCAGGGTCAAATCCGCCGCCGCTTCGCAGCAAAGCCCGAAGCCGACCTCGGTGAATGTCGAAAACTCGTTGCGGTAGCGCGGATGGTCGGCACAGATTTGGCACAGCGCCCCTTCGCCGCAAGCGGTGATGATGTCGCATAAGCCGCTGTCATTCAGCATCGGGCAACGTTCATCCTCCCGCAGGCGGAAAGAAGCACCGTCCGGCGTGTCCGCAATCGCGTCGCGCAGCCGCTGCCCGATTTCACCCGTCATGGCAGCATACTTCGCCCGCGTGTTCGGGTCAATGTCGATTTCCCAGCCCTTGCAGCAGGTGTGGCGGCAAGCGTCCGCAATACAGCGGAACGCATCCGCCGTCGCGGGGTAGATCAGCGTCATTTCAGCGCCTCCCACAACGACCACGCCAGCGCGCGCACCGCCGGGTCATCTGGCTTTTCCCACAAGCGCGCCGTCAAGTACCACAAGCCCTCCTGCTGATAGAGGATGCCCAGCCGCGCACAGCGTTCCGTATTGTCAATCATCTGCACCGCGGGGCGAATGTCCGCCGGAAGGCGCTGCACATGCGCCGTTTGCAGGATAGCGTACCACACGGGGGTGGTGTAATCCTCCTGTGCGAACCGCTTCAGCAGCGGCGACGCGGTGTCGATGGACAGCCCCATCGTCCCGACCGGCACAGGCTTGCCCATGCTCTCGCTGATTGAACGAAACATCGGGTAGCACCAGAAATCCGTGCAGTATTCCGCCGGAAGCTGCCCTTCCGCGCTCGGCACAACAATCGCCGCGCCGTCCGCCTTCTCTTCTGCGGATACAAACGCCACCATCCGCCCGTCCTTCTCGATGCCCTCGCGGGTAATGCGGATGTCAACGGGCGGAATCAGCCAAATCGGGTAATGATTGCGCGTACCGTCCGCCAGTGTCAGCGCGACGGTCAAGCGCGTGATGCGCTCCTGCATGGCGTCCCGATAGCACTCCGCCGGGAACGTGACCGACACTGCGTCCGTCAGCCGCCCATGCCGCGCACCCGGCGCCACGTCGCAAGCGTACAATTCGCGCTCACCGTCCATGAGGGTGCAGCGGATGCAGGTATGCTGCTTCTCCGGGTCGCATTCGCTGATTTGCACATCAAAACGGATATCCTCGCCCATCATGCCCGTGAACGACGCAAATTCGCCCAGCACAACCGTTCCGGCGCAGAACTCGCGCCACTCCTCGGCGGAAATCAGCCCCTTGTTCTCCATCATTGCGTTCAGCACGCCGACAAGCGCCGTCCCCTGCCCGGTGTAGTCCTGCAAATCCAGCAGCTGAAAGCCCGATACCTCCCGCGACCGCAGCAGCGTCTCGATTTCCCGCTTATAGCAGTCCACTGCCAGATGCCCCGTCTGCCGGAAGAAGGCTTCATGCTCGCCGTACAGCCCCGCCCGTTCCAAATTCTCGCGCATGGCTTCGATGTTGCGCGGCTTCAGCGGCCCTGTGTAGTGCGGAATCTCCGAGAAATCAGGATAGAACACATACTGCCCGACCTCGTGGCTGATGACGGGCACATCCGGGATGAGGGCGTCCGCGGACTGCGCGTCCACTTCCTTCACGCCCGTGCCATACTGAATCTGCACCTTGCCGGCTTCACCCGACTGCCCCAGCGTTTCCGGAACGATGCTGGCATCATAATTGCTGACAGACTCCGGCGCGGTCGTCTGCACAATGCCCTGCGGTGCGTCACACATGGCGTAACTGCCGCGAATCAGCCGTTCGCGCCCCAGCCTGACGCCGACGAACACATTTTCCTCGTCCAGCACGTCCGGCACAAACTGGTAGTTGTTCGCGCCACTGCTGTACAGCTTGGTGTCGTCCGCCTCGCGGTAGGCGCGCATCATGCGGTTCAGCACGTCCTTGCTGCCCCACAGCTCATTGCCCAGCGAAAGCCACAGGAACGACGGATGATGCCCGTATTCGCGCAGAATACGGAAGCCCTCTTGGAAGAGTAAGTCGCGTTCGCGCTCGTCGTAGCCTTCTTCGCCTTCTTCCGCCACCGTCCCCCAGAACGGCAGCTCCGGCGCCATATACACGCCAAGCAGATCCGCCGCCGTGAACGCCGCATCCGGCGGACAGGCTGTGTGGTAGCGGTAATGGTTGATACCGTATTCCTTCGCAATGCCCAAAATCGTCATCCACGACGCAACGTCAGTTGGCGTGTACCCGGTTTTGGGGTACAGCAGATTATCAACTTTGCCGCGCAGGAAGGTTTCGCGCCCGTTGATGAGCAGCCGCCGACCGAGCGTCCGCACGTCGCGCAAGCCGAATGTCGTTTCGTACACATCGCCGTCGAGGTCAATGGAGATGGTGTGGATTTCGGGGTGCGCTTCGTCCCAGAAGGCTTCATTGCCCTTGAGCGGGCATTCCCCGTCCAGCACGCCCCGGCGGTACGGCAGCAGATGCTCCATCTGCCCCGGCAGCACGATGCCCGCCACACCGTCGGGCGCGCCGATGATATGCCCATGCACACGCAGGCAGCCGCGCCGCAAGTCCGGGCGCACGGTCAAATCCGTCAGCAGTGTATGGGCGACAGTCAGGCTGATTTCGCCGGTGATGCCGTTCCAGTTGCTCTGCGTATCAGGACTGGTCAAATGCCCGCCGCGCGTGGGATAATCGGTATTATCCACACGGATGACAAGGGTATGCTCGCCAGCGTGCACAGGCGGCAGGAAGTAGCGGTGCGGCGTACAGAGGCTCTCCTGATGCCCGATGGGGCGACCGTCGAGGTAGACGGTGGTTTTGCGGGTGCGTTCCAGCGTGAGCATCGTCTGCTCGCCCGTCCAGTCGCCCGCGGTGAACGTGCGCATAAACCACACCGCGCCTTCGAAGCGATACGCGTCGGTCAGGCAGCCCCTTTCCTTGGCGGGATTCGGCATTCCAAGCCCCGCCGCCGATGTTGTCCCCGGCAGCATCATCGTCTCCGGGTACGCTTGCGGCATGGTCTCCTGTTTTTCCGCGTCCAGCTTCACCTGCCACTGTCCGCTCAAGTCGATTTTCATCATGGGTGTTGCAGCCTCCTTTCAAGCCAGAGGCTCTGCCTCTGGACTCCGCAAGGGGCATTGCCCCTTGACCCTTTCGCGCGATTGAGTTGGTGACTTCTTCATGCAATTTCCGCGTGTTTCGCTGGGATTTCATCTCCGCGGAGGCGATTCCCCCTGTTCCAATCAAATTCAGCCAGAAAAAGAAAGACAAGTATGCCAAAACCCAAAATTTCCTTTACCCAAGGATTCCCTTCCAAGCGAAATCCTTCCCCCACCTTGTGAGGGGCGCGCCTGTCCCAACGCAAATCGTCCCGAACCCTGACGCGCCAATCGAACGTGCGGGATTCTCCGTGCAGATGCGAGTGGCCTTCTCCGGCGTCTGCCCGTAGCGCGCCATCAGGTTCTGGAACGCCTGCCGCATCAGCAGCACCGAGCCCGCCAGCGTGCCGTCGTGCAAACGTGCCTCGTGTCCGCGCACCGTGACCGCTTGCCCGCCTAAGGCGTATTCGCCGTCCGGCAAGCCCGCTGCTTCCATGCTGTCCGTAATCGCAACGGCTTTGCACGCCCCCTTGCAGCGCAGAAGCACCTTCACCGCGTCATCGTGCAGGTGAACGCCGTCGCCAATGAACTCCGCGAACAGGCGGTCATCCGTCAATGCTGCGCCGGGAACGCCGGGCGCGCGGTGCGTGAACGGCGTTTGCGCGTTGTAGGTGTGGGTGACGCGGGTCGCGCCCCATTCCGCCGCCTGATGCACCTGCTCGTCGGTCGCTGCCGTGTGACCGATGGAGACGCGGATGCCGTTCTGCGCCGCCTTGCGGATGAATGCTTCCGCGCTGGGCAGCTCCGGCGCCATCGTGATGACGCGCACTGCCCGAATGTCGCCGCCCGTCAGGTCAAGGAATGCCTCCCAGTTCGGATGCAGAAAAAACTCCTTCCGCTGCGCCCCTGCCTTCTCCGGCGATAGGAACGGCGCTTCCATGTGCGCCCCCAGCACCCGCGCGGCGCGCTGCTCCGGCGTATCCATCACGCGGCGGACGGCGGCAATCACCCGGCGCGTATCCTCCACGCTGGCGGACATGGTCGTCGGCAGGAACGCCGCAACGCCCTCCTGATACAGTTCCCGTGCCATCTGGCGAATCGCGTCCTCGCCCTGCATCGTGTCATGCCCGCGGAAGGCGTGGATGTGTGCATCGACAAACCCCGGCAGGACAAAATCCCCCTGCAGGTCTATCACAGCCTCGCCAGCCAACGGCGCTAAGCCCTCGCCCATCGCTGTCACGCGCCCGTTTTCCAGCCGGACGCACAGATTTTCCCAAAAATGGCCATCCACAAAGAACAGCCCATTCCGCAACAGCACCGTCAACGCACCTCGCATTCATTTTCTCATGAAACTCTCATGCAATTATCATACCACAAAGAAGGTTTTTTTTCAATCGGCGCAGAATTTCTTATAGGTTGAAACCATGCGATTTTCGGATGAAAATGCGCCAAGACGCAGGCAGCGGGCGCAGGTGAATCCGAAAATTGCAAAAATGAGGGTATCCGCCGAATTTGTTGCGGTTTCTTCTTCATTTGTTCACATTAGGCTCAAATTCGGGGTGTATACTATGCTCCGAAAGCAAAGGAGGAAATCACCGATGTCCTTTTTCTCGAAGATGCAGAACGCCCTCGCGAACTGGATGCAGGGGCGCAACGGCCCGGATAATCTCGGCTTCACGGCGCTCGTCGCCGCTATCGTTTTCAGTTTGCTTTCGCTGTTCCGCCTGCCGCTGGCGAGTTTCCTGTCCATGCTGTGCTATGTGTATGCTCTGTGGCGGATGCTGAGCCGCAACGTCGCCAAGCGGCGGGAGGAAAATCGCCAGTTCATGGACAAGACGGGACACACGCAGACGGAAATCCGGCAGTTTTTCCTGCGGCTCAAGGGCATAAAGACCTACAAGTATTTCCGCTGCCCGCAGTGCAAAACGCGCCTGCGCCTCAAGCGCGGCTGCGGCGAAAAGCACGTCACCTGCCCCAAGTGCCAGCACAAGTTCGACGAAAGGGCGTAAACAATGTTCGGCTATGTCAGACCCTGTCTGGAATCGCTCGATGAGGCGCAGAAAAAGCGCTATCGGGCATGGTACTGCGGATTATGCCAATCACTGGGCGACCGCCACGGCTTTCGCGGCCGCATGACGCTCACCTACGACATGACGTTTCTGGCGATTTTCCTCTCCGCGCTCTATGAGCCGGCGGAAGCGCACGGGCAGATGCGCTGTCTGCCGCACCCGAAGGAAGCACACGATTTCGTCCGCACGTCGATGACGGATTACGCTGCCGATATGACCATCGCGCTGGCGTATTTCAAGGCGCTGGACGACTGGCAGGACGACCGCTCCCTGCCGGGCGGGCTGACCGCGCAGCTGCTGAAAAAGCGTTACGAGGCGGTCAGCACGGATTATCCCCGCCAGTGCGCCGATTTGGAGAAGAACCTGCGGGCGCTGAGCGAGGTGGAAGCGGCGCACAGCGATTCCCCCGATGCGGCGGCAAACTGTTTCGGGGCGCTGATGGCGTCGCTGTTCGTGCGCGAGGAGGATTACTGGTCGCGCACACTGCGGCTGTTCGGCGCGTCGCTGGGGCGGTTCATCTACATGGTGGACGCCGCCTGTGATTACGATGCCGACACGCGCAAGCACAGCTACAATCCCGTGCTGCTGATGGGGCGTCAGCCAGAGGATATGCGCGACGTGCTGACGCTGCTGCTTGGCGACGCCTCGGCGGCGTTTGAGTCGCTGCCTATCGTCTCCGATGCGGATATTCTGCGCAACATCCTCTATGAGGGTGTCTGGCAGAGCTACAACGAGTTCCTCCACCGCCGCGCCGAAAAGCAGAAGAAGCACAGCGACCGCACAACCAAAGAGAATGGGGACGATTCCCCGGTGAAAGGAGGCTGACGAGCATGGTCACAGACCCGCGGAAAGTGCTGGGTGTATCCGAAACCGCCAGCCAAGATGAAATCAAGCGCGCGTATCGCCGTAAAGCCAAGGAGTGTCATCCGGATTTGCATCCGAACGACCCCGACGCGGCGAAAAAGATGAACGAGCTCAACGAAGCCTACGACATGCTGATGAACCCGGAGAAGTACGCCAACCGCCAGCAGCAGCAGAATCCGTATAGCGGGAATCCGTATGGCGGGAATCCGTATGGCGGCAGCAGTTACGGCGGAAATCCATACGGCTCTTATGGCGGCAATTCCTACGGCGGACAGCAGCAAGGCAATCCGTATGGTCAGCAGGGTGGCTATGACCCGTTCAGCGACTTCTTCGGCGGATTCGGCTACGGCAGCTACGGCGGCTATCAGACGCAGGTCAACCCGCCGCAGGAGCAGGCGGGTGATTCCGAGCCAGTTCGCGCTGCCATCCGCGATATTCTCGCCGGACGGTACGCGTCGGCGTGTTCCATTTTGCAGAACGTCCCCAGCACGGGGCGGAATGCGCGCTGGTACTACCTGTCCGGCGTGGCGAACCACGGCGCGGGAAATCAGATTCAGGCGCTGGAACACATGAAGCGCGCGGTGCAGCTCAGCCCGAACAATGCGACGTATCAGGCGCTTTTGCGGCAGTATCAGCAGGCAGGGCAGACGTATCAGACGAATGCGTCCGGGTACAACACTTGGGCAATGGATCCGTCGAAGCTGTGCATGAGTTTGTGCTTTTTGCAGATGTTCTGTCCGCTTTGCTGCCGGTGCTATTAAGAAGCTGTGGCAATCCCCTTAATTTGGCGGAATTTTCCTATGCTGCTTGATTTGTTTTGTTGCAGGGTTTTCGCCTCTGCGGAGCGAAATCCCCTGCGCAACACAAAAAACTGTATGCAATGCGCGCAACTGAATCGCGCAAAAGGTCAAGGAATCAGTTTCCTTGAGAAAGTGTAACTTTATGGGCAAAATCATCGGTATCGACTTGGGTACCACCAACAGCTGCGTCGCCGTGGTTGAGGGCGGCAGCGCGATTATCATCCCGAACGATAAGGGCGAGCGCACCACGCCGTCCGTCGTGGCGTTCACCGACAGCGGCGAGCGGCTCATCGGCAGCGCGGCGAAGCGTCAGGCGGCAGTCAACGCCGACCGCACGATTGCGTCCGTCAAGCGCCATATGGGCACGGACTGGCGCAAGACCATCGCCGGGAAAAGCTATACGCCGCAGGAAATCAGCGCCATGATTCTTCGCAAGCTGAAGCAGGATGCGGAAAGTTACCTCGGCGAGCCCGTCACCGACGCGGTGATTACCGTCCCGGCGTATTTCGGGGACATCCAGCGTCAAGCGACGAAGGACGCGGGGCGCATTGCGGGCTTGAACGTCCGTCGCATCATCAACGAGCCGACCAGCGCCGCCCTTGCCTACGGGCTGAACAACGGCGCACCGCAGAAAATCATGGTCTACGACCTTGGCGGCGGCACGTTTGACGTATCCATCATCGAAATTGGCGAGGGCGTTATCGAGGTGCTGGCGACGTGCGGCGACAACCACCTCGGCGGCGATGACTTCGACGAGCGCATCGTGAATTTCGTCTGCGATGCTTTCCAGCGGGAACATCACGCTGACCTTCACCGCGATTTGGCGGCCATGGTGCGCGTGAAGGAAGCCGCAGAGCAGGCGAAAAAGGAGCTGTCCGTCACCGAGATGACCACTATCAGCCTGCCGTTCATCAGCACAGTCGGCGGTCAGGCGGTGCATTTGGAGCAGACGCTGACCCGCGCGAAATTCAATGAATTGACGGCGGATTTGGTTGCGCGGACGGAAGGTCCTGTCCGCAGCGCCCTCAGCGACGCGGGCATTGCCGCCAGCGAGCTGGGCAAGGTGCTGCTGGTCGGCGGTTCGACGCGCATTCCCGCTGTGCAGGAGAAGGTGCGCCAGCTGACCGGCATCATGCCGAGCAAGAGCATCAACCCCGACGAATGCGTGGCGCAGGGCGCGGCGATTCAAGGCGACACGCTGAATGAACACACGACGCTGACAAACTCCACGGGCTTGCTGCTGCTGGACGTGACCCCGCTTTCGCTGGCGATTGAGACGGTCGGCGGCGTCGCGACCCGCGTCATCGAGCGCAACTCCACCCTGCCTGTGCACTATCAGCAAGTGTTCACCACGGCGGGCATGTTCCAGTCGTCAGTAGAAATCAACGTCCTGCAGGGTGAGCGTCCGATGGCGCGGGACAACAAGAGCATCGGCAAGTTCCGTCTGAAGGGCATCCGCCGCGCAATGGCAGGCGTGCCGAAAATTGAGGTCACGTTCGATATTGACACCAACGGCATCCTGACCGTCTCCGCACGCGACCAAGACACTGGACGCGCCCAATCCATCACCATCACCGCCGACAACAAAATGAGCGAGGATGAAATTCAGCAAGCGATTCGCGATGCGGAGCAGTACGCCGCGCAGGACGCTTTCCGCCGCGACCTGATGGACACCATCAATCAGGCGCAGCACCTCTTGGCGCAGGTAAGCGCTGCCTTGAACCAGTGCAGCAAACAGCTGGACAAGGACGAGAAGAAGCGCGTTAAGGACGATGAAGCTGCCCTTCGCCATCTGATCGGGCGCGCCAAGCCCGACAAAATGACGGTGGATGACCTGTCCGCCATCAAGAGCGCCATGGCAACCCTCGAAAGCAGCAGCGCCCACCTGATGAACCTCTTCGACCCGAACGCGCAGGGCAGCGGCCAGTCATGACGAAGCCGCACCACGTCCGGCGTGCGCTGCTGATTGCCCTGACCGTCACGGCGATTCTGCCGACGCTGCTGGGCAGTCTGGAATAACAAGCAAGGGGATTGCGTCCATGATTTCGGACACAATCCCCTTTTTCGTTGCAATAATCATCAGAACAGCAGCAGAATTCCCTGCGCCGCCAGCACCGCCGCACACGCCGCAAGCGCCACCGTCAGCAGGCTCTTCCCCTTCCACGCGAGGAACACCGCTACCACCAAACCAACCGCCGCCGTGCGCATATCCCCCGTGGAATACAATACGTCGGGAATCGTCATTGCCCCCAGCACCGCGAACGGCACATAGTGCAGGAATGACTTGACGAACGTTGATTTGATTTCCTTGCGGAAAATCGTCAGCGGCAGCATCCGAATCAGGTACGTCACACCCGCCATCACAAGCAGGTAAATCGGAAAATTTGCCGTCATTGCGCATCACCCGCTTTCGTTTCTTCCTCCCGCACGGGGAAGAACCACGCGCCCAGCGCCGAGGCGGCAATAGCACAGATGATGATGACAAACCCGCTGGACACCTGCGAAAGCATCGGCACATAGCGGAAACACAGGCTCATCGCGATAGCCATCAGCACGACAATGCGCACGGGCTTTTCCTTGCGCGCGGGTGGCAGGATGATGGCGAGGAACATGCCGAAAATCGCGATACCGAGCGCATTGCGGAGGAAAACCGGCAGCAGCGTGCCCGCGACCGCGCCCAGAATCGTACCGACCGACCAGCCGAGGTACGGCGCGGTCATCAACCCATACAAATACCAGTGACTGACCTTCCCCGGCTGACTGGATGCGACAGCGAATATCTCGTCCGTATTCATGAAAGAGAAGAACAGGCGGCGCGGTGTGTTCATATCCGAATCCATCTTCTGGGAGATGGACAGGCTCATCAGCGCATAGCGGAGGTTGATAATCAGCTGCGTCAGCGCGACTTCGAGGTACGACGCCTGTGCGAGAATCAGCGGCAGCCCGGCGAACTGCCCCGCACTGGTGACGTTCGTCATGGAAATCAGCAGCGCTTCGAGCGGCGACAAGCCATCCGCCACTGCCTTCATGCCGAACGTGAACGCAACGGATAGGTAGCCCAGCCCAATCGGGATTCCATGCCGGAAGCCCTTCGCAAAGAGTTTACGATTCATCGTCATTGATGCCTTCTTGTCGAAAAAGTCGGAACACAGCGTCTATGATAGCACGAAGTCCGCCCCTTCGTCAACGTCTATGCAGCAAAAGAACAGCAGGGGACTTCGTCCCGTTTCATTTGTCCCTGCACCCATTTCGCGATTGGCTGATGGCGGAAAAGACATCACCCGACGCGCCGCCGAGTTGTGCGGTATTGCCCATGCAAAACCGGCAGCTGATGGCACTTCATCGACTGCCGGTTTGCGTCTGTTCCTTCTGCAAACATAAGCAGCCACACACCGTAGCGCATGGCTGCTATGGATATTGATTCAGTTCGATAAACTGGAATTTAGCGCTTTCTTCATATAGACCTCCTTAATTTGGAATTTCTTTTTGAACATTCTGAATCATTTTATTAAAATCTTCCTTCATTAAACACTGATCCTCCGGTGAATAATAAAAATGTCCAGAAGTTTGCAAAGACTTGACACATATACAAGGGTTATCCTTAAATAATTTACTACATTTAGGGGAAACCATTTCATCTAACATAGATAGATATATATGCGACGGTGTTAGTAATTTCCCTATGATTTTTCTTGTCTTTCGTATTTCAGAAAACAACTCAAGGTATCTTGGAATCCAACCAAAGTATCTTAAAATATGATTATCTCTTTCTATGCTATACGCATTTTGTGCTGCGAGAGACCATTTATCATCAGGTTTAATATTTCCTGTAAAAACTCGCCATGATGTTCTAAATAAACGAAGGGTAACTCTCACTTTTAACGGAACATTTAGAAGAAATAATTCTTCTACCGGTTTTTCTATCGCTTCTTGTATAGCAAACAGTGTCCCCATGGAATGAGCGACAATAATGATTTTATTGTTGGTTTCTGATAGTTCTTCAAGAGCATTCTTTACTTGCTGCTTCCATTCAGTCATAGAGGCTTGCGAAAAGTCCTTTACACTTCCTCCATGACCTTTTAACGATAGATTGCATATTGACCAATTTGGAGGAACAAGCGATAAAAAAGGTTCAAAATGACTTGTAGTTCCAAGAATGCCATGTATAAATAAAATTGCTATTCTCTCTTGGTCACTCGCCATAAAATCACCTCACCAAATCCGATTTGTCGCTTTGTTTATGATGCAGATTCTATCATATTGGTTTCTTCTTTATGCAACGGAAGCCCGAAGGCTGCCCCACACGTCAAGCTGCTCCTTTTTCCACAGGTTCATTATCACCTTCGTCGGCGGATCTATCCGCATCATCAACATCCAGATTAGGCTCTGCCGCTTCCTGTTCTTTTTATGCCAGCTGAAGTTCATACAGCTTCTTGTAGATGCCGTCCTGTTTCAGCAGTTCCTGATGCGTGCCGGATTCGCGAATTCGCCCGTGGTGCATCACGATAATGCGGTCAGCGTGCTGAATGGTCGAAAGGCGGTGCGCGACCATAATCGACGTGCGGCCCTGCATCAGCCGCTCCAGCGCTTCCTGAATCCACTGTTCCGTCTCCGTGTCGATGTTCGCCGTCGCTTCGTCCAATATCAGAATTTTCGGGTCATGCGCCAGCGTCCGGGCAAACGACAGCAATTGCCGCTGCCCCGCGGAGAACGTCGCGCCGCGCTCCGTCACATGCTCATCGTAGCCATTCGGCAGCCGCTCAATGAACCGCGACGCATTGGTGTATTCCGCCGCCTGACGTACCTGCTCATCAGTGATTTCCTCGTCGCGCAGGCGGATGTTGCTCTTGATGTCGCCCGTGAAGATGAACACATCCTGCTGCACCTGCCCGATTGCGGCACGAAGCTGGTCGCGGGTCAGGTCGCGCACATCCACGCCATCGACGCGGATGCTGCCCTTCTGCACGTCATAGTAACGCCCTATCAGATTCAGGATGGAGGATTTGCCCGCGCCCGTCGCGCCGACGAACGCCACCTTCTGCCCCGGCTCGATGGTGAAGGACACGTCCTTCAGCACCCAGTTCACGTTGTCATACGCGAACCAGACGTGGTCGAACTCGATTTTGCCGCGCACAGCGGGCAGCTTCTTCGCGTCTTCCTTGTCGGACAGCATGGGCTTTTCGTCCAGCAGGGTGAAGATTTTCTCGGCGGACGCAATGGCGCTTTGCAGCGTCGTGAACTGCTCTGCCAGCTCCTGCACGGGCGTGAACAGCTGGGAAATGTACTCCGTGAATGTGTACAGCATACCGATGGAAATCACGCCGTCCAGCACCAGCGCGCTGCCGCCGCCCAGAATAATCGCCATTGCGATAACGGACAGGAAGTAAATCGACGGGCGGAAAATGGCGAACACCATCATTTCGCGTACGCCCGCGCGGTAGAGGGATTCGTTCTTTTCCTCAAACTCGGCGCATTTCTCCTTCTCACGCGCGAAAATCTGGATGACCCGCATTCCCGACAAATGCTCGCTCAAAAAGGTATTCAGCGTCGTGATGCGCGTCTTGACGATTTGGTACGTCTTGCGGCTCAATTTGCGGAACACTGCCGTCAGCGCCGCCATCACCGGTACCAGCACGAACGACAGCATTGCCATGCGGAAGTTCATCACCATCATAATAATGGCAAGTCCGATGATTTTGACGACGTTGCGGAACAGGCGGACAATCGTGTTGGCATACAGGTCATTGACCGCCTCGGTGTCGTTGGTGATGCGCGTAACGATTCTGCCCACAGGCGTCAAGTCGAAGAAGCGCATGGAGAGGCTTTCGACATGCGCCATCAGCTCATTGCGCAGGGTATAAACGATGTTCTGCCCGGTTTCCTGAATCTTCAGGTACTGCAGGCGGTTGCAGACAAATTGCAGCAGCAGAATCGCCACATACAGCCCCGCCGCAATCAGGATGCCCTGAAATCGCGTTTCCGGCGGCAGATCCTGCGCGCTCTGCTGGGTGATGTACTTGTCAATCGCGTCGCCGATGATGCGCGGGCGGGCAATGTCGAACACCGTCAGCAGCCCCACCAGCACACAGCACAGCGCAACCGTTTTCCAGTAGGGCTTGATGTAGCCCATCAGGCGCAGGAAGGCGTTGCCGTGATACGAAACGTCCTGCGGCTCGTTATCCCCGAACTTACTCCGCATGTGCAGCGCCTCCTTCCTCGTGAAGTTCCTTTTCCAGCTGCTGCTTGCGGTACAGGCTTGCGTACAGCTTGCCGTTGTTCAGCAGCTCCTCGTGCGTGCCGTACTCCTCCACCTTGCCTTCGTCCAGCACAAGAATGTGGTCGGCATCCTGAATGGTGGAAATGCGGTGCGCTACGATGATGGTCGTGCGACCCTTGCGCAGGCGGTGCAGGTTATCCAGTATTTGCCGTTCCGTGTCCGTATCAACAGCAGAGAGCGCATCGTCCAGCAGCAGAATCGGCGCATCCTTCATCAGCGCGCGGGCGATGGAGGAACGCTGCTTCTGGCCGCCGGAAATCGTCACGCCGCGTTCACCCACCAGCGTCTGGTACTGCTTGGGGAACTCCATGATGTTATCGTGGATGCAGGCGTTTTTCGCCGCCTCCTGCACCGCTTCCAGCGACTTGTTGTCTGAGCCGAACGCGATGTTGTTCTGCAGCGTGTCAGAAAAGAGGAAGTTATCCTGCGGCACACAGGCGATATTCCTGCGCAGCGCCGCCAGCGGGATTTCGCGCAGGTTGTGCCCGTCGATGGTAATCATGCCGTCCGGTACGTCGTACAGGCGCATAAGCAGGCTCGGCAGCGTGCTTTTGCCCGAACCGGTGCGCCCCAGTACCGCCAGCGTCTCGCCCGCCTTCACATGCACCGACACATCTTCCAGCACCGGCACGGTCGGCTGGTCGGGATAGGCAAAGGACAGGTGTTCAATGTCGATATCGCCCTTGAGCGTCTGAATCGAAGGGTCCACCATGTCGCCGTCCACGATTTCCGGCTTCGCGTCAAAAATCTCCTGAATGCGACGCAGGCTTGCCATGCCCTGACTGACGCTCGTGATGCACTCGCCCACCGCCATCATCGGCCACACCAGCATCGTCACATACGAGTTGAAGCTGATAAACTGCCCGATGTTGATTTCGCCGTAAATCGCCAGATAGCCGCCGTAAGCCAGCGTCAGCAGACTCGCTATACCGACAATCAAGTCCAGCAGCGGCATCACCAGCGCCTGCAGGCGCACAACGCCGAGGTTCTTTTCCTTCGTGAACAGCGTCGTCTTCGCGAAGGCGTACAGCTCCTTGCGTTCCTGCACGAAGGATTTAATCACGCGGATGCCCGACACCGTTTCCTGCACTTGGTCCGTCAGCGTCGAGAACGCCTGCTGCTTGGCCAGAAAGCGCTTGTGCATCACCTTGCCGTAGAAGTAATCGCCGAAGATGATGAGAATCAGCGGCAGCACCGCCACACCCGTCAATTTCGGGCTGACATACGTCATCATCTGCCACAGCACCAGCAGCAGCATCACCGTCGCGTCGAATGTGCTGATGACGTTCATGCCCACCAGCGTGCGAACCGCCTGCAGGTCGTTGATGAAGCGCGCCATCAGGTCGCCGGTCTTGTGCTCGTTGTAATAGTGCGGTGAGAGCGTGGACAGGTGCGCGAACAAATCGCTGCGCAATTCCTTCTCAATCGACCGCGCCGACCCGAACAGGAAAAAGCGCCACGCAAAACGCCCCACCGCGATAATTACGCCAATCAGCACAATCTTCCAGACCAATCCCATCACGCCGCCCATATCCAGCGTGTGCTGATCCAGCCCGTTGGTAATTTCGCCTGTGAACCGCGGCACATAGGTATTCACCTCGTCCACAATGAACAGCGCCAGAATGCCCAGAATGTACTGCCACCAGTGACGGCGGACATATCGCCACGCCAGCTTCAGCTCCTTCATTGCTGCCTCCTTTTGCTTCGTAACGACTCATTGTAGCACATTTCGGCGCAAAAAGACACACATTCGCCGAAAATTCCGCGCAGGTTTACAATCCGGGCGGGCGTTTGTTTCCTTGCGGGATGGAAAGGGAAAAAGATGCCCCCGGAACGGCGGGTTTTGCGCGTTCCGGGGGATTATTTTTTGTACTATTTCCAGATAAGAATGCGCCAAGATGCGCCGCGAATTTTTCATTCTGGCTAACGTGAATGAAACGCAGCGTAGCAGCGCTACGCTAAGTGGAATGAGCGGACGCCAGAAGGGAAAAGGCGCAAGCAGATGGCGCAGGTGAATCTGGAAATAGTATTACTTCGCCACGTTGTTGCTCGACGTCCCATTCAAGAAGTTCCGTACATTCTCCACCGCCGTATCCATCAGCCGCTGGCGCGCCTCGTGGCTCGCCCACGCGATGTGCGGCGTGATAATCATGTTGTCCAGCCCCAGCAGCGGGTTGTCCGCCCGAATCGGCTCGGTAGACACCACGTCCGACGCGGCGGCGTACACCTTGCCGGACAGCAAAGCATCCCGCAAATCCGCTTCGTTGATGAGCCCGCCGCGCGCGGTGTTGAGCAAAATCACGCCGTCTTTCATCTTCGCCAGCGCGGTTTTGTCAATCATGCCGACGTTCTCCGGGGTCTGCGGGCAGTGCAGGGACACAATGTCGCTGCGGGCGTACAGTTCATCCAGCGGCACATAGCCTTCGCCCGATCCGTGGCGGCTGTAATAAATGACATTCATGCCGAACGCGCGGGCGAGTTCCGCCGTCGCCTGACCAATGCGCCCGTAGCCGACGATGCCGAACGTCTTGCCCGACAGCTCCATCAGCGGATAATCCCAGAAGGAGAAGTCTCGGCAAGCCGTCCAGCGCCCCTGCTGCACCGCGTCGTTGTGATGGCCGATGCGGTGGCAGATTTCCAGCAGCTGCGCCATCACGAACTGCGCAACCGCCTGCGTGCCATAGGACGGAACATTTGCGACAACGATGCCCTTTTCCTTCGCCGCCGCAATGTCAATGACGTTGAAGCCCGTCGCCAGCACACCGATGTAGCGCAGATTCGGGCATTCATCCATCGTTTGGCGGGTAATGGGCGTCTTATTGGTGAGGATGATCGGCGCGTCGCCGATGCGGGGGAGAATCTCCTCCGGCGCGGTGTAATCGTAGACAGTCAAGTCGCCCAAGGCGGCGAGGGCTTCCCAGCTCAGGTCGCCGGGATTCTCCACAGCGCCGTCCAGAATGGTGATTTTCATGGATGTGTACCTCCTGCGGTGGTTTGTTCCGGTTCCTATTATATAGCAGGGTGTGACAGAATTGCAAGGGGATTTTGCGGATGCGCAAAGCAGACAAGGAGAATCTAACTCACCCCAGAGCACGCACTTTTCGCCTCTCCGGGCTGCTTTTCTCTCATGCCTTGATTTCTGCCCAAATCCGCTCCGCCGTTTTCTTGCACGCATCCCGCTCCGGCGCAAGTTCTCCAAATGCAGCAGCAAACACTTCGTACAGGCATTGCTGCACGTCGGATTCGCATCGGCAGTCCGGCAGCCGTGCGGCAATAGCGTAGGCTTCCGCCTCGTACTCGTCCTGCGGTGCGCCGGGAAAAAGCTGCATCACATCCCAATCGAGGAGGCAGCGGTCAACGAGTTGGAATCGCCAGTCAGCCATGTTTATCCTCTCTTTCTGCTGTCATACACCATTTTCCGCAGCTTGGCCATGCACGCGCCGCCGAGTTGTACGGTGGTGCTTATAGCCCGACCGCCGCCGTTCATCCACCTAATTCGTCTTTTTACGCGAAAAATCCTGCTTTATACGATTTCCAGATAAGAATGCGCAAGCAGATGGCGCAGTTGAATCTGGAAATCGTATTACGTCCATTTTTCCCGGACAAGCAGGGATTCCCATCATGCGCTCCTCCAAAGCCGGGCAGACTGCATCTCGGAAGGAGGAATGCCGCATGGACAGAAAACGACCTTTGCACCCCAGTCCGCTGGTGAAAACGCTCGCGGATGCTCAGCGCCGCATGAGCCACACCGACGTGCTTGGCTCGTGGACAGGCGTGCCGTGGGAGGACGCGGACGAAGAACCCGTGCAGGACGCTGATGACCTGTGACGTGCATTTGACGCGTGTGCTGGGGCTTCCCGCCGTGCTGCGCGGGCGCTCACAGGGGCATGTGGAACGCGCCGTGCTCGAAAACGACGGTCACGCGCTGCGCGGGCTGATTGTCCGGCGCGGGTTCGGCGGCGCAAAGTGGGTCGCGCGGGACAGCATCGCCCTGCTCGGCGACGTTTCCGTCATCCTCCGCGCCTGCCCAACGCACCTGCCCCGCAAAACGGATTTCCGCCTGCGCACCGTCAAGGACACGCGCGGCTTGACCCTCGGCTGCGTGACGGATGTGCTCATCAGCGCGGACAATCTGCTCGTCAGTGAGCTGGAGGTCTCCCTCGGTTTGATTGACGATTTCCGCGACGGACGGCGGCGCATCCGCCACTTTTCCGCTTCACCCGACGGCGATGTTCTCGTTCCGGAAGGCGAAATTCTCTTGGAAGGGAGGGAAACGCAGTGAACAAGATGCTGATTGGCTCGGCGGTCGGTCTGGCAATGGGTATCGGGCTGATGATGCTGCCCGGCATTCGTCAGGATGTCCAGAAAGGCGCAAACAAAGTCAAGAAAGTCGTGCAGGACATGAGCGAAGGACAGCAATAATGGAGGCGGGCAGGATTGCACCATCATGCGTCCTGCCCGTTTTCCCATTCGCTGCGAAAGGAGGAAAAGCGCATGGAGAAAGCCGTCACGCGGCGCAAATGGACAGCGGGGCTGCTGATCGCGGGCACGGTCGTGCTGGTGGTCGCATTCTGGTCGCTGATCATGTCGATGCTGTCGCTGCTGGCAGTCGCGGGCGTTTTGACACTGCTGTCCCTGCCGCTGTGCAAAGTACTGGAAAAGCGGCTGTCCAGCGGCGCGGCGGCGGCGATTGCCCTGCTGACGCTGCTCGGCGCAGTGCTGGGAATGCTCTGGGGGCTGATTCCGCCGCTCTTGCGGCAGAGTGCGCAGCTCATGTCGCGCCTGCCCGCGCTGCTGGACAGCCTGCGGGAGCTGCTCGCCCGATGGAGTGCTGCGCTCGAAGCGCGCGGTATCCCCCTCGGCGACATGCAGGCGGAGCTTTTCTCGCGCATCAGCGCTGCCGCGGGGCAGCTTGCCGCAACGCTCGTCAGCGGAATTCGCCGCCTGACCGGGAGTGTCAGCCAATGGCTGCTTGCACCGCTGCTGTCGTTTTACTTTTTGCGTGACCGCAAGCGTTTTTGCCTTCTGCTGTCGCTGGTTCTGCCCGTCAAATACCGTGCGCGCGGCATCCGTGCCGCCCGCGAAATGCGCCGCGAATCCGCCCTGTACCTGCGCGGACAGCTGATTCTCTCGCTGTTCGTCGCCGCCATGACCGCCCTTGCGCTGCTGCTCACGCGTACGCCCGGCGCGCTGCTGCTGGGGCTGTTCATGGGCGTGATGGAGCTGATTCCGTACATCGGGCCGTTCATTGCGGGCGTTCCGGCGGTGCTGCTGGCGCTGCAAAGCGGCTGGACAGCAGCGCTGTGGACGCTGCTGGCAATCTGCCTTGTGCAGCAGGTGGAAGCGAACCTGCTCTCCCCGCGTCTGCTCTCCGGCGCGACGCGGCTGCATCCATTGGCGGTACTGCTTGCGATTGCCTTCGGCGGCATGGCGGGCGGCGTGGTCGGAATGATGGCGGCGCTGCCGCTGGTTGTGTGCGTGCGCGGCGCAGTTAGAGGGTGGCGGGAGTGAGAAAAGCGCCTTGTATACAACCAGTCCGCAAAAAAATTGGTTCTTCACGGAAAGTTGGGGGAGCAAATAAGGGCTTAGGCGAAGCAACAAAAAGCTGCACGCGGAAGGAGCATGAAAGTGCGACCAACTCAATCGCGCGGAGGGGTCAAGGGACAGCGTCCCTTGTGGGGTTTGGGGCAACGCCCCAACTGTTCCGC
>OLVO01000260.1_pt1 | contig 62792 bp, 61 predicted proteins | sample 1672571 | NCBI WGS metagenome assembly OLVO01 (sample SAMEA3136700, study PRJEB25190) | human gut metagenome | biome: human gut; feature: human-associated habitat; material: faeces | place: Austria | collected 2013
TATTGACAACTGTATCAACCATACGGCTGTCATCTCTTCTTGTCCGGACAATGCAGACTGTTCTTACTTCTCTGACTGCTCCTCCAAAATCAGTTCCTGGTCCTGCAATTCCGGTTATAAGCAGCAGGGAAGCTCTTGTGTCGTGGCTAGACCAAGCTGCAATATTGGCGATATTTTCTATACCGATAACACATGCAGTGCTGATGTTGTTTCGGGGAAAACTGTACTGGGTATTGTCGTACATAATAATAACGGTGGTATCGGTGGTCAGATTATGGCACCGTGGCCGGTTGATGCGAACGGCAATAAAACCAGCAACAATTCAGCAGTTATAATGTGGGGTGGTTATGGTACAGATATTTCAAGTTTGCCGAATTATACGTCCGATAGCTCGGCCTCAAAAGATTACAACAGTTGCGGCAATACGGACAAGATTGTTGCACAGGGTAATGCCAGCACTTATCCGGCCGCTTGGGCGGCACGGAGATATGCGCCGACGACGGATACAGCAGGCAAATGGTGCCTGCCAGCTGGTGGTATTATGATTAACATCAACAATAATCTAACAACGTTTGAGAATGCAATTTCGAAAATAGGAGGTATTGATGTTCTAAGATTCACATTGTGGTCTTCATCGGAAATATCAAGCGACGAGGTATGGTATGCTGACTTTAATACTATTAGTATTTTGGACATTATCTCTAAAGAGAATCTCCGGGGGGGCGTATATACTACAACTGTTCGTCCGGTGCTGGAATTTTAGATAAATATAGAAAAGGGTAATAAAAAATCCGCTGAACATTGTCAGCGGATTTTTTAGAACTTTTGCTTAGCCTAGGCTTTTATTTCGCCGACATACATGCCGATTTTCTGTGCGGCTTTAACATAGTCGCCATGAACATCCAACAGAGTGGTACCTTTCTTGACGACTTCTTCCAAAGAATAAGCCTTTGCTTCGCCGTCTTCCCAGACAACCATTTTATTGGTTTCGCCTTTTTCCAGAAGTTCAACGGCCTTGGCTCCGAAAATGGCGGCCAACATACGGTCGAAAGCGGTCGGAATGCCGGAGCGCTGCAGGTGTCCCAATGTGGTAACGCGGGTTTGAAAATCGGGCAGGCGTTTGTTGAGTTCGGCGCTCAGGTACTGGCCGACGCCGCCGTAAACGTTTTCGCCGATAAGGTTTTTGGCGCCGGTAATATGTTCGCCGTTTTCGGTTTTGATGCCTTCGGATACGACCAGAACTGCATGGCTGCGGCCGGAAGTTTTGATTTCCTTGAGCTTTTCGATAATCGAATCAATCTTGTAAGGAATTTCGGGAACCAGGCAGACGTCGGCGCCGCCGGCCAGAGCCGAGTGCATGGCCAGGTGTCCGGCATCGCGGCCCATAACTTCCAGAATCAGGGCGCGGGAGTGGGAACGGGCAGTGGCGTCCAGGCTGTCGATGGCCGAGGTGCAAACCTGACAGGCGGAGTTGAAACCGACTGAAAATTCGGTAATCGGCGTGTCGTTGTCAATGGTTTTCGGAATGCCGACCATTTTAACGCCGGCATTTTTGCAGTAATTGCTGACAATGTTCATGCTGCCGTCGCCGCCGACAACGACAATTGCGTCCAGACCAAGAGTTTTGACGCCTTCGCCGAAACGTTTGGAAACTTCTTCCAGAGATTCCATTTTGACGCCTTTGTTCAGCGAACCCAGATAAGAGCCGCTGATTCTCGGCCACGGGGTATCGGAAAAGTTATGAACGGTCAAAATTTCGTAGGCGAGAGGCTTTTCGGTCAGGCCGTCCGTACCATTCTTGATACCGTAGACTTCCCAGCCGAGCCTGCTGGCAGAGTTAACCACGGCTCTGATGACGGCGTTCAATCCGGCGCAGTCGCCGCCGCTGGTTAAAATGCCGATTTTTTTGGTAGTGCTCATATAAAAACTCCTAGTTTTCTTTATTGTTGCTTTTTTCTTAAATATACTGTATAATCTAATACAAATTTTAGGAAATTATTTCCAGCAAAAAGTTTTTGTTTTCATCGTTTTTTTTCAAGAAGGGACTATTTAATGTTAAATAACGACAATTTAGGCAAACTCCAGCACCAGCTTTGTGAACTGAGACTCGAGGAGCGCCGCGTTTGTTCGGATATCAGACATTTAGTTGCCAAAAATCAGACGATTGACTTTTTTCAGGCAAAACAGCTTAATACGCTTCGTTCTGGTCTGAAGACCAAAATTAAGAGCGTTGAGGCTAAGATTATGCCGAATATCATCGCCTAAAGAATGTGTCTAATTATCTTCATTCTTAATAAAAACTGTTTTGAGGCTTCTTTATAAATTTATGTTGCATAATAAAAAAGCCTGTGGTACAAGACAATTCAATGTTTAACCTTAAGATAAGTTGAAAAGGGGTGATTTAAGTGGTTCAGGTTACTGTTATCGGTAATGACGTTGCTCAGTCTTTGAAGGTTCTGAAGAAGAAAATGCAGCGTGAAGGCATTTTCCGCGAGATGAAGTTAAGACGTCATCACGAAAAGAATTCTGAGAAGAAAGCCCGCCGTCAGGCAGAGGCTGTCAGACGTGCCCGTAAGCAGCTGCGGAAGCGCTTAGATACTGAAGGATTCTAAGTTTTTAGAATTTTTAAATGAAAAACCGCCGGTTGTTGCCGGCGGTTTTTTTATTCTGGAGTTTAGTATTCTTTTCTGTCTTTTTCAAATACCGGCGTGTATTCTACTTTTCCCGATGGGTAGATGATTTTTCTGACTTTGTCATTATAGCTACAGAGATTCCATATATCATCTTTTTTGATGCAGGCACCGTCTGAAAGTTTCACAAAAGAGTAATTGTAGTTTACTATCTTTATAATATACTCCTTAATAGCTTTTTCTGTAGGTTTTTCAGCTTTTTTGATTTTTTTTGTTTCGACAGAAAGTTTTTTTACTCCAGAAAGGATTTCTTTTTTGTAGGCAATAAGCAAAATTGTGATTATTGCCGATAATGCTAATAATTCCATATGCAATTTGATTTAAATTAAACATTATTTACCTATTTTCAGAAACGGAATAATCGTTCCGCTGCTGTTTGCTCCCTCCATCATTGTCAAAGTCTGAGGCAAATTCAGTTCACCGTTCCATTTCTGAATCGCTTTGGCCAGTTCGTATTGCGCCACAAAGGGATTGTTTTTCAAAGCTTTTGCTTTCAGCTCAACTTCAATTCCCTGAGCTTTGGCTTCCGCGGCCATGCGTTCGTAAGTTTGCTGAGCTTCTTCCTTAACTCTGGCTGTTGCCTGTTTGGCCATTTGGCTTTTATATTTTTCAAGCTTTTCGCCCTGTTTTGCCTGAACCGTCTGTTCAATTAAGTTTTCGAATTCAGGGGAAGCTTGATAGCTCAGTAAACGAAATGTTTTGACTTTGACAAGTCCTTCGGTCAGCAACTGGTCCCGGACGATGTATTCAACAGCTTCCGTGACTATTTTTTCTTCATTTCCGACAAACGACCAAATGTCTGTCAATGCAGATAGAGTCAGCATTGTGCTGTTTATCATGTCTCTGATGACTTTCTCTTCATACTGTTTGTATCCCTGATATTTTTCAAACATCTTGTGTACTTGAGAGTCATTCATTTCACACAACAGGGCACATTTCAGGGAGATTTTTTGAAGGTCTTTTGTCCGAACGCTGAAGGTATATTCATACCTCTGCGGCTGGACATCGACAATTTGAACTTCGTTTCCCATGTGCCGAGAATAGGGGATGTACCATACCAGACCGGGAACATAGGATGAATCCTTAATTTGTCCCCATACGGTTTTTACGGCTCTTTGTCCGGGATTAACTTTGACAAAGGAGTCTTGAGATACTCTCCAACATCCAAATACGAGTACAATCAGAATGATCAGTACTGTTGCTGTTTTCTTGCTCATAATTAAATTTTTTTTAGTTAAACATAGATTTCATTTGAGGAAATTTATTATTTAGCTAAAAATTTATAATTTGAGCGAATCAAATTACAAATGTCAGTTTGCCAATAATAAACTTCATAATTTTTTTGTTAGTTTAAATATATCGTATTTTTGACAAAAATTTAAGAAAAAAATGACAAATATTTTAGTTATTTTATCAATTTACATTATTTTGAAATTTATAGTACTGATTGGATAGACTGTTGAGGCGGTGTCTTGGCGGATTTATATATTGGGGGGATTGGCGGTTTTTTACTGGCATTTATAAAAACCGCCGCAGGAATATTCGCCGAGGCCTTTGCCCATGGCACGGCATTCGGCCGCTGAATAGCGATAGGTGTCCGGGCAGCAGTTGGCGTAAAGGCTGTGGTCATAAGGGCAGGGATCGGCCAGAAGCATGCCGTCGTCACATTTTTGGTAGGTATAGCCTTCCGCGCGGCAGCGTCTTTCGTCGTCGAGCGCATAGTTGTCGGCCTGCGGGGCATATTTGGGATTGAGTTTCTGAAATTTTTCATAGTCGGCGGTGTTTTCCGTTTCGGTAATGAAGCGGACATCGGCGGCAACATTGAAACCGGTGAGGGCAATCAGCAAGGCAATCAGTATCGGCATCGGCATTTTCCTGAAATTGTTTATCTTACTTTTAATGTAGCATTGGCGTATTTAAATATCCATTAAAAAACGGCTGCTCTTTGCGAGAAGCCGTTTCGAGAAAGTATGCGTTTGGTTAAGCTTCTGCTGTTTGCATAATCCGGCGCAGCATTTCGTCTTTTTTTCTGAGCTTTTGTTTTTTGAGTTCTTCAATCTTAATGCAGTTTTTCCAGATATGGGATTCTTCTTCCTTAATGACAGCATCTAAATGAGCATGCTGAATACGCAGGTTTTCGAGTGATATGTTTTCTACTTCCATGCGGTCCTCCCTAAGATGTGAACAATATAATTATAATACTTCCGGCGGTTAATTTCCAGTTTTATCGGAACTTATTATGATTTTATTTTAGCTTGCGGTTTTCAGATTGCAACAAAAATTATATACCTGCAGGTATGTATGTCGGAAATTCGTTCAGCGGGCTGAGAATTTCTGATAGACTTTCTTCATCAGGGTTGAGAAAGGGTAGGCGGAGAGTTCGGCGGTCGGAACAAAACGACCGTTGTCGAAAACGTCGTTGTCTTGCCTCAGGCATATTCGCAGTGTGAGCTTGATGTGGGTAAAGACGTGCGAAACTTCCAGTCCGGTGTCTTCCGCTTCGGCAAAAAGCTTTTCTTCGCTCCATGGAAATTCGTAAAGTCCGGAAAGAAGGCCTTTTTCTGTCCTTTGGCGGATAAGGATTTCATTTTGATTATTATGAATAAGATAGACGAAGCCGGTTTTTTCTTTTTTGCCGCTTTTTTTGCGCCGGGGAATATTTTCCAGATTTTCAAGGCCTCTGGCCCGGCAGAAGTTTTGCCAGGGGCAGAGCAGGCACTGAGGGTTTTTCGGTGTGCAGATACCGGCGCCAAGATCCATTATTGCCGAGGCATAGTCGGCAGGACATGTCCGGTCGGTCAGCGCTTCGGCTTTTTGGCGAATCAGTCCGGCGATTTCGTCAACGGGTTCTGTCAGGTTATAAAGCCGGCAGATGATGCGAATGACGTTGCCGTCAACGACGGTTTCAGGCTGATTGAAAGCCAGGGCCAAAAAGCTGGCAACGGTATAGCTGCCGATGCCTTTGAGTTTGAGGACTTCCTGCCGGGTTTGAGGAAATTTTCCGCCATATTGGCTGACAATGATGCCTGCCGTCGCATGCAGCGAACGGGCTCGGGTATAATAGCCAAGTCCCTGCCAGTAAAAGTAAACTTCTTCCAACGGCGCTTCGGCCAGACTTTGAACCGTGGGAAAACGCTCCATAAAACGCTGAAAGTAGGGAATGACGGTTTTGACGGTGGTCTGCTGGAGCATGAGTTCCGAAACAAGGATGACGTATGGATCGGGATGAGCGCCGCCCCTGACCCGCCAAGGCAGGCGGCGGCCGTTTTTATCATACCAATTCAACAGCAATTTTGACAAATCGTTTGACATGGGGCAAGTATAGCGGAGAAATGTGCGGAAGTCTAATTTTCTCTGCAATTATACATACTAAAAAAGGTTTCTGAAACCACAGAAACCTTTTTTAGTATGGGAGGATATTATTTTCCTTTTCGTTTGAAACTGTATGCCGCTGCTACCTGTTTGGCTTTTTTCTTTTTGATTTTAGCATGTTTTCTGCGCTCGGTTCCCAAGGCTTTGCTTTCGGCAAGACGTTCCCGGCGTCTGATGACGGCGCTTTGCTGTGATTGTCCGCAATGGCGTCGGTTCAGAGCATCGGCCGGCGGCAGCCGTGTTTGCAAAAGTTTGGGGACCCGGCGGTTTTTTCCGATAAAATCGAGAGAAAGCCAATGCGGCAAAAAAGACCACATTCCCGGCGGAATGATAATAATTCTCTGTTCTAAGAAATCCATGTATCCCATGACAGTAATAATTTTAAATTAGACAATATGTTAATAATCTCAATAGTATGTAAAATTTCTGCTCATTGTAGTCTTTTTGTCCGAATATTCAACAAAAATCAAAAGCTTTCTGATTTATTTTATATGGCGTTGTCTGGTTCGCAGCGTCTGTTGCCGCTATGGTATATTCCCGATATCTCTGTTGCTCGCCGTCAAACTACTTCTTTGTGGAAGTCCGAGAGGTCTTAAATACCATACTGAAAATCTGCGAGGGAGGCCTTTTAGTATGTTGGTTGCTCTGGAGTTGTGGAAGTGTTGAACCCTGTCAGAGATGCGACTCCGGCGTTTGACGGAGGAATTAAATGAATCATATTGACTTTTGCGGAGAATAGCACTCATAATTTTCGCATATTTTGTGTTATATATAACAGGAGATTGAAATAATGGACAGACAAATTATTGAAATTTCAAATAATGGTTTTTTCTTATCATTATATCGAGGATTTCTTGTTATAGAAAACGAGAAGAAACAAAAACAAGAGATACCTTTAGATAATATTTTATCTTTAATATTGTCGGCAGATAATACTGTTATATCTAAAAATATAGTCAATGCTGTTATTGAGCAGGGTGGAAATATTATATTTTGCGACAAAAAATATTTGCCATCAACGATAGCCGTGCCATATACGGGACATTGGTTAACGTCACATCGAATAAAGCAGCAAATAGATTGTTCCAGACCATTGCAAAAAAATTTATGGAAGAGTATTGTTCAGCATAAAATATTAAATCAAGCCTCTGTTCTGGAATATTTTTTTCCTGATAACAAAAATATCGAAAGATTAAAAATTTTAGCCAAAGATACTCTAAGTGATGATGCCCGCAATCATGAAGGAATGGCCGCAGCTTTATATTTTAAATCATTGTTCGGCAAAAAATTTGTGCGCAACAGGTTGAATCCCGATATAAATATTTTGCTTAATTATGCTTATACCATATTAAGGGCTATGGTAGCCAGAGCTGTTTCTGGCAATGGTCTATTGCCTTATTTGGGGTTAAAGCATTGTGGAAAAACTAATTCGTTACCCCTAGTTGATGATTTGATTGAACCATTCAGAGCAATAGCTGATAAATTAGTTTTTGATGAAGTAAATAAAATTATCAATACTGATAATATTGAATTAAATGCAGAAATAAAAAGAAATTTAGCGAAGCTTATTGTTTTTCCGGCGATTACAGGTAAGGGGGCTGTTACTTTGAGTGATGCAATATACGATTTTGTCGGCAGTTTAGTATCTAGTTTTGAAGATAAAAAAGTATTGCTTAAATACCCTCAATATGAATTGTAAAAATAAATTAGACATGAGGGCGTTGACTGTCTGATTAATCTCTGATACTTTTGATATACCAATCGTTGACAATCTTGTTGTGTTATAGTTGACCGTCTAATTAATCTCTGATACTTTGATGCCCAGCAGACGCCTCCGGACACTATTGTTATAGTTGACCGTCTAATTAATCTCTGATACTTTGACAAAGCCGGCGATCGTATGCCGATAAGTGTTATAGTTGACCGTCTAGTTAATCTCTGATACTTTCTTCTGGATAACCTTAATATCAGCAGGATTGTTATAGTTGACCGTCTAATTAATCTCTGATACTTTGGTAACGCAAGTTGCCCCTATCCCGGCGCCGTTATAGTTGACCGTCTAATTAATCTCTGATACTTTAAAGACCTTGAAGCCCATCGAGTTTCCGGTGTTATAGTTGACCGTCTAATTAATCTCTGATACTTTAAAATCATCCTTAAAAATTATCCTCTGGGGGTTATAGTTGACCGTCTAATTAATCTCTGATACTTTATGAACGGCAAGAACAACAGGCGCCGCATCGTTATAGTTGACCGTCTAATTAATCTCTGATACTTTGCTGCTTGCTTCTTTGCAGGCAGCAGACCCGTTATAGTTGACCGTCTAATTAATCTCTGATACTTTAAACCAGCTACATTGGAAAAGCTCTATATGGTTATAGTTGACCGTCTAATTAATCTCTGATACTTTTTTAGCCAAGCTTTGAAATTTTTTACTGAAGTTATAGTTGACCGTCTAATTAATCTCTGATACTTTGTTGACCGGTATTGGTGAGCAGGAAACTTTGTTATAGTTGACCGTCTAATTAATCTCTGATACTTTCTGTTCTCTCGCGTTCAGCTTCAAGATTTTGTTATAGTTGACCGTCTAATTAATCTCTGATACTTTTCATCAGGCTGAGGAATAAAGCCGGTACGCGTTATAGTTGACCGTCTAATTAATCTCTGATACTTTGATACCTAGCGACATAAGCTGCACTGTCTGGTTATAGTTGACCGTCTAATTAATCTCTGATACTTTAATAAACCTGTTAACCAAATGAAGCGTTTGGTTATAGTTGACCGTCTAATTAATCTCTGATACTTTCTGAACGCTGCAAACGAGCATCGCCAGAAAGTTATAGTTGACCGTCTAATTAATCTCTGATACTTTTGTTGATGGTGTCAGTCCGCACAGTTACATGTTATAGTTGACCGTCTAATTAATCTCTGATACTTTCGATGTTTTTCCTTGTACCAACAGCAAGTGTTATAGTTGACCGTCTAATTAATCTCTGATACTTTTAGTCTGCTTTAGTGTATACTTTGAAACGTGTTATAGTTGACCGTCTAATTAATCTCTGATACTTTTATTGTCTTTGCTATGGATGCCAGTTGTAAGTTATAGTTGACCGTCTAATTAATCTCTGATACTTTAAAGCACACGAATTATTATGATTGAAACATGTTATAGTTGACCGTCTAATTAATCTCTGATACTTTAATCGGAGCAACAAGCGGCTGTGTGCGTAAGTTATAGTTGACCGTCTAATTAATCTCTGATACTTTGTACAGAAAAATAGGTAATTTTGTCATTTCGTTATAGTTGACCGTCTAATTAATCTCTGATACTTTTGCTCTTGTTTATGGTTCTGGTGGGGTTTCGTTATAGTTGACCGTCTAATTAATCTCTGATACTTTTGATAGCCGTCGGTGCCTCAGTGCCAAGAGGTTATAGTTGACCGTCTAATTAATCTCTGATACTTTGTCTAATGTCTAATTGGTTGTGTGATAACTGTTATAGTTGACCGTCTAATTAATCTCTGATACTTTCAACCATATTTTTATACATTGTCACTTCTTGTTATAGTTGACCGTCTAATTAATCTCTGATACTTTATCTAATAGCATAAGGCCTTGAAATAAAATAATTTCAAGGCCTTATTGTAACTTTAAAAACATATTTTCTTATGGTTAAAACAACAGTAATTGACCATTTTTTTCGCGAATCGATTCTTCATTTTCTTCAAAATTTTTGCCTAAATAATTTTCCGTCATCAGATATTGTTTATCTGTAATATATATAAATGAGATAGATGAGTTATCAGGAATAAATTTTGAAAGCTTTTTCGTGGTTGTTTGTCCGACGGATAAACTTTTAACCGGCTTAATATATACCGAAAACTGTTTCATCACGAAACCATTATCGAGTAATAAATTGCGAAATCTTGTTGCTTTGCGCATTTCAGTTCTGGTGCGAACAGGAATGTCAAACATACAGATTATCCACATCATTGACCATCCTGTCAGAGTTTCAAGCCGCCGTCTTCGTGCCATTCCAGAGAACCTTATGTTTCTTTTTAATTTTGCCGAATGGTGTCAATTCAATTTTACGTGCTTTGTTGTTTGTAAAATAACTTAATCCTCTATTTACAAGACTATCAACAAACATATATTGCAAATTTTTATCTTTAGGCGAAGTCATACGGGCATCGCTAACAAAATCAATAGTAACAGCACCATTACTAAACTTCTTCACTTTTGCCAAACATCTTTCTTTGTCGGTATATTGTTTCCATTCATCAGGCGTATCAAGTTCTAAAATATCTCCTTGTTGGACAGACCAGATAATTTTTCCGCCTTCTTTTTTCCATTGAGGCTCAAAATCGGCCTGGTTTGCATCAAAGCGTTTAATAACTTCCCAGCCGATTTTACCGTTTTTTTGGTAAAAATCTACGCAATGGTTGTTTCGCCCCTCATAAGCAACGCCGTGTTTTTTAATATAAACTAAAGAAGAATTATTTTCATAACATCTGAATTTATCGCCTTTCCATAGGCCTTTATCTTGAATAATGCGGAACGCTTTTAATAAAATTCTTCCTTCGGTAATTTTGATTTCCTTTTTACCTTCGGCCACGCCCTGTTCATTTTCGGCAATTAAAATTTGTTCCGCCGTATTCATATAGAGTTCAAAATCTTGTACTAACTTAGCCTGTTTAGCTTTATGCTCTGCAATATCCTCGTGCCATTCATTTTTTATTGTTTCGGGAATAAGCAGTTTCGTTAAATCTTTAGCCGATTTTACCACCTGTAAAATTTTGCGAGAATAAACAGTGATTAAAGAATTTGGGTCATCAGGATTTTGGCACAAAACAGTTCTACCTGTTTCTTTATGGAATTGTCCGGCTTTGCTATGATTAGGCTTGTGCGAGACTTTGATATCTTTTAGGCAGGAAATGACTTTTCGCCTGAAATCGGCCAAAGATTCGACAGAAGTTAAAGGCAACGGATAATGAATTTTGTTAATGTCATTTTCTTCTGCCATTTTTTGAATCAATCCGCGATTTGCGCAAGCAACCGTTATGGCATCCATGGCGTGATGTCGGTGGTCAATACGCGGTTTGGGTTGCCATTCTTTATTTTTTGCCTTATCAAAAAATTTCCATTTGCCATCAATATCGGGTTTGTTTATTCCCTCTATAATTTCGCCTGTATCCAATTCCAGCCAGTAAGGAGGGCAATTGACATATCTTGGAATATCAAGTCCCATTAAATCATATTCCAGACCATATAAATTCCAATGTTGGCGCAATTTGGCCGTTTGTCCGCCTTTGACCGCCAAAATACGAGTTTGCATAACTTCGTCACAATCAGAGCAATCGACAATAGCCCGCAAATATCGCTGAGCCATTTTTGCCACATAGCGGGTATCCGTCAGATAACGCGTGCTCTCTTCTTTATCGCCGCTTTCTTCATACTTTTCACGTGCATCTGCTTCAAAACGCCAGGATTTCTGAGGGGTGCGGGAACGGGCATTTTTTAAAATTTCTCTTATTTCTTCTTGTGTTTTTGTTTCTTCAAAATATTCATAGGCATATCGGTCGCCTTTGTTTAAGTTGTCATTGTTGTTAACTAAACAGAGGTTGTTATATGTATCTGTTCCGCCTTTGGCTTGAGGAATAATATGCTCAATTTCCATACCCGTAAATATAGAGGAAATATTTTGTGTCGGATTGTAAGCATCCTTCCAGCCTTGCTCTTTGGCTAGTTTATATTTTAAAATATTTTTGTTATTTATGGCAATTTTATGCTCTTTTAAATAATTTTTAGCCTCTTCATTAAGTTTTTCATTTTGTTTTTGTTGGTTTTCAAATTCTTTTTTCTTCTTTGTTGACATACCGACATCACGACCAAGCTCAATATTGATGTCATAAGGCTTGCCATAAATTTTAATAATTTCATTAACAACCAAGCGAATTTGATTGAGAATCATATGTACGGCAGGATTGGCGATTTTGCCCCATCTTATCTCATCAGGGTTAAGGCTTTTGTTGTTATTTATCATTAAAGGCGGAAGCGGGGCCGTATCTGTTTGTAAAATTTCTCCATAATAAGGAAGCTGGAAACATTTTCCCTGATTCTGGCGAGCGATTTCTTCCTCTGCCATAAATCGTTTATCCGTTTCCGCCAATTTGTCGGTAATTTCACGATGAGTTAATACATCTTCTTTTAATTTTTCGAGGATAATTTTTGTGGCACTTATGCCTAACATTCCCCGTCCTTTGGGCAATTTGGTTAAAAGGTTGCCGATTTCTTTTTCGTCATCAATCTTCAGAATAGGTTTAAGATATTCGATTAACGCATCTTCGTTGTATAAACGAGCATTTTTATCCTTTGACATTTTAGGCTCGGCCAAAAATTCAATAAAAGATGAAAGCTCATTTTCGTTCATATTCTGCAAATGTTCGTTATTTGCAAATTCGGGACGAGAATATAAATAGGCCTTAATTACTCTGTCATCAACCAAAGAAATTTTGTGTTGGGCTGACAAATTGAGCAATTTTTTTATTGCTTGCTTACCTGCATTTTGCCCTTTCAGCAATAGTTCATTAACGATAGAATCTCTTTCTTCCAAGGTTAATTTTCTTTTGTTCATATCGTTTAAAATACGGATGTTGTTGACTTCTTCATAAATACGACGCATTTCCGATAATGGGTGGGCTTTTAACAAACGGTCTTCTTCTCTGAAATAAATGCATTTACCTGTAGCATAAGGTGCTGCCGGACGTTCATAAAATAAAATGTCGTAAATTTCTTTTTTTAAATTTTCTTTTTTCATTTGCGGATAAAATTCGGCTTGTTTATCCCAAATTTTATTAAATTCATCTTTAACAAGGTAGCGAGGGATTGCGTAATCTACAATATTTTTTTCAATAGCATATTTTTTCTGACGAACTGTTTTATCGTTTCCTTTGCCGGAGATTATTTTATTATAAAAAAATTCACCGATGGTTTTGGAATTTGTTTCTTTCAGGTGATGTAGCATCATATCATAAGAAGACTTTTTAGCTTTTGACTTTTCACCCTCTTCTAAGATTTCCTCTTCTGTTTCTTCACTGGCCGAGACAAAACCTGCCCCGCGATGTTTGGCTATGTGCAAAACGGCTCGTCCGACATAATAAGGGCTTGCCAATTTTTCGTTTAGGGCATCTGTTCTGATTTTATAAGGAGATTTGCTTTTTAGTTTATCGGTTCCTTCAGGATTTTCATTCGGCCATAAGCCATTTTCAAAAAGCTTTTTAGCTAAGAGCTCCAACCGTTTTTTGGTTCTGACCAAATTTTTGCGGGCTGTTCTTTTAAGTCTTCTCTCCTCGGCGCCTTCTGAAACTTCAAAAATACGGACACCTGCATCAATAATATCTTTTGCATTATTTTCATTATCAAGCTCAATGACTGCACTTCCTATTGAACCAACACCCAAATCAAGACCTAGACGATATTTCATGGCTATCTCCCTTATATGCAAACAACTTGATATAGGCTATAATATAACTGTTGACATTTCAACAATAATATCGGCATAATATTAGGTGTTATGTGAATGACGTAATTTTTTTCAGAGATTAATTAGACGGTCAACACATATATAATAAGGCTGGAAATGCCGTAAGATGAGGGAGCAATTTGTTGCTCCCATTATTTTAATTTTAAATTATATCATAAAAACCTTACCGCCTATCAAATTTAGGAGACTGTAAAGGTTATGTTCTACCCGTAAATTTCGCCGTTAGGTTCAATAATTTTGCTTTTGCAAAGTATTTGTAACATTTTTTAGCCTACTGTTGCGGCGTTACAAACCAGCAAGTGCTTTTACCATAAAAAAAAGACCCGTTAGGGGTCTGTTTTTATTATGGTGCTCCGAAGTTGACGAATTGTTGAACTCTGTCAGAGATGCGACTCCTGATATTAACGGAAGAATTAGATGAAATATATTGACTTTTTTTATTTTAAACGTTCTATTTCTCTATAGAAGGGAAGGATATATCCTATATTAAGCATTTTTATGCAGGACGAAAGTCTGATTATAGGTGAGGCCTTCTTTCTTGTTTTTAAATAATACCTAGTTCTTTTCCCTTTTTATATTTTTCATCGAATGTATCAATTTGCTTGATATGTTTCAATAGTTTATTTGTGTTCATACTTCTGCACATACTATAAATCATAAAATAATGAATTTTTGTTCGAAAAATAAAGATGCTAAGATAAAAGAGGTTTTAATACTAGCAATTTACCGAACGGGAAATTTTTGTTGACATTTTATCATTTAATGGTGTATATTTACCGATAGGGAAATTTTTTATTAAAGAGGTTTTCTTTGTGACTAAAATTTACCGAAAGGGAAATTTATGAAGACAAAAGATTTGGCAGATATCATAAAAAAGAAACGCAAAGAGCAAAAACTCACCCAACCGCAGTTAGCAGGTTTATGCAATGTCGGTGTGCGGTTTATTGTTGATTTGGAATCGGGCAAAGAAACCTGTCAAATTGGCAAAGTATTATATGTTCTGGATATGCTGGGAATTAAATTAAAAATTGACGGAGAAAATCAATGAATTTGCTTGATGTCTATTTTCATAACAAAAAAATTGGAGTTTTAAAAGAGCATAATTCCAGATTGAGTTTCAAATACTTGGATGATGCTACAGAAGCGATTGCTCATCAGCTTCCGTTGCAAAAAGAAGCTTTTGGAGATAAAGAAACACGAAGTTTCTTTTCTAATTTATTGCCAGAAGGTGATGTGGTGAAGAAAATTGCTCAGATAAAACAAGTTTCGCTCAACAATCCATTTGCATTATTAAGAGAATTAGGCGGAGAATGTGCAGGGGCAGTTTCCCTTTATCCGCAAGATATGACACCGATTTTTGATGATACTTTGGAAGAAGTATCCGCAGAAGAGTTGGCTACCCTTCTGAACAAGCTTTCTCAAACTCCGTTATTAACGGGCGAAGGTATTCGTTTATCGCTTGCTGGAGCACAAGAAAAACTAGCTTTAACAATTTTTCCTGATGATGAAAAGTATTATAAACCATCGGGTAAGTATATTTCTACTTGGATTTTAAAGCCTGAGAATCGGAATTTTCCAAATTTAATCTATAATGAATATTTTTGTATGAAGTTAGCAGGTCTTATGGGATTAAATGTCGCTGAATGTAAGATTAGGATGTTTGGTTCAGTAACGGCTTATATGACAAAGCGATTTGACAGGCAGAATACTATTCAGCGAATCCAGCAGGAAGATTTTTGCCAAGGTTTAGGGCTGTCTAATAAAAAATATCAAAGGACTGAGGGGGGACCGAGTATTAAGCAATGTTTTCAATTTATCCATAGCAATCTGGCGAACAAGGCAAAAGATGAATTGCATTTTCTGAAAAGCATTGCTTTTAACTTTTTAATTGGTAATTCTGATGCTCACGGAAAGAATTTCTCTTATTTGCATACCGCGAACGGGTATGTTCTTTCTCCTTTGTATGATTTGGTATCTACCCAAGTTTATCCGCAACTAGCCAAAGAAATGTCAATGTCTATCGGTGGCGAGTATGAACCTGACAGAATTACCAGAACCAATTTTATGGTAATGGCAAAAGAACTTGGTGTGAAATCTCAACTTATTAATGACATTTTGGATAAATTGGCTGCAGAAATCATTGTGCAGGCAGAAAAACTCAAGGAAATGACGACAACTGAAAAAACTTATAATCCTGTTTATGATAGGATTATTGAGGTTATCAAAGCAAGAGTTGCTCAGTTATAATTCAGTTTTTTATGTAGGATTGGTAAACTTCTATTTTAGAAAATGCCCAATATTGGGTATTTTCTAAAATGAGATTTTTGTAATTTAATGATTAGTATTAATGAGGGATTAAAATATGATAGGGAAATCTGATGATACAGGAGAATTTTTTAATGCAAGAAAAATTGTAAAAAATAAGATAAGATGTAAAAAATGTGGTGATATTATAGAAAGTGTATCTGTAAATGATTTCAAATTTTGTAAGTGTGGAGCAGTAGCCGTTGATGGTGGATTTGATTACTTGCGTAGATGTGGCAATTTAGAAGATATTGAAGAATTAAGTGAAGTGGAGCGTGGATAATATGAAGGTAATATTTGAATTTGATACAGAGAGTGAAGATTTTAATTCTATTGAATTGGAACGCCATAAACAGGCTGATGATATGGCGAAAGCGTTAGGCGAAATATTGAAAAAAGCACGTAGTTGGGATAAGTATGATGAGCGGTCTGCTATTCCCACTGATGAAATCAGAAAAGAATTAAATGAAATAATTTGCCAATATGTTGATATTGAGAAAATTGGGTATTAGGTGATATCTTTCGGAATCATCTGGTTATTTTGGGATGTTGTTTTTTGCGGAGAAAAACTAGCCTAATCTCCGCATATTTTGCGTAGATTGATGTTTGATATTATAATATGAATGCCTGTTAATATTGCCTAACTAAGAGATTAAACGCAGCTCTGTGTAAAATTTTAGCAAAGAACCGCATTTAATTTTCATTTTAGTAGATTTATAAATAGATTTCCCTATTAAAATCTCAGTCTTTTATATCTAATTCTTTACAAAGATGAGGCTAAAATTCTAATATTTTTTTGTAAATATTATAAAAATTTTTCTTTAATAGAATGTTTATCGTTAAAATCTGTAATTTTTTTACAGATTTTGCTTAAAATCATTGATTTTTTAAGTTCTTATCTATATATTAAGTGCAATGATATTTATTGGAGTTAAGAAAATGCCTAAAATAAATTTATTAAGACTTAAATTTGCAAATGTTTTATCTTTTAAAGATGAACAAGAAATATTTTTTACGGCAGAATCTAAATATACTAATACTCCAACCTCATATATTAGAAGAAATGCTATCGAAAACGAGTTGATTGTCCCTGTTACTGCTTTTTATGGGGCAAATGCATCAGGTAAGAGTAACATCGTGAAAGTATTTACGGATGTCATTTTGCCTTTGTTGGGGAAAACAAATAACAAAATTTCTTTTGATTTTTGTAAACCTTTTTTATTAGATGATGCATCTGCATCTAAACCGTCTTTAATAGAAATTGATTTTTTTCTTAATGACATTAGATATATTTTATCGTTTAGCTTTGATAGAACAGGAATATTAAATGAGAATTTGACGGAATATCAGGATAAAAATAAGAGAGTTATTTATAATAGAAAAGGTAGTAATATCTCCAAAGTAGATAAAGAAGTTATATCAAAATTTGATAGTGGGTTTGTTGAAGATACTTTAAGTAAGAGAGCTGATTTACTTATTCTTGATATTTTAGATACAAGAGGAATTGCATACATTCACAGTGTTTTTGAAGCATTGAAAGATATTTGTAAAGTAACATTTATTAATATTTTAGAAACAATGCTTAATATGGATAATTTAGCAGAAAAAATCTATCAAGACAAATCTCTGCACAAAAAAGTTGTAGAATTAATTAAGTATGCAGATTTAGGAATTACGGATATAAAGGTTAAGGAAGAAAAAGATTCATCATCATTGTTTTTAACTTCTTCCTCATCAGGAAAACATTATAAAATTAATTTTGAACATATTGGAGCAAATAATAAAAAATATGAATTGCCTGTTGCTGCTGAAAGTTGGGGGACAGGACAGTTTGCTAAATATTTAGTTATGTTTGTTCCGATTTTATTGGATGGTGGCATTTATATTCTTGACGAGCTAGAAGAAAAATTGCATCCAATGATGTTAGCAAAAATTGTTGAAATGTTTAATAATCCTGACATTAATATTGGGGGAGCACAGCTAATTTTTACAACACATAATACTTCTATTCTTAAATCAGATATACTTAAAAGAGATGAAATTTGGTTTGTTGAAAAAAATGAAGAAGGATGTTCTGAAGTTTATCCTTTAACAGAATTCAGGGCTATTAGAGAAGGTTTTAATTATGAAAAAGGCTATTTAGAAGGACGGTTTGGAGCTATTCCTTATTTAGGAGATATTAGTGAATTGGCTAATATTCTAAATGAGAAGGAATAAGCAGATGGTTAGTTTAAATAGAAAAGATAGGCTCAATAAAAAGATAAGAAGTGCAGCCAAAATGGTTATTTATACGGAAGGAGATGTAACAGAGCCTCAATATCTAGCTGATTGGATTAAAAAAATTGCTGTTAAAAATAGTATAAACCCAATTAAGGCTAATATGAAATTTAACATTGTTCCCTCAAAAGATGAATCGGAACCTTTAAAAGTCGTTAATAATTTAATTGAAAATGAAAATCCCATAAAAAACAATTTGGATATTTTCTATGCTGTTTTTGATGAAGACGATAGAAGCTTAGGCGGAAAAGATAAAGAGAATTTTAATAAGGCTTTTGAGGAAGCTGAAAATAACAATGTTAAAGTTATTTGCTCTAATAGGTCTGTTGAGCTATGGGCTTTGATGCATTTTTCCGATAAAACTCCGACAACTAAAAATGAATTGGAAAAAGAACTCAAAAAATATTTTCCTAAATATGATGCAGAAACCAATAAACGGTTTGATGTTTCTTTAATGTTAGATAATGAAGGTAAAGCTATTAAAAGAGCTAAAAGATTGAGAGAAACTAACACTAAATTAGGTAATTGGAAAATAAGGCCATCCACAAATTTTGATGAATTAATTGAAGCGATGAAAGCTTTTATTAAGTCTTAAATAAAACTAAAAGTATTATATCTTATATGAAGATAGCTATTTCTTTTTGGATAACTTTTTCATACTGTTTTCCATCACTGGCAGTTGTTCGGAATTTCCGAACAACTGAATTCTCTTCTAATTCTTTCTCTTCAAAAATATGCTTAATATGTTCGCTGACATTTGATTTGCTTGACTGATAAAGCTCAACCAACTGGGTTTGTGTAAGCCAGACGGTCTCCCTCTCTAGCTTTACATCAATCTTATTTTTACCATCATTAGTCTGCTAAATAATAATCTCACCCTGCTCATCAGCCATCAACCAACTCCTAAAATTCCATCTTAATTTAGCTTATAATAATGGAGTCCATTTAAAATATGGTGAATCATTTGAATAAAATAAAAAAACAATTTAAACTACTTTTCAGTTAAAATTTAGTTTGAATTGCAAAGTTCTTTCAATCTAATGGTCAATTATCAATTAAACAGCCTTTCTCTGGTTGCTTTTGATTTCTATCTGCTAATGTTTATTCGCACTTACCAGTAATTTAACCTTTAACTCTTGTTGACCTTGAGTGCTAATTCCTAATTTATTTAGAATTTCATCTACCTTACGAGAACCAATATCATAATACCTTATAAATAAATGGCGAATAATAATTTGCTTGAAAACATCCTCAAAAACTATGTTTCTCTTGTTATAAAGAGTTTCTTTGACTTCTAAAAATAAAGCCATAGGAAATTCTTTTTCATATTCTAATTTATTGATAAAATACACCACTTTAATAAAAGTATCTTGTTTTATATCCAAAATATCTTTATGTGTGGGCAACAAATTTAACGAACTTGACTTCCTAACAATATAGAAAGATGCCCCTCTATAAAGCCGACTAACGAGATAAAATATAAATTTTTGCAATTCTTTTATAACCTTTTCTTTATTCATATTAGAGAATTTTTCCTCTTTTAACTTCTCATCAAGGGCAGAATTAAGAAATTGAGTAAATTGCTTTAAACGATTCATAAAATGATTAATTACCTTATTATGAAGAATATATATATATTCACAAAGTTCTTTTTTTACATTACCAGGCAAATCTTCATCATAATTAATTAAAAGATTTCCAATAATCTCTATCATTTTGAAACTTTCTAAATAAATATCCGCTTCTTTAGTAGCTTGTTCATCTGATAAATCAGATTGTTGTTCATTTTTATCAGAATTTTGGGCTTCAATTTTTTTTAGTTCAAATCCTTTCTTTTTCGGTATCACATAATTAGGTATTTCGCTAATAAAACCATCAATAAATTTTGTGTTATTAAAAACATCCATATCTTCTACATCATCGAAGCTGGCTACTACTTGTTTTGCTTTATCAATTATTATGTCTCTAAAATGCTTATCTCTACAATAGTATGCAAAAAAGATAATTATGTTAACTTTTTCTATATTAGACAAATCTGCTATCATATCTTTCAAGATTATATCTTGGTCTGCTACTTCCAAATCATTTGCAATATAGGATGCCATATAAAAATAATATAGATATTCAAAAGAAAATTTGTAACTATCATCGACTTTTTTGAGAATATTAGCTTTTAGCAGCATATCTAGAGTTACAGAAATGGTAGTTATGTTTTTATCTTTTTTATATTTAACATTAAATTCTTCCAATCCGTCTTTTGTTATTATTTTGTAGTCAGATATATAGAATTCGTAAGCTAATTGTCTTAAGTAACTATCAGCATATTGTAACTTTTTACTTTCAAGTCCTGCATTTAATAACGATGTCTCTATTATAAGTTTGTAAAAATTCAAATAGTTTGAAATATCTGAGATTCCAGACATTCCAGAATTCTCACGATTGTCTAATAGATATACTGTAGATAACAAATAGAATGGAGTCGCAGGCACAATACCTGATTTAAAGTGATTATCAATAAACCTTTCAAGATATTCCACTCGATTGATATCACACTCTCCATTATATCTCTTTTTTAGCCATTTTTCATATAAATCCAGTCTTTGCTCTTTATTAAAAGGAAGAAGCTCATAAGTTTCATATATATTATCAACTTTATTATCAACTTGGGATAATAAAGTTAAATCATAGTCATTCGATACAGTTATTACTATTTCAGAAAAATAATTTTTTATGTTGTTAAGAAATTCAATTGTTTCGTTTAATTTAAAATTACATCTTTCAATATTATCAATAAGCAAGATTTTTTTATCTTTTGAAATCGTATCTATTATGCAACTGTCAAGTTTAGCATAGCATTCACCATACATTTTTTTGACAGCTTTAGAGTAATTCTTAATATATGACATATTTATATTTGAAGCATCTAGCATTACAGGATACATCATTTTCTGATATCTTGAATTAAATATCATTTTTAATAACGATGTTTTTCCAGTGCGATTATCACCTGTTACAAACCAATATCTATTATCTTTATTATCAATCACTTCATTAGCAGATATTTTAGTTGTTGATTTGCCATTAACTTTTCTAATATATGGTGCGATATATATATCGCTTAATTTTATATCATTATGATTTGAGAGAATTTCAACAGCATCAAGGTCTGCTAAAAGTTGCTCTTGCAAAACAATACTATGTTTTGCAAGAACAGGCAAATTTTTATTGCTTTCTTTAGAATTAAAACCATTCCCATTCCAAAAAAGATTAATACACTTTCTGTCATTATTGGCATAATCAAATGAGTAAATAGAAAATCCTCCAATGTGATTATCATTAGAAAATTCACTTGCTTTCATTATAGAACAGGAACCTCTATCATTAATTTTATCATAATGTTCTTCGTAATGTTCGTGTCCAAGAAAGACAAAATTAAAATTACTCATAAAAAATTGTTCGATTTCATTATAATTTAAATTATTAAACCAATGAAAAGGATGATGCATAATAGCCACATTAACAGCATCAGCCTTACTATTTAATTCTTCAATTGTCTTATCCCAATATTGGTGAGGAAGCTTTAGCTTTCCCATTTCTTCTTTTAACTCTGAAGCAAATGCAGAATTATATAAAAAGAAGTTATGCTCTTTACCATCAATTTCGGTTCTTAATACTTTTAATAAATTACTATCTAGTATTTTTTTATATTCACTATTACCAAAACTATTCGCAAATTCATTAAATTCTGACTGTATTTTTGTGAGGGTATCAATCATCTCATCATCAAAATCACTTGTACCTGATTCTATTATTAATTCCCTCATTTTGCTATTTTTACTAAAGTTGCAATCGTGATTGCCTGGGCATATCAAGAAATCAACTTTTTTGTTTGTTTCTAAAAACCTATTTTTTATTTCAGTAAATAATTCTGATGCCAATGCATATTCTTCAGCATTCCCTGAAAATGCAGTATCACCGCTTACAAGAATAATAACATTACTGTATTCCACACTATTATTATAAATTGTATTAGCAATAACGCCCTTATTCTCTACTAGAATAGTATTTCTTTTTGATATATGCATATCTGACAAATGAACAATACCTACAGTCATATTTTTCTCCCGATGTGCTGTTTTTTACATTATATAAGAAAATTATATTATTAAAATAGAAAAATTATTTCTGACACAATTACTCGAGACAATAAGATGACCTTTATTATCACGATTAACATTGTTTAATAAGTAACATTAAAGCATACCCTATTTTTACATTTGCAAAAGTGTAAAATCTAAATCATTTTGCTTGACAATTTTACAGGTGTAAAATATATTCTTTAATATAGATTTTACACTTTTAGGATTAAGTGATGATTTTTAACTATATTAGAGTTTCTACGATTGAACAAAATACCGAACGACAGTTAAGGGATGTTGTTTGTGATAGGGTATATGAAGAAAAAATTAGTGGTAAGAATACCAACCGTCCCCAATTACAGGCAATGCTGTCCAATATCCGTTCTGGGGACATCATTAATATTCACGAAATGAGCCGTTTGGCGAGAAATACTCGGGATTTATTAAATCTTGTTGAAGAGATTACTTCCAAAGGAGCAACAATTGTTTTCCATAAAGAAAATTTGACATTTAAAGGTAATGAAAAACAAGACCCTTACCAAAAAATGATGATGACTATGCTTGGAGCTGTGGCAGAGCTGGAACGCTCTATTTTGTTGGAACGTCAGCGTGAAGGTATTGCTCTTGCTAAACTGCACAACAAGTACAAAGGTGGTAAGAATAAACTAACCACCGAGCAGGTGGCAGAATTAAACACACTCCGCAAACAAGGAATGCCTATTGCTCGCATTGCCAAGCAATTTAAAATAACTCGCCCAACTGTGTATAGTTATTTAAGAAATGAAGAAAAGTAAAATGCTAAAAGAAGATTTGAAATCTCTACGAGAACAAGAAAATGCTGAAATTGTACAGCATTTAGAAGCAATTTCTGAAATTATTGCCAACAAATGCAAAAGATGTGATTCCGTCCTCGGCTGTTTGGGGTGCGTATTTAGCCAAGGAGAGATGAAAAGTGATATTGAACACGCTCGTAAATTAATCAAGAAAATTATCTAATTAATTGGTATTCTTGTCCTGTTTCAGTAATTTCTTTACTTCTTTATCAAAGTCAGATTCTATTTGTTGGGTCTTATTAAATACGTCATATTCTTTTTCTGCCTTAATTTTGGCTTGTTTTTGCGAAATCTTCCCTTTATTGCCATCGGGAAGAATGTCATACCTGCGGAATGATAAAAACTCATTAACACTTTTAGCAAACTCTTGCATCGTAAAAGTATTTTCACGTTCAATTAAGTCTTCAATATAATCAAAGTATCCTGAAACTGTTCGTTCTAAACGTTTAATTTCCTTCTCTGGCAAATAATTTTTGGCAACAGATACATCTGACTTCAAGATTCTGCCTTCAGGTGAATGTTTCCAAGTTGTCAGCCCCATATGTTCTTTAGTATGGTCTGCCTTCGTGTAAATGATTTCTGCCGCTGTTTGCCCCGTAATGGCATAATGGAACTTGTTTTGCACAGTGGCATAAAAATCTTGTGTTATTTGCGAATCCTTATCGTAATCAATAGAACATTCAGCAAAAATATCTGTAATTTGTTGATAGATACGACGTTCGGACGCTCTGATTGAACGAACTCTCTCCAATAATTCACGAAAATAGTCTTTTCCAAAAGCATCTTTTCCTTGTTTCAACCGTTCATCATCCAACACAAAACCTTTTTGAATGTATTCTTTAAGAACTTTTGTCGCCCAGATTCTGAAATGTGTAGCTTGAATTGAATTAACCCGATAGCCTACGGAAATAATAGCATCAAGATTATAAAAATTTGTTGGATAATTTTTACCATCTGCGGCAGTTGCCGAGATTTTCTCGGTAACTGAATCTTTTTCTAATTCTCCTGCTTCAAATATATTTTTCAGGTGCAAAGAAATGTTATCAGATGAACATCCAAACAGTTCTGCCATAGATTTTTGTGTAAGCCATATTGTATCATCTTTGATAACAGCATTGACTTTCACATCCTTATCTGGAGTTTTATATATTAGAAAATTAAACCCGTTTGTCATTTTTATAAACCTTTATACAATTTTTTCTATAGTAATATAATCAATTTAAAATATGGTGAATCATTTGTAAAAATTTTGCTATACTTCTTGAAAAATTAGATTAACCACACTCCACAAGCAAGGAATGCCTATCGCTCGCATTGCCCAGCAATTTAAAATAACTCGCCCAACTGTGTATAGTTATTTTAAAAATGAAGAGAAATAAAATAGCTAAATAAGATATACTAAATATTATTTAGAAGATTTTTTTATATTTTGATGATAATTATTAAGGCATTTAGAATAATGACGTTTGTAAACTCAATGGTAATTCTTTTGATGTAATTACATTAATATTTTGATTTTCTGCTCGTTTCTTTAATTGTTCATCATCAGAGTATATTGTTGTTATATTATTAGCCTTTGCAATAGCAATAATTTGACAATCAAATTTTATTTTTACTTTTGCTTCTCCTTTCTGTTTTCCAAAAATATTAGCACATTCAACAGAAGCTTTATAATCAAAAGGAAGTTTTTTTATATTTTTTCCAAGTATATCATCTGAAACACTTTTTACAGGTCCCATCAAAAGTTCTGAAATTACAGGTGTTGGAAAAGCAATTATAATCTTCTTTTTTTTCACCGAATCTTCAAAGTTTCTGAACTTTTCAACTTCTTCCTTGTTCTTCTTAGGATTTAGCCAATTTGTAATAAAGGAGGTATCTAAAATTGCGATTTTACTCATTATCCCCCCTTATTTCTTCAATAAAACTTTCAATAGTATGATTTTCATACCATTCTTTATTAACCTCAAACAATTTTGTTAAATCATTTTCTAGAGTGGTTAATTCTATTGTTTCAAAATTTTTGATATTAAAATTTTTTAATTCCCAAGTAGAAGAATTGCCCATTTTTATCCAATTTGCAATACCTGATAATTTAATAGGAGTTTCAAAGAGATATTTAGCTATGTCTTTTGCTAGATTTCTACTTGTATTACAGTTATATATAATGGTGTCATCGTATAAATCTCTTAAACTTAAAGGGACTGTATCATCTCTTCCCCCAACTTTAATCACATATCCATATAGTTCATATTCTTCTTTTATATCACATTTTTGCAAATTATCGTTTGCTACTTTTATTTCAAAAATTCTTTTTTTATTTTTTGTAAAATATGCAGATGTATTATCTTCTTGCAACAACTTTGCAAGCTTAGAAAACGTAGGGTTATCTACATTATTCAAGGAATTTATTTTTTCTTCAATTTTATAAGCAATATCTGTTTTGACAATAAATTCAGGGGCAGCACTTCCTTTGGCAACTCTTGTAAAATGCACATCATCCCCATCAAATAATTTTTCCAATTGGGAAAGATACTCCAATAATCTTTTAAATGGAATCGTTTCTGGTGTAAAGCTTTTAATATGTAAGCTAAATGTATCAAAACCTTTTTTCATATAAACCAAACTTTTCTTATCTTTGCTTTAAGTATTAAATATTAAAAATATTTAGTCCATAAAAATATTCCATTTAATCAACACTAATCTTTAAATTCCAACTTTGGCAGGGATTTGACAATTTTCATTGTTTCAATGCTGATGGTTATGAGTGATAAAATTAAATCAAGTATATAGCGAGGGTTGTTGTGTTCATCGCACCAATCATTCGGGTCATTTTTAATTTGGCTGTCTTTATCAATCTTAACTTGGTATCTATCCATAACCCACTCTATTGCCGAGCGACCATTTACAACATAATCATATGCTTCTAAAGGTATGTTCTCAATGCGGATATATGAATTATAGATAAGTGTTGTCTTATCATCAACTTTGCCATTTTTAGCAAATTTCATCTTTTCTACACGGAATTTGCCACTTTCTGCACCAATAATTTTGGCATCAGGATAAGCAGCAACAGTTTCGTAATTTAGATGAAGTTCGGCTAATGCACGACCTGCTTTGCTAAATGCCCAAAAATCAGCAGGAACTTCAACAAGTGGTATTCTTGGCAACATTTTCTTCAAATCAGCAGCAAATTGCTCACGATAATCAGAACTGTGCAATAAACCATAGACATAGTAGAATATGTCTTCTTTTTGCACTTTGAAGCCGTATCTTTCACGACATTGTTCTAAAATAAAGTCAGTTATACCGTCTCGTCTAACATAGTTTTCTTTACCTTGGTCAAACAACGTGCCAATATTCCCCTCGTTTTTATCGTAATAGTAAAGAGGGAAACATTGTCCCCCTGGAACAAAACTTAAATCTGGTAGTTCGTCTGCAATTAGCACAGATATACCATTTCTTACATCTGATGAAATACAAATACATATGTTCTTACAATTACTATTTGGATAAATCTTAGGTTGTTGATATGTTCTAGCATTCATACTTTTATCAAAATATAAAAATTGCTTACAAAATGGTCTATAAAGCGAGCATTTGATATTATCAACATTAAATTTATGAAGTATATTCTTTTTCAAATCTTCTTTTAGATTATCATTCCAACTTATTTTTGTTCTATCTGTATCAATAAAATCATTGATATTTTTACTATTATTATCTAAAGAACAATAAAGTTGGCACTGATTATTATAAAAATTAATAGTATTGGATATGTTATTCTTTACATTGTTATACGAAAAATTATAACACCAGACATCTCTTCCTGTTGCAACACCTAAAGAATAAGTTGTAAAGAAAGAGTTGCCATTTGTGTATTTTTTTTCAGGTTCAATAGAAATGAAAGAACTAAACAAATCACTTCGTTGATTTAGCCAATCATTATTTTCATTAGGTTTTAAGATTTTCCAATCTATTTTAGAATTTGAAATGTCCTTAAAAGAGTTCAAAATACCAAGTTTTTCAGAGCGTTTGAGATAATCTCCAATATCGTGGTAATAAATAGTTGCTTTTTCTTGGTGATGTTTAGGATTTTTAACTAAAATTGTAATTGCGACACCTGTCATAATATCAAATACATTTTGCCCTTCTCTTTTGGCATTATCCCCTGATTTTCCTTTAATTCCACCTCTCAAATTAAATACATATATTGAATCATATTCATCTTCCAAACACTTACGAAAACCTTCAAAACTATTGTTCTCCAACCAAATGCCATTGGTTATAAAAGCGATAATACCACCATCTTTATCAATTATACGGTCAGAAGACCATCTAAACGCTTTGATGTATGTGTCATATATTTTATTCTTATTAGTGGCATTTGTGTACTTGGCATAAGTATTGGCAACCCTACCATCTAATTTGGTATATTTTTGGTTTTGAGCATTATCATTGGCTGATTTTTGTCCTACGGAATAAGGAGGGTTGCCGATGATAATGCGGACGGGGGCTTTCTTTTGTTCAATGACACGAGCCGAGTTTTGAGGTAACATATCGGTAAAGAGTTCGTCAGCATTATCAGTTTCACCAAGTTGGAAAGTATCAGTTAAGCAGATACCATTAAATGACTTATAGCCATTTTCCATACCCACCGCATCGTGATAAGCGTTTTCAATATTGATTGAAGCAATATAATAAGCCAAAAGCACAATTTCGTTGGCGTGCAGCTCTTTAGCATATTTGCGAGGGAGAGCTTCTTTATCAATCAAGCCTTGCTGAATCATACGAGTAATAAATGTTCCCGTTCCTGTAAATGGGTCAAGAATATGAATATTTTCATCGGAAAGGTTGCGATTAAATTCCTTTTTCAGCACTTTTGCGACTGATTGGTTAATGAAATCAACAACTTCAACAGGAGTATAAACGATACCAAGTTGTTCTACGGTCTTCGGAAATGCTGTTTTGAAGAACTTATCATACAGTTCAACAATAACTTTTTGCTTACCTGCCGCGTTGTCAATGCCCTGTACACGCTCTTTGACTGATTCATAGAACTTGCCCAATATTTCAGCATCTTTATCAAATGCTTGTTTTTCAAGTAGGTCTATCATTCTTTGCAAAGATTTGGAAACAGGGTTGTTCGCAACAAATGAATAGTTTTCAAACAATGCTTCAAACACAGGTTGAGTTATTAAATGTTGGGCTAACATCTGAACCACGGAATCTTCCGAAATTGATGGGTTAATGTTCTTTCTGACACCTTTTAGGAACTTATCAAACTCTTTGCGGTGCTTTTCATCGGTGACAATCAGATGGTTAATCCGTTCAATATACCGTTCGGCAATGTGAGCCACATCATTTGCCCATTGAACCCAGTATTGACGATTACCTACTTTCTTAACCATTTTGGCAAACATTGCATCTTGCAATTTTTCCAAATATGGCAGGCTCAACTGTTTGGGAGCATCTTCTCCATTGTTTGCAGGTTTTGTTCCGTCATCAAGACCAATAACCCGAACTCGGTTGCCTTTTTTCTTGTTTAGGTCAATTTGGTTAATCTCGGCATCAAAACGGTCATCGTGTGAACGTAAAGCATTAAGAACCGACCAGACAACCTTATATCTCTCATTATCATCTAATGCTTGTTCAGGTTCTATATCGGCAGGAACAACAATCGGAATGATGATATAACCGTATTTTTTATCGGTGGTTTTAGATTTACGCATTACACGACCAACTGATTGAACCACATCAACCTGACTGTTTTTAGCTGACAAGAACATCACGGCATCAAGAGAAGGAACATCAACACCTTCGGACAAGCACTTAACATTGCATAAAATATGGCAATCCTGACTGTCTTGTGATACATTTTTGAGCCAAGATAATTTTTCGGCTCGTTCGCTCGCCCCCATTGAACCATCAATATGGTCTGCTGAAACACCAACCAACTTGGCTCTTTCTTCTTGGGTTAAAGAATCGTAGTAAGTGTCTTTATGTTCATTGAACATATTGGATATTTTCTTTGAAATCTTTATGCTTTGGCAAAAAGCAACGGCTGTGTGCATTGCTTTTTTATCATCATTAAAGGATTCATCTGTATCCAAAACCCTTTTAGACAAGGCATTGATGCAGCCTATCAACTTGCTGGCATCATCCGTGTCAATCTCGTTATTTTTATCTTTGATGACATTTTGCAGGGCAACGGGGATTTGGTCTTCACGAATAGTCAGTATTAAGACCTTATAATCAGATAATAAATCTTTCTTAACAGCTTCGCCAAAACCAATACGATAGATTTCTTCTCCATAGATATTAGTGTCATCCATAGAGCATAAAACGGCATTTCCTTCTTGGGCTTTTTGTTTGCTGGCATCGGTATATAATCTTGGTGTTGCTGTCATATACAAGCGTTTCTTGGCGACTACAATTTCATTATCGTGAATCTTTGTAAAAGCGGCTTCAGCTTTATCGCTTAAAATAACCCCCGTGGTACGGTGAGCTTCATCACAAACCACCAAATCAAACACAAAAGCTCCCTTTTCTTGGGCATTTATCTTTTTTTGTGCTGCAGAAATTACATCTATAGATTGGTATGTTGAAAACACAACAATCATACCGCTGTTATTTTTTTGTGCCAATTTTGCTGCATATAACTGTCGTCTGATACTTTCTACATCGGTTGATGCTGGCAATGCTAAATCTACAACACTGCCATTACCATCGTCATCTTGAGTAATTTTGCTGTCAGAACAAATACAAATCGGATGAATTGGTTTGTCCGATTGGCTCATCCACTCTCTTAATGTTTGTCCTAACAGAGCAATGGATGGGACTAAAAATAATACCAAACCTTGACTATTGGTTTCATTTTCGGCAATCTTTAAGGATGTAAAGGTTTTACCTGTTCCGCAAGCCATAATCAACTTACCTCTGTCAGAGGTTTCAAAATACTTATGTGTTTTTTCTACGGCTAATTTTTGGTGCTCTCTTAGCGGGTACTTGGCTTTTAATGCTTTACCATCACCATTGATTAACTTTTCCCAATCAATCGGAGCATTATCCAAATCTGATAAGCTAATACGCAAAACAGGTGGATTTTGATTTCTGATGGTTCGCTCTGCTTCACTGTTCCAATTATTTGTGGTTGAAATCCATAATCTGTATTCAAATCGTTGGGTTTCCATTTTATCATTGCAAAATTCTTTGCTTGAAGTAGCTAAAAAACTATCTACACCATCTTTGTTGATGCGGGATTTTTCATCATAACATTTACATTGAATTGCCCAATAATCACCTTCAACTGTTTGGGCGACCAAATCAATTCCCGTATCTTTTCCGCTAAAATCATTACGAAAGGGGAACTCATCCCATAGCCATATTTCTTTAAACTTTCCCTCATATTCAGGAGCAATCTGCAAATATGACTTCATTAATCTTTCAAATTTCGTACCTTTATCCCGTTCAGAAAAAGCTTCTTTTCTAAACTTAGTCAGAACATCTCTGAAAGATAAAATTGATGCAGACATTTGGCTCTCCATAATCAGTTGATTATGGAGAGCCTATTTTTTGCTATAATAATATAAAAATCCGCAAACCCTTAATTATTAAGTTTCCTCTGGAATTATTGGGCTTTTTGATTGTTTTTTAAGATATTCAGTGTTAGTCATTTTATATATATAAAATAATCAACTCTCTATTTCGTATAGTATTCTTTGATAAATACTCATAAATATCAAAGGGCTATATTATGAAGACATACGGTTATATCAGGGTTTCCACAGACAGACAAACACTTGAAAATCAGCATTTTGAGATTGCAACATATGCTGATAAGCATAAAATTAAAATTGATGAGTGGATTGAAGAAAAAATCTCATCCAGAAAAGCTTTAGATAAAAGAAAGCTCGGAAAATTGTTGGCATCTTTACAAGAAGGAGATATTTTAATTGCAACAGAAATATCCCGCCTTGGACGTAATATGATGGAAGTAATGGGAATATTGCAAAATTGCTTAGAAAAAGGCTGCCAAGTTATTACTTTGAAAGAAAATTATCATCTTGGGGCAGACATCCAATCAAAGGTATTAGCATTTGCATTTTCATTAGCAAGTGAAATTGAACGTCAATTAATTTCGCAACGCATTTCTGAAACAATGAAAAGACTTAAAAATGAAGGTAAACATCTGGGACGTCCATATGGTTTTACTTACAGAAAACTTAAAAGAAAGCACAACAAGATTGTAGAGCTTCTTAACAAAGGTGTTAGCAAAGCTGAAATTGCCCGTCTGATGGGATGTACTTGGACTACGTTGCATAGATATATAAAAGAACAGATATATTGTTGATTTGACATCCGCATTTACCAGCGATATGATTTAATTGAGATTGATAAGGTTTGGCATAATTTTTATCAGTCTGTTTCAAACTAAAAACCAGAGCGTTGGTTCTGGTCTGGTTTGAGGTTGAAAATTTAGGACAGTAGATTATATCCCGTTCCGCCTTTTGCTCCAAGGTCTCGTATCATTTGTTCAAAATCGGCGTTTTCGCTTAGCATTGCAAAATCTAACACTTGCCAATTCGTGAAAGTAGATTCTGCATTAACATCAGCTCCATAGTGGGTTAAAAGTGATGCAATATAAAAATCGGCAAAATAGCAGGCAATCATCAAAGGGCTAATGGTATAAATACCATCAATATTTGGATTTGCCCCGTTTCTGAGTAAGCATTCAACAACAAATTTCTGATGAGATAGAACCGCCAAATAAAGAGCTGTTTCTCCAAAAATGTTGCTATGATTGATTTCAGTTCCTAATTTTACCAATTTATCTATCATATAGCATTTATGCTTCTCTTCTATATGTGGATTGCAAATAATTGCCATAATTAAAGTATATGAAAATTGATATTTTCTTCGTGCGGAACGTTTAGTTAAATAGTATATAATTTTTATATTGATTTATCAATTAGTTATTTTATTAAATTTTCTTATGTGAATATTCTGTGAATTCAAAATATAATTTTATAATCTATGCGATAAACATAAGTTTTCCTGTTGTTTCAATAAACTGCTCCGCACTTCCTCATCTACATTTATAATTTCAAAAATAAAATCACATATTAAACATTCAAAAATTTCCATTAATTTTATGACTTTCTCAATGTTGGGCAAGTGTTTATCTTTGGAAAAGTCAAAATGGACAATTTGGGTTCTTAATGTTGAAATCTTTTTACCTCTGATAATATCTTTTGTATCATTTTCTTGCAGGTCAGAACATTTTACATTTTCTAAAATTTTATCTATTTTTTTAATGATATTGGGATAACTTTCAAAAAATAAATTAAGAACTTTTTGATATTTTTCACTCTTGTTGATTTGTTTATAACGAGCTATTGCTGCTAAAGCATCAATTGTCCTACCTAAATATAGAGATGTAAAACGTCTAGAATAATGGTTTTCATTCAAAAGAAAAATACAATTTCCTAAATTGCTGTAATTTTCAAAAAAGTTTTTAATAGGCTGCAGATAGTTATCATTTTTTAAAAATACTTTATTTCTCTGAACATATGTTGGCAAATTATTTATATTGACTTCATACTTTTTAATTTCAAGAAATGGAAGGCAATATAAAATAGAAAATGGCGTATCTGAATATTTAGTGGTTACTATAACTTCCTCTGCACAAAGTGTATAATTCCAAGAGACCAACCTAAAATAATCTGAAATTATTTGAATATCTTTAAACACTTCTAATAGAGTTCCGTTTACATAACTCATAAAAGGAATTATGTTCTGCGTTGATTTATCTATTCGTGATATTTTAGACTTACTTTTATTAAGAATATTCTCCACAGATTTAGCACAAACTTGAAGGAGCTCCTTATCATCACTATAAAAATTATTTTTTATAAGCGAATCATTGTTTTCTAGAAAACTGTTGAAACATTCCGCTATATGTAAAACTTTATTTTCAGATATTTTCACTTCTTTATTACATAATGTAACACTTTTATTTCTTTTCCCCAATAAATCCATTTCATAAAATAAATCATCAAACGCTTCATTGAACTTACATTGGACACATTTAATTTCATCGTCTTTAAAACAACTATTATTATGAAATAAACATATATTAACCTTAAATATAAGTTTATTTAAGCGAACTTCTGGAATAATCGTTTCCCCAAGACTCTGAGTTTTGCTTAAATTACTTCCCCAATTCTGATTATTAAATGAACAATAAACTGTTGCATATTCAAGTTTAGATTCAAACGCTTCCGAAACAACACCTTTAATTATTATCTCTTTTCCTGACAGTAAAAATGGATTATTCATAAATTTATCTGTTAAATCACAATCAGGAGATACCAACAGTTCCAACCAAAATGTTTCATTTGGTGTATACTTCATACTACCTGTAAAATGATATGTTTTGCCGTCTATATTAACATCAAATTCTCCATACCATATATAATTTTGAGATAATTTATAATTAGGAATATCTTGTAGCATTAATTCATCCTCACCATTTTTAGATATGATAGAAAGCATTCATTTCCTTGTCAAATCATCTAAAACAATCAATAACATTAAAGTAAATGTGAGTGCAAAAATTAGTTACAATTTCTTACAGCCTATTGGAAATAAAAAATGTTTTTTCATTATTTTATGGCTGTGAATTGATATTAAATTTTATATTGCTTTATCAATTAGTTAATTTAGCAACATTTCTTATATGAAGAAAATGTGAATATTAGATAATCAGTCTTTTATGCCCAATTCCTTACGAATATGCGCCTGAAATTTCAATATTTTCTTATTATTCTTATCGTGAGCCTTATAAAAATCTTTCCGATATTGTGTAGGACTTTTAAATAAATCTCCGAAGAAATCATAAAACAAATCCATTGTTTTCTTATTTCCCCAGATACATTCAACTTGAATTGTGTTAAATAAATCTTTGGTTTGTTTTGACATCCAATTATCTTTTCCAATACGAATATCTTTTTCAAAACGCATTAAAAAATCATACATTTTGGCATATAAGTCTTCTCTCTTTCTTTTCAGATACAGCTCATCATCTCGCTTCTGCTTTTGTATTTCTTGTTCTGCCATAAACTTAAATTGCTTTGCCATCGTTAAATAAGTAGCAAAACCTCCTACTGCGGCACCAATAATGCCTGATAACGATGATGTTATAATTTGTATCCAGTCCATTTATAAACCTCATCAATTATACAAATTCATTTTTCATTATTATTTTTATTTCCAAATTTAAATCTTTTTATTATCATTCCGATTAAACTATGGAAAGGTGTTTCATCCCAGCAATTACGCTCAAAAATATCCGATGGATTCTCTGCCAATACAGTTAGTGTTAATTCTGATAAACTTTTAGCCAATTCGCTATCTGTATTAACTTCTTCCATTTGTTTTCTATATCCTTGAAATGCTCTTGACATAGCCTCTTTATATGCATATTTTTCCGGCAAACGATTAGCGTGACCATAAGAACGAGCAAAAAACCATCCCAGCCAAATTGGAGGAAAAAGTAATGGCAATCTATGAAAAAACTCTTTCCAAATACTTGTATCCTGATTTATAGAGGTATCTAGCATAGGCATTGTTAAATATGATAGAGCTAAAATACTGACGATGAATCCCGACAATAAGCATCTTTTACTCCATTTTAGTTGCTGTACCTTATTGTAGAAAGAAGAAGCTAAACCAGCCGAGGTTGAACCAGGAAGAAGCTCTTCAAGAGCTTTATTTACCTCTTTTGCTTTTTCAATTAACTGGTTTAATGATTTTTGAGCTTCCTCATTGCTTGTTTGTATATTTGGAATTTTTTCTGAAAAATCTTTTATTTGTTTTAAAGAAGATGAAATATTGCTAATTTCAGTTTCTATGTCTTTTTTTGCCTTTTCAATGGATTCTTTATCTTTTTGAACACCTTCTTGTATTTGAACAATTTCCACATTTATTTCATCTATGGATTTTTTTACTGTTTTTGAATCATTTTTCAGCTGTATAGCTTCATTATAGTTTTCAATTTGTTTTTGTATTTTTTCAGACAAATTTTTAAGTTTAGCTAACTCTTCGGCAAAATCCATAGAAAGGTTTGCATAACTTTTATCCTTGGAATTTAAGAATGTTACAGGAAATAAAGCTATCAGTAATTGATTTAAATTAGTAACGAATTGTGGAAAATAGTTATAGTTACCAGACGCTATATTTTTTAAATTTGTAATTGTAGCATTTAAAGAAGTAATCATAACAGACTTTGATAAAACATAGGTATTTTTACCTTTTCTGTTTGTATCCAAAGCTTTCATCCATTGTAATACAGTTAAAACAACGCCACCAACTTCATCAACAGTTAAATTGGGTAAGTGTGGCGTGTATAACGATGGTGTAGCAACACAAACATCATATACTTTTTTCCACAAATCTTCTATTTGCTTAATTTCTTCTTTTAATTCTTCCATTTTTCTTCTCCACATTAGATATGAAAAATGTTGATTGACGTTTATTTAAAAGTCAAGATTTTTTACAGAAATATCAAAGAAAACCTATATCTCATAAAAAATGGTGTAATAAAATAATGAATGATATTTTTTATTTAATTTGATATCCAACAATAGATTATCTTGACATTTATAAATTTTAATGTTATATATTTTAGCAGATAGGATGACTATAAAATACATTAAGCGTTTTCACGCAGGAGTTTCTCTGGTTGTATTTGCTGTCATCCTTTATCGTTTTAAAATCCCGAAATTTTTTCCTTTTAAATACTTCTCATTGAAAGAATCTATCTTTCTTAATTCTTTCAGTAATTTAGGAGCGTTCAAATCTCCAATCATACGGTATATTAGATTATGCACTTTTTCAGGTCTATTCTCTTCTGCAACAACAAGTAAAGAACCATAGTGAAATATTTTGTTGCGATACATCCTAATTCGGTTTAATTTATTAAAAATTCTTGATAACACACTAATATCTTTACAACCATCAAAAATCTCTTGCAATACTTGCGGATGCTTTTTCCATACAACATCATTGTATGCTGGCAAAAATAAATACACCCAAAACCCTAAATTTAATTCGGATATGATGTGATTTTTATCGGTAGGATTCTTTTTAGTATCCTTAATATGAGCAAGGGCATTTTTCATATTATCTTGATTTCTGCCGATAATATACTCATCTTTGAAAATCCAGTCATCACCCAAATATTTAGAAAATACCTTGTCTATCTTATTACGCAAAATAATTTCAAAATATGATAATGAGGAATAAAAAGATTCCGCCAATTCACAATTAAACAGATGACAAGCAATGGCATTTTCTTTACCGATGCCTTTATATTTAGCCAATCGCTTTTCTGATAATAAATCTGTTATTTCATCCATTTTACCGAGTCCCTTTATAAATTTAGTGTATTATAACTATCTCTATTTAAAATAAAATGAATCTTCCTGAAATATTCAAAAATACATAATTATTCATATTTTTCGTCAGATTTTTGATGGCGTTGGACTGGATAAGCAATATCGTGTTTATTCATTGAGAGCGACTTGCCTTACCAAATTAATGGATGCCAATTATCCCCTGCCATTAATACAACAAATTTCAGGGCATAGTTCCATTCAAACTTTATCAATTTATTATAGGACAAATCCCAAAAATATCCAAAATGCTCTGGAAACTTTGAATTTATAGCTTTTATCGTTTTGCCAAATTAGCATTTAACACAACAGATTCAACAATTTTTCTGGCTAATTCTGTTGCATTCCAACCTGCACTGTTAAAGTTATAAGTGGATTTTATGCCTTTGGGAGCATCTAAAAAAGTGATAAGAGCATAATCTTGTCCTTGATAACTGAAATGTCCCAAAAATGTTGTAACAACATCATCAGGATTATCTAACTTGTAGTCTGTTGCCGTTAGGCCATAGATAGAAGTACCTTCAATGTTTATTTTTTTCGCCGTCCCGTTGGTAATATTACCTCTTAATTCTTCCAATTCTTTTTTACCCGCAGATTTGATGAAAGAGGCATAATCTTGAATAAACTGCTGTGTGGTTGCCAATTTTTCTTTTTTCAGCAGTTTCATAACATTGTTGGGCGTATATGAGTAATCTTTATTGTAATCAAAACTTTCTAAAATACTGATGGATGCAGAATTTAGAACTTCATTATTTTTAAGATTTACCAAAATAAAAGCACCGCCTGCGGCATTAAATTTTTCAACTTCTTCCGCCAACACACCATAATTTCTTTTACAAGTGGCTTCTTCTGTATTGCAAATTTCCGCAAAAGATTTGTTGTTGACAATATTTTTATGAGAACATCCTATTAGAAACAAAGAAACTATCAAGAAAACTACTTTTTTCATTGTCATAATGAATCCATAAAATCTGCCATCGTTTTGGCAAGCGACTTAATATCTTCGTCAGATGCCTTCTCATTGCCCCAAATTTTTTTATTAAAAACAGTATCACTTAAAGTACAATGCACCATATTTGACAATAATCCTGCATACGTTGCTCCTCGCATAATATCTTCCATAGTATCATCTTTTTTATTTGCAGCTACAAACCACTCAATAAAACCATCCGTATCCTCTATTTGTTGTGATACTTCCGTATACATACATTCGCAAATATTATAACTGAGGTCATTTTGTGTGCATCGCTCTATAAATCTTTGTTTTTTTCCACACCCCGAAAGGCATATCATAACGAGAAAGCAAAAAATTATTTTTTTTATCATCTTTCTCTCCGTTATCTAATCATTGCAAAATATTGGTTCTTTTTTATTTGTGTTTAAAATTTATCTGTATCAAAAATTTCAAGCACATTAACTCCCTCGTCCATCGCACACGTTATATTGTATCTGGTTAGTAGACCAATATATTGCTCCCACAATTCTTCTCCCATTGATGCTTGTAGTTTTTTCGCTTCTTGAATGGTTGATAGACTTGGGTTTTCATTCAATTTTTGAAAAACTATTAGCCAATCGTTATAATGTTTCATATCTTTAACTTGTTTAGATATTTCATTATACATACATTTACAGGGAACAGCAGGGCCTTCATTGCGACAAAGAGTCATAAATCTATGTTCTTCACCACATCCTGAAAGGCTCAGAATAACGAGGAAACAAAAAACTATTTTCTTAATCATCTTTTCTCTCCGTTATTTAACCATTGCGATGCATTGGTTCTTTTTATTGACATCGGAAATTCTATAACAGATGCCTTTTTGCCTTTTAAGCTTCGCCAAACAGAAATTTTTATCATCAGGATTTGATATACGGTAGCAATATCCCTCATCATTCTTGGTTTCAGCTAAGCAAGCATATTTCAGGTCTGAATCGGAAATATTATAACAGTTTGCAAAACAGCTATTTGTTATTATCAGTCCAGTAGCTAAGGCAAATAAAAAAATTTTCATAACAAAATCCTCTAAATATCTTTTAGCTCATCCAAAACACTTTGGATATGTTCTTGTTTTTGAGCTTCCTGTTTGCGTTTAGCTTCTTGTTCAAGAGCTTTGCGTTTGGCCTCTTCAGCTTTTTTCTTCAAAGCAATTTGCTTGTTTTGCTTTATTATGTTCTGAGCTTTGTTGTACATTAATGAATGTAAAACACTGTCCTGATTAATTTGGTCAATTACGGATTCCAATCCTTCTTTATAGGCAGACAGATATGCGGCGGCCTGAACTTGGTCTGGAGCATAACCATAATAGCAAGCAACAAATTTCCAATCCTTTGCTGTTGCCTTATATTCTTTTAGTTGTTTTCCATTTAAATCATAAGCAACAGCATTGACTTGTACTGTGTATTCCTCAGTACCGAAAGGATACCCTATTAAATTGAGTGTTCCCAATGATAAAATAGAAGGGAAAGACCCAAGTAAAGTCATCAAAGTCCCTTGCTTACGGTTAAGGACATCTTGGGAAATTATGATACTACCAATGCTGTTATCATCGTTTCCGAGCTTATTAATTATTTCACTATTAACATCATAGGCAACCGTTTTCAAATGCTCTTGCTTGTTATCAATCTTGGCTCGTTCGCCAACATTAGTTTGGGTAATAACATAAATGTTATCAGGAACATTTAGTGTAAATTCGTAATTCTGATACTTAAAAGGAGATATGTTGGTTTGATAATCTTCCATCGTTAATGAACGACACGATGTTAAAAATAGCATCAAAAAAAGCACTTTTTTCATTGTTCAATCCTTATACATTATTGTTTCCAATTGTTTTTCCGTTCCATCCCAATTATCAAGCCGATGACCTGGACGAAAGGCACTCATAACATCACTATCAAGTGTTTTGCCATCTCCGAATTTCACTAATGGAAATTTTTTATCCCAATAATGTTCCTTTGATTTTTTATCATTATTGGGCGTTATCGTTAGGATATCAGAACGAGGAAGTGATGGATAATTTTTAGTCAATTTAAGAAATATTTTTTCTTTGGCTTTGCAAACATCACAGTTATCTATAACTAACACTATTCGGTCTTTGTTGCCTTTTAATAGTTCAGCAATTTCATCGTGTTTCATTTCTTTGGCATATTTGTAGGCTGTCCATTTCTCATCTTTGGATTTGTAAATATCTGTCCTATGCTCTATTAATTTCTTTGCCGCATATAGATTATTTTTAATAGCCGCGTACATAATTGCGGTTCGGCCTTTTTTATCAACCTCATTTAGATAGACCTTTTTATTCAACAGCAAATTAAGGAAATTATTATCCTGACGGATGACAGCATACATCAATGGCGTATAGCCATTTTTATCAATAACATCCGCTGAAGCCCCCAATTTAATCAGCTCTTGAGCAAAAGTCATATCATCTTTGATGAAATGAGCAACAGGATGTTCTCCATCTATTTTGATTTCATCTAAATCAGACGGAGATGATAAAAATGCTTTAATACTTTCCACATTTTTTGAAACAACAGCATTTTGCAGAGTTTCTAAATCTCTAACACTAAAATCAACACTGTTACCGTTAACATTATCTAGCTTAATGGATGGAATATTTAACTTCCCTATTCTTGGAGATTTAAACTGAACACGAAGCTGAATTAAAGATTTGTTATCATTTCCAGCACAGGAAAGACTGCCGTCAACAATTTCAAAATGGCGGCTAACCAGTGTTTCTTTAACTTTTTCCTCTAAGATTTTGCAATCTACATCTGGACCAATCCACTGAGCTAACAACGCAATATTTTCATTTTTTTCATAAACAGGTTTAGATATATCAAGAGTGAGATTTGATGATATTTGCGGAGTATTGTAAGAAGATTTAGAAGATGATGAAGAATTTGAATTATGCTTTTTTATATAAAAGCAAGGGTCTAATACCAATATACCTTCATATGTATCAATGGATGATAATACACCAATGACATCAAATGTCCCTCTATTCAATTTACTTTCATCAGCATATTTTTTTATGTTTTCTTCATCAACTAAACGACAATAAACATAATCACGTGTAGCCAATCCTTCTTCAACATATCCTTCATCAGATAGATACACGGTGTTCCCTGAATTAGAATAGGCCCAAGCCATAAAAGGTGTTTTAATGATTTTACCTAAATATTTATCTTTTGTTTTTTGCCTATTACCTATTGTATATAATTCTCCTGTAATTCCATAAAAATCTTTATTGCACTGAAATGTGTTTGCTATTTCTGCATATTGAGATGTTAATCCCATACAGTGTCTATTCATTTTTTGAAAAACAAAATCAGGTTGAACTGTTAAATAATTAAAGGCATTTAAAGTATTTTTGTTTGCTGCTTGTATTGACAGCGTATTGGATACTGATTTTTTTCCTGTATCATAATTTCCGCTCGTAAAAAAAGAAATTAAAATACCTCCGCTGATAATTATTCCCAACAAATAAAGAATAACCATCCTTTTATTGCCTGTTTTTATAAAGAAATGGATACGAATCAAAAAACGAGAAAAAATAACAGCTGTAAAAAAAACTAAAAATCTACGCATTATATTTTCCTTTTCTATTTCATATCCGCCAATTCAATTACCGTAACACCCTTGTTTTTGCCCTTTTATATACTTCAAAGGCTCTGCCTTCCAATTGATTATAGGAAGTGACGGAATCCGTATCCTCAATTACTCTGTTGTTCACAATAGAGATGTTTTCCTAAGGATACACAAACCAACGATTGTGTTCTTGTCAGCCATTACCTATTTAAAAGAAATGAATTTCCTAACATAGAACTCCTTGAACCCATTGGTTTTACTTGCGTTGATGCCACTTATATATTTTTGAATTAAGCGAAAGAAGATAAAACGAATAACCATAAAAAAGGGTTGATTTTATTGTTCAATAAAAATGACCTTCTATTTGTTATTAACTCTTTGAAATTATGATAAATATATGAAAAGGGGAAAAGATGATTTATGGTTATATCAGAGTAAGCAGCCAAAAACAGTCGGTAGAGCATCAGGAATATGAAATTAAGCAATATGCCTTAAGAAAGGGCATAAAAATAGATAGTTGGATTGAAGAAACTATCTCTTCACGAAAAGCATTAAAACACAGAAAATTAGGTCAATTACTTGATGAATTGCAAGAAAATGATGTGATTATTGCTTGTGAAATCTCTCGGCTTGGGCGTTCGCTTTTAGAAGTTATGGGAATTTTGGAAACTTGTTTGGCTAAAAACTGTCAAATCATTACCATTAAAGAAGGTTTCCATTTAGGCAATGACATTCAATCACAGGTATTGGCTTTTGCTTTTGGACTTTCAGCACAGATTGAAAGGAACCTGATTTCTCAAAGAACCAAAATGTCGCTGGATAATCTTAAATCATCAGGTCGGAGATTAGGTCGGCCTGTTGGTGCAGAAAGCAAAAAATTAAAATTATCTAAAAACACTAAAAGAATAAGAGATTTATTAGATAAAAAAGTTCCCAAAGCACAAATCGCCAGAATTATGGGCGTTCAAAAAATAACGCTCCGCAGATTTATTAAACGAATGGGATGGAATTATTAAAAAAGAAACCAGAGTTGATACTCTGGTTTTATTATGAAATTATTATTTTGCCAAATCCAGCAATAGTTCTTTTGCTGTGGAATTTTGGGTAATATCTGCTATATCAAAGGCATCAAATTCATATTCAGCACAAACATCTCCTGCGAATGCACCATAATAATGAAGAAGAGCCATATTGTATAATTGACCATTAAAAGTCGCCACCATCAATGGTGTAACTCCCATATCATCAGGAATATTTGGAGATGCACCCTTTTCCAATAAATATTCAATCATTTTTCTGTTGTTTCTTTTGACTGCCATCATCAGTGCTGTTTCACCGTTCGCATTAACTACATCAATACCTTCACCCATTTCTAACATTCTATCTACCACAACAGTTTTCTCAAAAAATGGAATATTGGGATTCACAACCAAAGCCATTAAATGAGTATAGTCATCAATATGCTTAAATTTCATCGTGCTTCGGTCTATTATTTTGAGTAAATCCGTGTAATCAGCAGAAGCTAAAAAGTGTATCAAAAATGACTCTACATCAAACAAAGGCTCAAATTGCTTTAAATTGTCATACTCTGGAATTTCCTGCAAATGTCTAAGCACTTCGGCCAACTTCCTCTCTGCTTTCATATGATAAGGCAGTGGTTTAGATGAATTTAATATTAGGTCTATCTTTTCAATCAATTCTTCAAAAACTATATCATCTCGCATTTTTAATCCTTTAACGCCATATTATATAAGGTTTTTGATAATTCTTTCTGCCATTGTGGTAATAATTTATTTTTATGTAAATTGACCAACAAAGCCCAGCTTGAAGAAATGCTTGGCTTTTTATTCTGCCATACCAGAGAACCCAAATAATTACTGCATTTATTCAAATAACGGGAACTAAAATCTCTTCTACTCTTTATCTTTTGCTCTTGTAGCAATTCATCTGCAATATTCAAAAACATCTCTAAATATTGATTTTTCTTATTATTGTTCATCAAATCTCCTTATTTTTGATAATAATATTTATCAGTTTTGAGCAGATAATTGTGAATTAAACAAATCTGAACAGATATAAGTAGGAGCTTCAATTCTATGCTTACTGATGAATTTGTCCTTATTGGTAGGAAATGGGGATGTATAGTTATGCCAACCATCAATATTGTAAATCTTTTTAATTTTATAGGATGCTTTGAAATACAAGGATTTGAACATTTTAATGATGTAGCCGATGAATAGTGCCAATTCCTCAACATTATACTGATATATGGTAATATGAATATGATTTATACCATTGGATTGTTTTTCTATAATCCCTTGAAATGGAACTTGTATGTGTTTTAAATTTCTCCATTTGGAACCGTATCTCCAATGATAGTAATGAGATAAAATTGATTTAAAATCTGTTTCTAATTTTACAGCATCTACAAAATTATTTGGATTTATGGTAAACGCAAATAATCCGTTTGAGGTATTGGGTGTCAGTTGTTTATCCGAATTCATATCTATCCAGAGAGATTTTAATTGTTTGATGGTGTTGGGAGTTTCTTGTGTTATTCTATTTTTAAATATTTTTTCACTCATTTCGTCCTCTATAATAATCAAATTTTAAGTATGGTGAGATTTATGGCTAGTTTTTAGCCATTTAGTTATTGTGATAAATTGTGGTATAAATAATTGAGAAAGTAGTTATTAAACATTCTTTCTCATTCTAATACTCGTCTTATGCTCTTCTTACGCTTGTCTAACTATCAGCAACAACAGGGGAATTTCTGTACTCCTGTCAAACCTTATGCCGATAAAAGGTTTGAGTTATCGGTATCTGTTGCTGATGATGGAATAATATCATATCAGCTTTGGGCGATGCAAAATTATTTTGATAATTTTATTTATCAAAAAGACCCGAAAATTTATTTTTTTGATGATATGGCATAATACACTGATTTTATTTAATAAAAAAAGTTCGCAGAAATTTGACTTTTGAAAAAGTTTAATGTAATATCTACTTTGTTCAATGAGGTGTCATTATCCTCTTTTTCTTAAAATACATATCCATATTTATATTCAGAATTGCAAATATAGTTTCAACTCGTATAGGGGATAACTATGATTTGCACAAATTACCAAGATAAAAATCCTAAAAAAATGATTGAAGTTGGAGAAGATATTTTCCAACTACTGATGTTCTTATTAGAACTTGAAATGCAGAAGAATTAGGAGCTATGGATATGAAAGCGGTTATTTTAGCTCGGGTTTCCACCGAGATGCAGGAAGATGGGTTCTCTCTTGATGCTCAATTAGACAGGTTGAGAAACTATTGCTCCTTTAAAGGATTAGAAATTGCAAAGGAATTTACCTTTGTTGAAAGTTCCTTTCACGGCAAAAGGACTAAGTTTTATGAAGCGGTTAATTACATTAAACGGCAAAGTAAGCTGACGGCTCTTGTTGTTGATACCGTTGACAGGTTGCAAAGAACCTTCAACGAGTTTCCGATGCTTTTAGAGCTTGTTAAAAAAGAAAAATTGGCTCTTCACTTCTTTAAAGAAGGCTTGGTAATTGATAAAAACTTCAAAAGTTCTGACCTTGCGATGTGGCAAATGCAAATTTTGTCGGCAAATATGTTCGTCAATTCAACTCGTGATAATGTTAAGCGTTCTGAGGAGCGAATGCTCAATGAAGGATTGCTCCCAGGGCCTGCTCCGATTGGATATTTGAATACCAAAGATGCAAATGGCAAGAAGACCATTATCATTGACCCTGACCGAGGGCATTGGATAAGAAAATTGTTTGAGGAATACTCAACAGGGTTATTTTCAATGGATGAGTTGGTTAAAAAGTCCAAAAACTGGGGATTGCGAAACCGTAAGAGTGGTAACCCGATTACCAAAGCCCAATTTGCAGATATTTTGCAAAACCCGTTTTATTATGGCGTGATGTACTATAACAAGAGCTATTTTCCGCATATTTATGAAAAACTCATTTCCAAGGAGTTGTTTGATAAATGTACCGAAGTGCGGACTGGTAAGTTCAAGCGAACCTCCAAGCATACCAGAGAGCCCTATATTTTTCGGGGGCTGGTTCGTTGCAAACATTGTGGTTGTTTGCTTTCGCCTTATACCAAGAAGGGGCAATATGTTTATTTAAGACATACTGACCTCAAAAATTGCGAACACTGTAATAATATCAGTGAGAAAATTCTGCTGAAAGAAGTGGAAAAGGCACTTGCTTCAATCTGTTTTGATGATGAACTGAAAATCGCTCTGGCGGATGCATTAAAAAAACGCTATGAAGCCACACACGGCAACAATCATTATCAATTGGAAAAGAATCGGAATCAGTTGGTTGATGTTGAAGAAAATCAAAAGAAACTTTTGGATTTGCTGATTGCGGGAACGGTTTCTGCCGAAGTATATCGCAGTAAAAATGCCGAGTATGAAACAGCTAAAATTGAGCTTCAGGCGAAAATTGAACAATTGCAGACACCTGATAACTCTGTTGAACGAGCGATTGATAAGGTGTTGAATTTCAGCCAAAATTCTTTTGCAATTTTCAAAAGTTCGCAGATTGAAGAAAAAAGGCGTATTTTAAATATCGTTTTTGCGAACTTTTTGATGGATGGAAAAAATCCTGAAATATCAATGCATAAAAACTTCAAGCTCCTATCAAAAATAGGAGCTTGTGAAGATTGGTGCCCTGGAGAAGACTCGAACTTCCACTACCTGAGGTAACATGCACCTGAAGCATGCGCGTCTACCAATTCCGCCACCAGGGCTTAACAACGGATATCCTTTTAACGCACTTCAAAATAAATTGCAAGCATTTATTTTAAAAATTTTCAAGATATCCATAAGAATTTAAAAGGAGATAGGTTCCCAGGCAAAGGCGATAGATGACAAACGGCAGAAACGTTGATTTCTTTAGCCACCACATGATGATGTAAATAGCCAGAATGGAGAAGATGAACGAATAGGTTATACCGTCCATGGCATAAATGATTTCCTGAAAATTGCCGGCGGCGTAAAGTTCCCAGCCGACGAGCATTCCGGCGGCGGCAATGGTCGGAATTGACAGCAACATGGCAAACTTGGCGGCTTCGCGGCGTTCCATTCCCAAAAAACGTCCCATGGTAATGGTTATGCCTGAGCGGCTGGTGCCGGGAATAAGCGCTAGGCACTGAGCCAGACCGATGAGCAGAGCGTCGAGGGCGGTCAGATGTTTTATCTGGCGGATGGTCATGCCGAGTTTGTCGGCAATAAACAGAACAATGCCGAATCCCAGAATCGTCCAGCCGATGATACGGCTGTCCCTCAGCCACTCCATGCCGTAGGATTTGAGCGCCAGTCCGGCAATAACAGCCGGAATTGTTCCGATAACAATCAGCCAGAAGAGCTTGGAACCGGCATTTTTGAAATTGGGAATGAACCAGGTTTTGAAGACGCCTTTGAGCATCATCCAGATTTCTTCCGAAAAGTAAATCATGACGGCCATAATCGAACCGACATGCATGGCAACGTCGAGTGCCAGTCCCTGATCGGGGAAAGACGTGAATTTTGAAAAAAGAATCAGATGTCCGGAGGAACTTACCGGAAGAAATTCCGTCAAGCCCTGAAGGGCGGACAGAAGCAAAATTTGTATATTAGTCACTTTTTACACTCTTTCCTGTTTAATGCCGAAAGCATTTAAAATTCTTTTTTTGAGAGCCAGCGGGGAAATCGGTTTGACCAGATATTCCTGTATGCCCAGATTGCGTGCGTCGAGAACGGTTTTTTCCTTGGTGTCGACGGTAATCATGATTATGGGCAGGCTTTTCAGGTGGGGATTGTTGCTGTTTTTCAGTTCGCGCGCCAGTTCAAGGCCGGTTTTGCCCGGCATTTGCTGGTCGAGGAGAATTATATCTATTTTGAAACTGTTGAGCAATTCGACGGCTTCCGCGGCAGATGCGGCTTCGCGGGTGTTTTTCATGCCGATTTGATACAGGGCGGTTTTGATGAATGTCCGCGAGAATTTGTCGTCATCGACGACCAGACAGGTTAAACTGTCCCAAGCCAATTGTTTATGCGCGTTTTCCATGACTACCTCGATATCAGCTCTCCGATTTGTTTCAAGTTTATAATAATTGTTTATAAATTAAAACAAAAATCAGCGTTATTCATATGTAATAATGATTCGGGCGTGAAGCGCACGCCGTTGAGCGACGCGCCCCAATGCAGGTGCGGGCCGGTAACGCGTCCGGTTTTGCCGACTTCGCCGATGACCTGTCCCTGTCTGACATAATTACCCGCTTTGACGGAAACTTTTTTCAGATGCGCGTAGATGGTAAACAGCTGGTGGCCGTGGTCGATGACGACGGTGTTGCCGGAGTAAAAGTAATTGCCGCCGCTTAACCGGACAATGCCGTTTGACGCGGCTTTGACCGGGGTTCCTTCCGGAGCGGCGATATCGGTGCCCTGATGCGGGTTCATCTTTCTGCCGTTCATTATCCGCTGTCCCCCGAAATGGCCGCTGATACGTCCTTTGACCGGCATAACAAAGCCTTTTTCCCAGTAGTTTTTGTTTAGTTTGTCTGCCAGGGCTTTTTTGAGGTCGCCGCGTTCCCGGCCGATTTCATTCTGGTCTGCGGCCGAGGGCGTAACTTTCTTCTGCGGTATGCCTTTAATGTCCTGAATATCCCATTTGGTCGCGGCGACGTTCAGGGAATAGTCTTTGGCAGCGCCTTTGGCATTGATGACTGTCAGCTTTTTTTCCGGAGTTTCGTCGCGGCCGAAGGCCAACAGAAAGTTTCCCGACGGAGAAAGCATATATTCCCGGCCGTCAAGCAGAATTTTTTCGGCGCCGGGGGCATAGCCTTTCAGAATTTCGCCCTGTGCCGGCTTGCCGCAGAGTTCCAGCGCTTCAGTCCCGGCAGGGAGCAGCGCCGTCAGAAAACAAGTCAAACAAATCGCCTTGTAGAGTGTCATTTTTCTTTCGTTCCGTTTTGGTTTTGATACTGCCGTCAATAAAACGGATTTCCAGCGACGGACTTTTCTGCGCCTGCGCAACGGAGTAGACCGTTTGGCGGCGATTGTCCCGGACCCAGGCGAAACCGCGGCTTAGAACCGAATCTATTGAAACTGAATCCAGTCTAAGCGACAAATTCTTTAAATTTTCTTGCTTTTTTTCAAAAATATTCAAAATGTAATACGGGCGCAGACTGGTTTGGGCAATCTGGTTTTGTTTGTTTTTAAGCATGTTGCCGAATGCCAGCTGCAGGCGTTCAATGCGGTCATCCAGCTTTTGTCTGCTTTCGGCAAGTATCTGTTCCAGATTGGGAATGCCGCGGCTTAACCCGTCAAGCCGGCTGCGACGTTCTTCGAAGTAGCGGTTAACGGCGTTGGACAGACGGCTTTGTGCCGTACTGAGCGTTGCGGAAATTTCGGCTTTGACCGGAACCGCAAACTCGGCGGCACCGGTCGGGGTCGGTGCGCGCAGGTCGGAGACGTAGTCAATCAGCATGGTGTCCGTTTCGTGGCCGACGGCGGAAATAAGCGGAATTTCCGAATCATAGACGGCTCTGATGACAATTTCTTCGTTAAACGGCCAGAGGTCTTCAAGACTGCCGCCGCCGCGGGCGACAATCAGGACGTCCGGCCGGGGAACGGCGCCGCCGCGAGGCAGGGCATTGAAGCCTTTGACGGCTGCGGCGATTTTTTCGGCGGCTCCTTCGCCCTGTACGGGGGTCGGCCAGACAATAATGCGGCTGGGAAAGCGGTCGCGAACGCGGTGAATAATGTCACGAATGACGGCGCCGCTGGCCGAGGTGACAACGCCGATGACGTCCGGCAGAAAGGGAACGGGTTTTTTGTGCGCCGGGTCGAACAGGCCTTCGGCGGCAAATTTCTGTTTTCGTTCTTCCAAAAGTTTGAGCAGCGCGCCGGCACCGGCGATTTCCATTTGTTCGATTACCAGCTGATAAGAGGATTTGCCGGCAAAAGTGGTTATTTTGCCGGTGGCGACGACTTCCATGCCGTCTTCGGGTCTGAAACTGAGACGGGAGGCGGTTCCTTTCCAGATAACGGCGGAAAGAACCGCGTTCGGATCTTTCAGCGACAGATACCAATGGCCGGAATCGGCACGTTTGGCGCCGAAAATTTCGCCGCGGATTTTAACCCGGTTAAAGGTGGTTTCGACAAATTTTTTAATTTCAAACGATATTTCGCTGACCGTGTATTCGGGCAACTGCGGGGTTTGTTGTTCCGCCAGGTTGAGAAGGTCTTCCATCATCAGAGTTCCAAAAGGTTTTTGGCGTAGTCCGCCGCGTTGAAGACGTCCAGATCATCAATTCCTTCGCCGACGCCGATGTAATGAATCGGGGAGGGCTGTTCTTCGGCGACGGCGACCAGAATGCCGCCTTTGGCCGTACCGTCAAGTTTGGTAACGACAAGGCCGGTAACGTCAACCATTTCCTTAAAGGTCTGTACCTGAGACAGGGCATTTTGTCCGGTTGTGGCGTCAATGGTCAGCAAAGTGGCGTGCGGCGCTTTGGGCAGGACTTTTCCGATGACGCGGACGATTTTTTTCAGTTCGTCCATCAGGCCGGTTTTGTTTTGCAGTCTTCCGGCAGTATCGATAAAAACAATATCGTCTTTTTGCCTGACAGCTTCCGTCAGACCGTCGTAACAAAGACTGGCGGCGTCACAGCCGGCAGGGCCTTTGAAGACGCGGATGCCGCAGCGTTGCCCCCAGACTTCAAGCTGCTCGACGGCGGCGGCGCGGAAGGTGTCGCCGGCAATGAACGAGACCTGTTTGCCGCCGGCCTTGAATTTGGCTGCCAGTTTGCCGATGGTGGTGGTTTTTCCGGCGCCGTTGACCCCGACCATCAAAATAACGAAAGGTTTTTGGGTATCGTCAATTGCCAGCGGCTGTTCGCAAGGCTGGAGAATTGCTTTGATGTCGGCGGCAAGTTCGTTTTTGATTTCCGTGTCGCCGGCGTCTTTGTTCAATCGGCGTTTGGCAAAGCTGCCGATGATTTTGGCGCTGGCTCGGACGCCAATGTCCGAGCTGATCAGAAGTTCTTCAAGTTCGTCAAGCGTTTGGGCGTCGACACGGCGCTTGGTAAAGATGCTGCTGATGCCGCCGGTAAGCTTGGCGGAAGACTTTTTGAGGCCAAAGCCTAATTTCTGCAAAAAGCTAGTCATTGTCGGTTTCTCCCTGTTCACGCAGAATGCGGGCCCGTTCCCGGCGGATTTCGACCGGAAGCTGCGGCATGAGGGCTGCGGGTGTTCCCGGACGTTCCGAGTAGGGGAAAACGTGCAGTCTGGTAATGCCTGCCTCAGTTACCAATTTAAGCGTGTTTTGAAAATTTTCATCGCTTTCGGTCGGAAAGCCGCAGATAAAATCGGCGCCGAACGTTGCTTCGGGGCGTACCCGACGAATGGCGTCGCAAAGTTTAATGACATCTTCGCGGGTATGGCGGCGACGCATCCTTTTTAGTATCATGTTGTCGCCGGACTGGACAGACAGGTGAAAATGCGGATGGACATTTCTGTATCTGCCGACCAGAGCGATAAAATCGTCGTCGACGGCAGCCGGGTCCAGTGAGCCGAACTGCAGCGAAGGAAGTTCGGGAATCTGTTCCAGAATATGCTGTATCAGGCCGCTGAAAGACGGGCGGTAGGAGCAGGCGTCGACGCCGGTCAGACAGATTTCTCCAAAACCGCGGCCGAGAAGTTCGCGAATCTGACTGATGATGTCTTCTTCCTTTACCGAGCGGTTGTTGCCGCGCGCATAGGGAACGATACAATAGGTGCAGCGGTGGCTGCATCCCTGCTGGATTTGAACAAAGGCGCGCTGGCGTCCTTCAAAGCCGGTTATCAGGTAACGGTCGTAGTCGTCATAGGAAAAAATGTCGCCGACAATGCTTTTTTCGGTAAGGCTGCCGGCCAGGTATTTTTCGATTTCGGCCTTTTCCCCGTTGCCGAGTACCAGATCGACCTCCGGCATGGAAGCAAATTTGCGCGGCGCTATCTGAGCGGCACAGCCGGTAACGATTATCCGGGCGTCCGGGTTTTCGCGGCGGAGTTTGCGGATGGCCTGCCGGCACTGGCGTTCAGCCTCGCCGGTAACGGCGCAGGTGTTGACAATGACAACGTTGTCCAAAGCGGCAAGCTTTTCTTTTAAAACTTCCGATTCATAAGAGTTTATTCTGCATCCGAACGTAACGACTTCAACCATAAAAAATCCTCCTCTGCGCAATATACGGCAAGAGGAGGATAAAATCAAACCAGAAATTTGTTATTAAGCCGATTTCAGGCCTTCTTCGAGATCTTTGGAAACGATTTCGACGGCTTTGTCGGAATATTCCTTGATTTTCTGGGCGCTGTAACGCAGGTCGTTGTGTTCGCTTTCCGAAAGTTTCGGATAGATTATGCCGTGGACGCCGCGTTTGCCGACAACGGTCGGCAGCGAAAGGCAGACGTCTTTGACGCCTTCGACATCATCGTGGTGGGTGGATACGGTCAGAATGGCATATTCATTATTGGATATGGCCTGGCAGATTTGGCACAACGCGCCGGCAATGCCATAGAAGGTGGCGCCTTTGCCGTCGATAATCTTGTAGGCGGCATTGCGGACGCAGTCGTCGATATGCGCCTTGACATCGGCGGTAAAGGGTTTGTTTTCCATGCGGGCCAGTTCTTCAATCTGTACCGAGCCGGCGTCGCCGTTCGACCAGGCAAGGACTTCGCTGTCGCCGTGTTCGCCGAGGACGTTGGCGTGAATCGATTTCGGCGAAACCCCGAGATGGTAGCCGAGCAGGGTGCGGAAGCGGGAGGTGTCGAGCACGGTGCCGCTGCCGATGACGCGTTCCCGCGGAAAACCTGAAAGTTTAATGGCGACTTCGGTCATGATGTCGGCGGGATTGGAGGTAATGAGCAGGATGGTGTCCGGCGCATATTTGGCAACCTGGGGAATAATGCTTTCAAAGATTTTGGCATTGCGGCCGAGCAGGTCTATGCGGGTTTCTCCGGGTTTCTGGTTGGCTCCGGCGGTAACGATGACGACTTCGGCGCCTTTCAAATCTTCATAAGTTCCGGCCTTGACCTTATTGGCATAAGCGAACGGCGCAGCGTGGGCAATGTCCATGGCTTCGGCCTGGGCTTTCTTTTCATTGGCGTCAATCAAAACGACTTTGCGGGCGACGCCTCTCATAATCAGGGCGAATGCCGTTGCCGAACCTACGGAGCCGGCACCTATAATTCCTACTTTCATCTTTTTTCCTTTCAAGCTTGTCTGGTGCGCATTCTGCACAAGAGTTATTTTTTCCACTATAAATTTTCATGTGCTAATATAGGAATTTTTTTTCGAAATACAATAAAAAAGGTCATCAAAAATGATGACCTTTTTGTAACAATTCTTAACCGGTTTATTCGGCGGGAACGGCGTCGGCCGGCGTTTCTTCCTCGGCCGGGTCTGCGGCTTCCTCAACACTGACCGCTTCGGCTTCGCTGACGGTTTCCTCTTCGGCAATCGGGTTGCCGTTTTCGTCGACGGCGACTTCTTCGCTGACCGCTTCGGCAGCTTCGGCGCCCTCGGGGACAACTTCTTCAACGGCAATGACTTCGGACGGAACGGTCTGATTGCCCTGTTTGACAAAGCGGCTGATAACCATCAGGGCGACGATGACCAGAACTATGTAGAAAATCTTTTTCATTTTGTTTCACCTTAAAACCAGAGTTGAATAACTGTATATAATGATTATTTCCTTAATGCCGAATTGTCAACAGAAAGCGGCGTTTATGCGGCGGAAAAAATATCCGTGCGCAATTTATCCACTTTTTTAAGCGGCTGAAAAGGCGGGTTTTTCGGCGTTTTCGGGCTTTTTTGTCCGGGCTTTGCCTCCGCATTTGAAAATAATGCTTGTCAAATTATATAAATTTGTGCTAACTAGTCAATCACAGGCCGGGAGGTCTGAAAATTTGTTTTAATATTTTTTGAGGTTTATCCATATGACTGATACAGCTAACCGCGTTAAGAAAATTGTTGCAGAACACCTTGGCGTCGAAGAATCTAAAGTTACCGATACCGCAAGCTTCATCGATGATCTGGGCGCTGACAGCTTGGATACAGTAGAGTTGGTTATGGCTTTCGAAGAAGAATTCGGTTGTGAAATTCCGGACGAAGCCGCTGAAAAAATTCTGACTGTAAAAGACGCTATCGACTATCTTTCCAAGAACGCATAAGTCGCACAGGCTTTGTACAATTGATGAAACTCGCTTGACTAAGCGAGTTTTTTCATATAATAGAGTGTTGAATTGCGCAGCTGTTTTTTTACTGTGCTCAATGATGTAACTTATTCGGAGTTAATTAATGAGAAGAGTTGTTGTAACCGGACTGGGTATGGTTTCTCCTTTCGGAAGAGGCGTAGACTTTAACTGGAAAAACATTTTGGACGGTAAATCGGGCATCAGGAAAATCGACAATATCGATTTGAAGGACATTCCCTGCCAGATAGCCGGCCAGGTTCCGTTCGGCAAGGAAGAGAACCAGTTTGATCCGGATACCGTTATGGCTCCCAAAGATCAGAAAAAAGTTGACAAGTTTATCCTTTACGGCCTGGCCGCAGGCGGTGACGCAATTGAAGATTCCGGCTGGAAACCGGAGACTGACGAAGACCAGTTCCGTTCCGGCGTTATGATGGGTTCCGGCATCGGCGGCCTGCAGACGATTTACGAAAATTCGCTGATTTTTAATGAATCCGGCTGTCACAAAATGTCGCCGTTTTTTATTCCGGCCTGTCTGATTAACATGATTTCCGGCAACCTTTCGATTGCCTATAAGTATAAAGGTCCGAATCATGCCTGCGTTACGGCATGTTCGACCGGCACGCACGCCATCGGCGACGCCATGCGCATTATTGCCATGGGCGATGCGGACGTTATGGTAGCCGGCGGTGCCGAATCTGCGGTCAATGTTCTGTCGCTGGCCGGCTTCTCCCGTCTGCGTGCGGTAACAACCTCTTTCAACGACAATCCGGAAAAGGCTTCCCGTCCCTGGGACAAGGATCGCAGCGGTTTTGTCATGGGCGAAGGTTCCGGTGCTCTGGTGCTTGAAGAATTGGAGCATGCCAAAGCCCGCGGCGCCAAAATTTATGCCGAAGTCGTCGGTTATGGCATGAGCGGCGACGCTTATCATATTACCGCGCCTTCGGGCGACGGTGCTTATCGTGCCATGAAACAGGCGGCAGCACATGCCAAGGAACATGGCATTGAATTAAGCGACATCGGTTATATCAATGCGCACGGAACTTCTACGCCGGCCGGAGACGTCGGCGAAGCGCAGGCGGTTGAACGTCTGTTCGGCGAAAACATGAAGACGGTTTCGATGTCTTCTACAAAATCGGCCATCGGCCACCTGCTGGGCGCTGCCGGTGCCGTTGAGGCGGTTCTGTCCGTCAAGGCGCTGCAGGATCAAATCTGTCCGCCGACCCTGAACCTTGAGAATCCGGCTGACGAGGTTGCCCATATGGATTTGGTTCCGCTGAAAGCAAAACCGAAGGCACTGAAGGCTGTCATGTCGAACTCGTTTGGCTTCGGCGGTACGAATTCTTCGCTGATTTTCAAGAAATACGAAGCTTAGCCGTGTAAAGAACACCGATGAAAAAGCTTATTATCATTTTTCTGATTGTTTTGTCGGTGCTGGCTTATATGCAGATTAAGGGGTGGATTGCGGAAGGCGGTCCGCTCCTTAACGTTACCAATGTGGTGGTTCCGAAAGGGGCGTCGCTGAAAACGGTGGCGGAAGAGTTGTCGCGCGCCGGCGTGATTGATAAGCCCTGGCTGTTTCGCATTATGGCCAGAATCAACGGGCTGGCCAAGCATCTCAAAGCCGGCGAGTACCAGTTTATGCCGGGGATTTCGTTGCAGGCCGCGATGGACAAGATTGCGCGCGGGGAAGTTTTTTTCCGCCGGATAACCATTCCCGAAGGACTGACCAGCGGTCAGATTATGTATCTGATTGCCAATTATCCCGATTTGGAAGGCGAGATTGACCTTGACGTCAAGGAGGGAGAGCTGTTGCCGGAGACCTACAGTTTTGAACTCGGAGCCAGCCGCAACAGCATTATCCTGCAGGCGCGGGCCGCTATGCAGAAAGCGCTGGAAGAAGTCTGGGCTTCCCGCGACAGCAGTCTGCCGCTGAAGGACGTTAACGAACTGCTGACGCTCGCTTCGATTATCGAAAAGGAAACCGGTGTGCCGGAAGAAAGGCCGCTGGTGGCTTCCGTGTTTCTGAACCGTCTGAAGAAAGGTATGAGGCTGCAAACCGATCCTACGGTAATTTATGCGATTACGGAGGGCGAAACTTCGTTCGGACGCAGTTTGAAACGCGCCGACCTGAAAATCGACAGCCCCTACAATACTTATCTGAATTACGGTTTGCCGCCGGGACCAATCTGCAATCCGGGGCGAGAGGCGCTTATGGCCGCTGCCCGCCCGCAGCAGAGCGATTATCTGTATTTCGTGGCCGACGGCAAAGGAGGTCATCGTTTTGCCAGAAGCCTGAATGAGCATAACCGCAATGTGAAGGCTTGGGTTCGTTCAATCAGAAATTAATTTCCGGTTATTTTCGGTTTACATTTTGGACAAAAAAGGTTAAATTAACGCATAACTGTTTATAGATATGTGTCTTTATCATTAAAAATTAAATATTATGTTTCAAAATGTGATTTTAGTCAGCGGAGCTGTCGTTGCCGCGGGTTTGTCGTTTCGGTTTAACCTGAAAATGTTTAAGCTGAAAAAGGTCAATCCGCGTATTCCGGCGATGCTTCTTAATGTTCTGACCTGTATCTTCATGACTCAGTTTGTGGTGGTCGTGAATGATTTTGCCCTTCTTAAAGGCTGGGTGTTTTGTGATTTTGTTATTGCTGCGGCTGTGTGGATAATTTACATCTGCGGCAGGCATTTAAAAACCAAAAAATAATCTTATGGATTACAGAGATGAACTGAAAGAGCTGCTTGTCTGCCAGTTCGGCGTGGTTGCGTCAATGTCTGAAATTGACGACGGGACGGAACTTTTCCTGCTGGGGATTGACGAGCTTGACATGTTGAGACTGAGCATGTTGATTGAAGAACGACTGGGCGTTTGCGTTCCCTCGTTTGTTTTGGAAACGGAAGTGCGGACTTTCGGGGATTTAGCGGAGCAGGTTTATCTGTTTGCGTGAAAAAGAAAAGGTTTTTGCCGGTTGCGGCGAAGACCTTTTTTTTGTGGTTTCAGGCTGAACCCTTGGTTTCCATCATCATCGGATAGAGTGCCTGCCTGGGGTCCATGCCGCGGGTAAGGACAACATTGAAAATCGGATACATGCGCTCACATTCCCTGATGGCGATGTCGATAATCTGCGAAACTTTGTTTTCGACCATTTCTTCGTCATCGTTAATGATGACAGAGTGTTTGAAAACCGGCATGTTTTGTTCGGTCCAGTAAGAAAAATGCCCAACCCAGAGTTCTTCGTTGGCCAGTGCCAGCAGTTCAAAGATTTTGCTGCGGTCTTCAATGGTGCTTTCAATATCCATCAGACAGGAAAGATGCAGGCAACGCATGTTCTGTTCCCAGGCAAAAAAGAGCAGCATGTTGTTCCATTTGCCCTGCACTTCAACCACGACTTCGTTCAGACTGCGGCGTTCCAACTCGAAAGAACGGGTGCTGAAAATGTTTTCAACCGTGTCTATCGGATTGTATTCAGGGGCTAAATTCTTTGCCGGATTCATTGTGAGCTTCTCCACCTGGGTTAGTTTTGCAGCTGTGGCCGCGTCGTGATAAAAACAGATTGCATTACCGAGTCGGCGATTACAATAAATTAAAAAAAGTTTTCCACCTAAATCGGGAAACAAAAAAAATTTGAAAAGAAAATTTACGTTAAATCAGTAGCCTGACAAGGAACGGTGCAAATTAAAAATTTTTAGGTGTGGATATATTTTTTTTTGTTAATATAGTTTTAATCAATTGCCAACCAAGGAAAGAAAAAATGATGACAGGTCTTGAGTTTCCGGATATTTCGCCGATTATGTTTTCAATCGGTCCCGTGGCGGTGCGCTGGTATTCGATGGCGTATCTTTTCGGTATTTTGGCCGGTTGGTATTTGATTAACCGCAATGTGAAAAAATATGATCTGGGGCTGAGCCGGACAAATGTTGAGGACATGGTTTTCTATCTGACGCTGGGCATTATTCTGGGCGGCCGCTTGGGTTATGTTCTGTTTTACGGCAAAGGATATTTCTGGGAAAATCCGCTGCGGATTTTGGAAATCTGGCAGGGAGGCATGTCTTTCCATGGCGGCGTGCTTGGCGTCGTGGCAGCGCTTTGGCTGTTTGCGCGCAAGATAAATTACGGTTTTCTGCGACTGACGGATTTGGTGGTTTTGTATGCGCCAATCGGCATATTTTGCGGTCGGCTGGCCAATTTTGTGAACGATGAGCTGTGGGGTCGGATAACCGACGTGCCGTGGGCGGTACGTTTTCCGAGCGGCGGTTATCTGCCGCGGCATCCGTCGCAGCTGTATGAGGCAGTGTTTGAGGGCGTACTGATGTTCATTGTGCTGAACATGTTGTGGCGTTATAGATGGGTGCGCGAGAGACACGGTTTTGTTTCGGCCGCGTTTGTGGCTTTGTACGGGGTTTTCCGAATTGCCATGGAACAGTTTCGCGAGCCGGACGAGCAGATGGGATTCTTTTTCAACTCGTTTACAATGGGACAGATTTTGTCGTTGCCGCTGGTGCTGCTCGGCGTGTCTGTGATGGCGCGTCTGGCTATGCTCCGGAAAAAACAGTCTTAATTACAAGGTCTTACTGCTGATTTCTTACTATCGCAGACCTTGTTACAGGAGTGTTTGCCTATGCAGGCTAAACAAAACCCTCAACCTTCTGAGGTCGAGGGAGTTAGCAACTGCACAAGTACAGCCCAACTTATTCGTTTCCTAAAGGGAACTTATTTCGCGGCTCCCTCGAAAGAGGGGTCTTGTACTTGTGTGAGGTTGCTACACCTCGCCGGACTATTGTCCGTTAACTGTTCCGTTTCAGGTAATATCTGAAGTACGGAAACAGAAACTAGTAACAGTTTAACAGGAGATAGTTAAAATGCAATTAAAAAATCATTTATCAAAGAAGATTGATTTTGGTTTTGTGTATATATGAAAAGAATATTAAGCTTTAGAAGTGACGTTTTGGGTAAATTTGTAGGTTTTTTGCAGAGCCTTATGGGCACGAACCAGCACCTCGACTGAGTTGGCATCGCTGCGTTTTTTTTCGGAAACAGCACAGGACACGGTCAGTTTTATCGGTTTTTTGCGGCGGCCGAGCATAAATTCGGCCGAGGCGACGGCACGGCGGATTTTTTCCAGCCGGTCGAAGCCTTCGTTTTTGTCTTCCTTTTTGAAAATGATGACGAATTCGTCCGGTGTATAGCGATAAACCTGATTTTCAAATTCAGTTTCGGTAATGCGGGCGGCAATCATTTTCGTAAGAGCGTTTTGTCCCATGCGGCCAAAGACCTGACCGAGCTTTTCGTAATCGTCGATACAGACAATGCCGACCGAGTATTTGAGCGGAAAATTTTTGGCGTTGATTATAAACGCGTTGCGTCCGGCAAGTCCGGTCAGGACATCGCGGTAGGTAGAATAATAAATATCCTGAACGACGGCGACAGCAATGCTGAGCATGGCGGCGGCAAAGAAGATCGTCAAAGCCGAGGGCAGCAACGAATAGTAAAAGCCGAGGAAAATTTCAAAACCGGCAAAAAACAAAGCGGTGTCGACAATGGAGCCGCTGATTGACGCCCGGATGAAAAAAGCGCAAAGCATGAGGGCAAAGAATATCAGGCTGAGGCTGTTGAGGCCGGAAGAAGGCGTATCGTCAAAGTTCCATGCCGGAGCCAGTCCTGTAGCGCTCAGCTTTTCGGCAACGGCAAACTGGGCAAAGACCGAAAGCAGAAGCCAGACGTTTTCTTTCCGCAACAGTTTGCCGCCGGGCAAAAAGTAAAAAATCGTCAGGTTGAGCGGCAGGAAAAAGCAAAGGTTAAGGTATTCGGCCGAAGACTGATAGCTTTCGCCCCCGTTCTTTTTGACATAGTTTATCAAAATATAGCTCAAAACGGTTATCAGGATAAAAAATACCGGTTTGCGGCTGTCGAAGTAGAGCAAAATCAGAAAAGCCGCGAAACTGAGAACGTAAAACAGGCTGTGCAGCGTAAGCAGCGAAGATTCAGGAAACGGGTTGGCCGCATAGAAACCGATAACGCCGGCACCGAAAACAAGCGCCGGCAGAAACGTGTTTTTCAGCAGCGGCAGAATCTTTTCCAAGCTTATGTTCAGTTTGAGCACCCTGTTTCTCCCTTATGCCGTATCATAAGCGGGAAGTGGTTTAAATTTTGTTTACGCATTTTAAAATCGAACTGTCGCCATAAGAATAAAAGCGGTATTTGTGCTCCATGGCGTAGCGGTAGGCCGCCTGCATGCGTTCGGTGCCGGCAATGGCGCAGATGAGCATGAACAGCGTCGATTTGGGCAGATGGAAATTGGTAATGATGTAGTCGATGATTTTGAACCTGTAGCCCGGCGTGATGAAAATGTCGGTTTCGCCGGTAAAAGGGTGCAGGATTCCGTTGTCGTCGGCGGCGCTTTCCAGCAAACGCAAAGAGGTCGTGCCGACGGCGATAATGCGGTTGCCGTTCTTTTTCGCTTCGTTTATTATCTTACAGGCGTCCGGGGAAATGACGCCGTATTCGGCGTGCATCTTATGGTCTTTGGTGTCTTCGACTTTGACCGGCAGGAAAGTTCCGGCGCCGACATGCAGGGTCAGGAAAACCTTTTTGACGCCTTTTTTATCCAAAGCCTCCAAGACGCGCGGGGTAAAATGCAGGCCGGCGGTCGGTGCGGCAACGGCACCTTCGTGTCTGGCATAGACGGTCTGATAATCTTCTTTGTCGTTATATTTGCTCCACAGGCCATCGGCGGGTTTTTCGCGTTTGATATAAGGCGGCAACGGCATTGAACCGTATTTTTCCAGGTAATGGCCGAGATTTTTCGGGTCGCAGTCGAATTTGAGCAAAACGCCGTCTTCGCCGTTTTTTTCCAGGACTTCGGCGGTAAAATCCGATTTTTCGGCCGGGATCTCGGCGGTGTAAAAAGCAACCGTGTCGCCGGGGCGCAGACGTTTGGCATTTTTTATGAAGGACTGCCAGCGAATGCCGTCAACCGGGTGGTAGAGCGTGACTTCAACCTGAGCTTCGCCGCGTTTGCCGTAAAGCCGCGCCGGAATGACCTTGGTATCGTTGAAAACGAGAACATCGCCTTCGTGCAGGATTTCGGGCAGCTCGCAGAAGACGCGGTCGGTTATCCTGTCTTCTTCGGACAAGTCCAAAAGTTTGGAACTGTCTCTCGGGCTGGCCGGTTTGTCGGCAATAAGGCTGCGGTCGAGGTCAAAATCAAAAATATCCACTTTCATGCTTTTTCGTCCTTTATTTTCAGGCTGTTATATTATATAAACTTGCCTGACGCAAGTTATTTTTAAGGAGCTGAAAGAAAATGAGAATTGCCTATCAGGGCGTAGCCGGCGCTTATTCGCACATTGCCTCAATGACGGTTTATCCCGGACAGGAATATCTGCCCTGCGACACTTTTGAAAAAGCCATGAAACTGGTAAGCGAAGGAGAGGCCGATCTGGCGATGATTCCGGTGGAGAACTCCAATGCCGGGCGGGTTTCCGACGTGCATTTTCTGCTGCCGCAGACCGGTTTGCATATTATCGGCGAGTTTTTTCTGCCGATTAATCATCAGCTACTCGGTTTGCCCGGAACCAAACTTGCGGACGTAAAATCGGCTTCGTCGCATCCACAGGCACTGGCGCAGTGTTCGGAGTTTCTGAAAAGGCACGGCATTAAGCCGACGGCACGCATTGACACGGCGCTCAGCTGTCAGGACGTGCTGAAGTTTCAGGATAAGTCAATTGCCGCAATTGCTTCCAAACTGGCCGGCGAAATTTACGGGCTGGACGTGGTGGCGCCGAATGTTGAAAACGCCCGCAACAACACGACCCGTTTTCTGATTATGGCGCGGGAACCGGAAATTCCCGAAGACGACGGCGGCGCGTTTATCACATCTTTCATATTCAAGGCCAAAAATATTCCGGCGGCATTGTACAAGGCGCTGGGCGGCTTTGCCACAAATGGCATCAACATTACAAAACTGGAGAGTTATCTGCTGGAAGGGAAGTTTGTTTCGGCGCAGTTTTATGCTGAGATAGAATCGCATCCGTCAAGAAAAGCTTTTCAGAATGCCTTTGATGAGCTGAAATTCTTTTCGGAATCCATTCATGTTCTGGGAACATACCGCGCCAATAAGTACAGGTATCTGTAATAAAGGCGTTTGGGCGGCATCTTGTGTCTGCGCTAAGATTTGCGCTCAATGATGAAGTGTGCCAGTTCCTTTAATGTTCGGGCTTTGTTTCCGAAGATGTCCAAAACCTGTTCGGCTTCGGTTATGAAGTCTTTGGCAATTTGTTTGGCTTTGGGCAGACCGTAGGTGCCGACAAAGGTAATTTTTCCCTGTTCGGCGTCTTTGTTCAGGGTTTTGCCGACCAGTGCCTGATTTCCTTCGACGTCGAGAATGTCGTCGGCAATCTGGAAGGCGATACCGATACGGCGCGAGTAGTCAATCAGCGCCTGATATTTTTCGCCCTGCGCGTTGCCCAGAACGGCGCCGGCTTCGCAGGCGTAACGGAGCAGGCGTCCGGTCTTCATTTCTTCAATGTTTTTAATCAGTTTTTCGGGTTCGGCGGGGTTTTTGAGGTTTTCGGCGTAAAGGTCAAGCATTTGCCCGGCAATCATGCCGTTGAAGGCGCCGGCGGCTTCGGCCAGAAGTTTGACCAGACGGCTGCGGATAACCGGCCGCGGATGCGTCTTTTCGTCGCTGATGATTTCAAAGGCATAGGTCAGCAAACCATCGCCGGCCAAAATGGCGGTGGCTTCGTCAAACTGCTTGTGGCAGGTCGGTTTGCCGCGGCGGAGGTCGTCATTGTCCATGGCTGGGAGATCGTCGTGGATGAGCGAGTACGTATGAAGCATCTCAATGCCGCAGGCAGCGGGAAGCGCCGCGATACGGTCGCCGCCGGAGATCTCACAGAACTTCAGGAGAAGCAGCGGGCGGATGCGCTTTCCTCCGGCAAGGAGAGAATACCGCATGGCATCCAGAAGCTCCTTCTGTGGGCAGGGCTCTGAAAAGCAGGCTTCAGGCGCGGCGTTAATCTCGCCCTGCATGGTTTTATATTCGCTGAAATGATCCATGCTCATTCATTCTCCGACGCGAAAGATGTTTCGACCGGCGCACCGTCCATGCCCTTTTGCAGGCGCACAACGGTCTGTTCGGCTTCGTCAAGCTGGGCGGCGCGCTGCTGGTGGTGAGCCAGTTCACCCTGTACGCCGACACCTCCTCCCGCCGCCCCGGCTTCTCCGGCGCAGCCAAGCCCGACCTGGCCATTCCGCTCTACGAGCACTTCATGGCCTGCTGCCGCCAGCGGGGCTTTGACGTGCAGCATGGGGAGTTCGGCGCCTATATGGAGGTGGGCTCCTGC
>OLVO01000286.1_pt1 | contig 60493 bp, 76 predicted proteins | sample 1672571 | NCBI WGS metagenome assembly OLVO01 (sample SAMEA3136700, study PRJEB25190) | human gut metagenome | biome: human gut; feature: human-associated habitat; material: faeces | place: Austria | collected 2013
AATTCTCCGCGGGTATATTTTTTGAAAAACACTTTAAGTTTGTATGTGATATTTTAGGGGGCTTACAGGTGCATTAACGAATGCTAGCGTTTTTTCCTCTCCTTTCGGCGCTAAAAAGTCTGTAAGTCTGCTAAAATACCACATACAAACTATATTTAATCTTGTGGAAAAGGAGGCGAAATAATGGCAAAACGAAGTAAAACTAATAAAGAAAGCACTGAGAAAAAAATTAGACCTGCAACAACTCCAGAAGCAAGAGAGAATCAGATGATAGCTTTAGCTGTAGACTTAGCTGAGAAGCAACTTATAGAGGGGACTGCATCTTCTCAAGTGATAACTCACTATCTAAAACTAGCTACAACTAAAGAAAAGATAGAAAGGGAGATACTTGAGAAGCAGAAAGAACTTATAGTTGCTAAAACCGAGAACTTACAATCAGCTAAGAGAATCGAAGAGCTATATTCTAATGCTCTTAAAGCAATGCAAAACTATAGTGGGCAAATGACTAGTATGGATGGTGACGAAGATGATGATTATTAGAACCTATCAAGAATTAATTAAGTTTAAAACCTTTAAAGAGCGATACCGCTATCTAAAATTAGGTGGTAAAGTTGGAGAAGAGACATTTGGCTTTGACCGATATTTGAATCAGAAGTTTTATAGGTCAGCAGAGTGGAAAAGAATAAGAGATTATGTGATTCTACGAGACAATGCTTGTGATTTAGGAATAGAAGATAGAGAGATTGATAATAGAATCATCATTCATCATATGAACCCATTGACAAAGTATGATGTGATTAATCAAACCGAGTTTTTGCTAAATCCAGACTACATGATTTGTACTACTAAAAGAACTCATGATGCAATACATTATGGCGATGAAGATATACTATTTGGAGAATTTATAGAAAGGTCTAAAAACGATACTTGCCCATGGAGGAGGTAATGTAAATGATGGAAAGTATATTGCTTTCGATAAAGAAGCTATTAGGCATAATGCCTGAGTATACAAACTTTGATGATGATATAATCATTCATATAAACACTGCTTTTGCTATACTGAACCAATTAGGTGTTGGACCAAAATCAGGTTTTATGATAGTAGATGAAAACTCAAGTTGGAACGACTATACAAATGAGAAGAATCTTAACATGGTTAAAACTTATATTTATCTAAAAGTAAGATTACTTTTCGACCCACCCACTAGCAGTGCTTTAATTGAAAGTATTAATAGAACATTATCTGAAATAGAATGGCGTATATTTTTGGAAGGAGATCCTAAAATAGAAGATACACCATCTTCTGATGAAGCGTAATTCGAAAGGAGGTGAGAGTATGAATGATGAGCTTAAGCATTTCGGTGTCAAAGGTATGAAATGGGGAATTAGAAGATATGAAGATAAAGCTGGACATTTAACGCCTGCAGGTAAGAAAAAATACGGCGACCGTGAACATGATGACAATCTTTCCAATAAAAAGAAAAGTGTTAAAAAGCAAAAAGATGAAATAAATTCTAAGCGTAGAAGTATAAAGACAGGTACTGAATTTCAAACAATAACTAGAGGACAATATCAAAGCGGTAAGAAAAATCGTCTATATACAGCTTATACCGACTATGATAAAAACATGTATGCTGACATGATGGGTAATTTTATGTATGACGGAAGAGGATATAAGAATACGTTTATGGTTAAAAAAGACATATCAGTGGCTAGCGACAAGGATGTAGTTAATACATTTATGAAAATAGCAAAAGAAAATCCCGAACAAGTGGCCAAGGATATGGCAAAAGCCTATAACGACAATGTTATATTTATGGAGAAAACATCGAAATCATACAAGAAGAAAATTTCTAAACTTAATGATCCTGAAAGTAAAAAAGCTAGAAAATTAGCTGAGGAATTTGTATCTAATGCTGTATTATCTAAGAAAGCAGAAACATCCAGTAATAATTTTTATGCTAATTTAGTAAAGCAAGGTTTTGATGCCTTAAGCGATATCAACGATAGAAAGGGTACTGCTCAAGATCCATTGATAATACTGAATATGGATAAGATTAATCAAACTGGTTCTGTTAAGTTAACAAAGGACGATTTGAAATACTATGCCGATTATACTATGACCAAAGAAGTAAAGAAAAAGAAAAAAGATTTGTCATCAATTCAACGTTAGGAGGTGGGTTAAATGTGGAATTATAATAATGAACTTTATCATCATGGTATAAAGGGTATGAAATGGGGAGTTAGAAGAACTGCTGCCCAATTAGGGCATCCTACAGGCAAAATCGATTTACAAAAAACAAAAAAGAGAGTAGATGCCGCTGGTACAATAGTTAAAGAAACAAGAAACATTAATGATACTACTTCCAAAAAAGGTCAAAAGAAAGCGCAAAAACAAAAATTGTCTGAAGCTAAAATTATGTCTGACCAGGAGCTAAGAGAGAGGGTTAACCGACTAAATATGGAACAACAGTATGTGAAAATGTCAGCTGAGCAAATTAATGCTGGGCGCTCAAATGTCAATTCTATATTAAATAATGTTGGAACTGCTATAAGTATTACAAGTTCAGCGTTATCTATAGCCTTGGCCATACAAAAGTTAAAAGGATAGCAGAAAGGAGAACTCAAAATGGCATTATCAAACACAGCCACTCCTATCTATTATGGTAAGTTTAGAGATGCCGTTATAAGAGGAGAGATTCCAGTATGTAAAGAGATTTCCATGGAAATGAACCGTATAGATGAGCTGATAGCTAATCCTGGAATCTACTATGATGATCAAGCCATAAACGGTTTCGTAGATTATTGCGAAAAAGAACTTACATTAACCGATGGAGCGGATTTACATTTACTAGACTCGTTTAAACTTTGGGCCGAACAGATATTCGGTTGGTACTACTTTGTAGAAAGAAGTGTATATGAACCTTCACCTGATGGTCATGACGGTAGATATGTAACAAAAACCGTTAAAAAAAGACTAGTTAATAAACAATATTTAATAGTTGCCAGAGGCGCAGCCAAATCTATGTACAGCTCATGTATACAGAATTATTTTCTAAATGTAGATACTACAACTACTCATCAAATAACAACAGCTCCTACCATGAAACAAGCAGAAGAAATACTATCACCAATAAGAACATCTATAACAAGATCTAGAGGACCTTTATTTCAGTTTTTGACTGAAGGTTCTATACAAAATACAACTGGCTCTAAAGCTAATAGAATGAAATTAGCGTCCACTAAAAAAGGTATAGAAAATTTTCTAACAGGTTCACTGTTGGAAATAAGACCGATGAGTGTTAATAAACTTCAAGGTTTGAGATGTAAAGTGGCGACAATAGATGAATGGCTTTCTGGCGATATAAGAGAGGATGTCATAGGTGCAGTTGAACAAGGTGCCTCTAAATTAGATGATTATTTAATAGTTGCTACAAGTTCAGAAGGGACCGTAAGAAATGGTAGTGGTGATACAATCAAAATGGAATTAATGGAAATTCTTAAAGGCGAATACGTTAACCCACATGTTTCGATTTGGTATTATCGACTTGATGATATAGAAGAAGTTAATAACCCTAGAACTTGGTTAAAAGCAAATCCAAATTTAGGAAAAACCGTCACATATGAAACTTATCAGTTAGATGTTGAAAGAGCTGAAAAAGCTCCGGCTACAAGAAATGATATTTTAGCAAAACGTTTTGGTATTCCAATGGAAGGTTATACATATTTCTTCACTTATGATGAAACTCTTCCACATAGAAAAAGAGATTTCTGGCAAATGCCATGCGCATTGGGAGCCGACTTATCACAAGGTGATGACTTCTGTGCGTTCACGTTCATGTTTCCTTTAAGAGATGGTGCTTTTGGAATTAAGACTAGAAACTATATAACATCTAAAACACTTCATAAGTTACCAGGGGCTATGAGATTAAAGTATGATGAATTCTTACAAGAAGGAAGTCTTATAGTATTGGAAGGAACAGTTCTAGATATGACCGAAGTATATGAAGACCTTGATGCTCATATAATCGAAAGAGATTATGATGTTAGATGTTTTGGATTTGACCCCTACAATGCAAAAGCATTTGTTGAAAGATGGGAATCTGAGAACGGTCCATTTGGTATAGAAAAAGTTATACAAGGTGCTAAGACTGAATCAGTTCCATTAGGTGAATTAAAGAAATTAGCAGAGGATAGAATGCTATTATTTGATGAAGAACTTATGACATTCGCCATGGGTAACTGTATAACTCTTGAAGACACAAATGGTAACCGAAAATTATTAAAGAAAAGATACGAGCAAAAGATAGACGCAGTTGCCGCTATGATGGATGCATATGTTGCTTATAAATTAAACAAAGATGCATTTGAATAGGAGGTGAGATGAGTTGTGGAATTATATCATCATGGTATAAAAGGTATGAAATGGGGAGTTAGAAGAGCTAGACGACAAAATGCGAAAGTAGATAAAAGTTTTAAAAAATGGAAAGAGAATAGCGATAAAAAGTCCAATGCTATTGATCTTGGTAAAAAAGCTAATATTGCACGTATGGACTATGAAAGAGACAGATCGAATAAACAATTAAAGAAAACTTATAAACAGGCTAATAGAGATTATAAGAAAGCTTTAAATTCCAACACTACATACCGAAAAGGAGCCATAAGAGGTGAAGTTGGAAAAGATGCTTCTAGAAAATATTTAAGCGAAGCTAAAAAAGTTCAGAAACAATTAAACTCTGATCCGAATAACAAGGCTCTTAAGAAACAATACAATTATTTACAAGGTCAGCATGATGTGCAAAGAGCTAAAGCTAGAAAAGCACCAGAAGTAGGAGCAAAGAGAAGCGCTAGAAAAGCTGCAGCTAAACGTGCAATGACTATGACTGTAAAAGCAGCTGCCACTGCAGCAGCAATAGGTGTTGGTACAAAAGTTGTTAACGATGTAATGATGTCCAATAATGTAACTTTTAATGGACAGCGAGTTAAATTTAGTGCACAAAATGTAAATAGTGCGATAAACGCTATTAACAAAGGAAAAGAATTTATGGGATTCTTCTATTAATAAAGTAGGAGGTGAAAACGTCAAAATGGCTTTTAGTGATAGACTAATACATGCATGGAATGCCTTCCTGAACAAAGACCCAACACCAAGATACAATTATGGCGAGCACATAAGCAGCTATAATCCTTTTAGAATGCGCCTAACTAGAGGTAATGAAAGAAGTATTGTCGTATCAGTTTACAACAGAATAGCATTAGACGTAGCGTCTATAGATATTATGCATGTTAAATTGGATGACAATGGTCGTTTTGTTGAAGAGATGGACACTAGTTTAAATGAGTGTTTAACTCTTAGTGCAAACATGGACCAGACAGCAAAAGCGTTTATACAAGACGCTGTTATGTCTATGATGGATGAAGGTTGTATTGCCATAGTTCCTGTTGACACTACTATAAATCCTAATATATCTGGCTCTTATGATATAAATAGTCTAAGAGTAGGACAAATACTGGAGTGGCGTCCACAACATGTTAAAGTTAGAATATATAATGATAAAACTGGACAGAAAGAAGATCTACTATTGCCAAAAAGTATGGTCGCCATAATAGAGAATCCTTTATATGCGGTCATAAATGAACCAAACTCAACAATGCAACGTCTTATAAGAAAACTGAATCTTTTGGACGTTATAGACGAACAAAGTGGTTCTGGTAAATTAGATTTAATTATACAATTACCTTATGTTATCAAATCTGAGGCAAGAAAACAACAAGCTGAAAATAGACGTAAAGAAATTGAAATGCAGCTTACAGGTTCTAAGTATGGTATAGCCTACACTGACGGAACCGAAAAGATAACACAGTTAAATCGACCAGTTGAGAACAATCTAATGAAGCAGATTGAATACTTAACGAGTATGCTATATGGCCAGTTAGGGATCACTCAGACTATATTAGATGGTACAGCTGATGATAAAACTATGTTAAATTACTACAATAGAACAATTGAGCCTATAGTTTCAGCTATAGTTGATGAAATGAAAAGGAAATTCCTAACCAAAACAGCTAGAACTAGAAAACAAGACCTAGTTTACTTTAGAGATCCATTCAAACTAGTTCCAGTTAATGATCTTGCCGAGATTGCTGATAAATTAACACGTAATGAAATAGCGACATCAAATGAAATTAGACAAATTATGGGATGGAAACCATCCGAAGACCCTGACGCAGACGAATTACGTAATAAGAACTTAAACAAAAATGCTGAAGAAATCGAGAATGCGCCAGAAGTTCAAAATGCAGTAGACGATACTGAGAAGAAGGAGGAATAGTTAGAGATGAAGTATGACTTTAGTGGATGGGCAACTAGAAATAATATTAAATGCTCAGATGGTAGAACAATTTTAAAAGACGCCTTTAAGCAACATGATGGGCAAACTGTTCCACTAGTATGGAATCATCAACACAATGAATCAGCTAATGTATTAGGTCATGCAGTATTAGAAAACAGAGACGAAGGTGTTTATGCTTATTGCACTTTCAATGATACAGAAGCTGGTAAAAATGCAAAACTACTAGTAGAACATGGTGATGTTACAGCTTTATCTATTTACGCTAATCAACTTAAACAAAAAGGTTCAAATGTAATGCATGGAACTATAAGAGAAGTAAGTTTAGTGTTAGCTGGTGCTAATCCTGGAGCTTTTATAGACTCTGTAATAAGACATGGCGAATTTTGCGAGGATGAAGCAGTTATATATACAGGTGAAGAACTAACACTACAACATGCTGATGACCCAAGCGATAAAGCTGATAAAAAAGATAAAAAGGGAGATGATGAAGTGGACAATAACGAAAAGACTATTCAAGATGTATTTGACACTTTGAATGAAGAGCAAAAGAATGTTGTATATGCTCTAATAGGGCAAGCTTTAGAAGATAAAGAAATGGCACAATCTGCCATAGAAGAAAATGAAAATAATATTGAAGAAGATGGAGGAGAACAAGAAATGAAACATAATGTATTTGAAGGTAGAGAAACTGAAAACAATAATGTATTATCACATGATGCTATGGACACTATATTAAAAGATGCTAAAAGATATGGATCTTTAAAAGAAAGCTTTTTAGCTCATGCTGTTGATTATGGTATCAAAAATATAGAATGGTTATTCCCAGACGCTAAAAACGTTAACACACCACCGGATTTTATAAAAAGAGACGACTCTTATGTACAAAAAGTAATGAGAGGGGTTCATCATGTACCATTCTCTAGAATAAAATCTATGTTTGCTGATATAACTGCTGATCAAGCAAGAGCTAAAGGTTATATCAAAGGTAAATTAAAGAAAGAAGAAGTATTCACACTATTAAAAAGAACTACTACTCCAACAACTATATACAAAAAGCAAAAATTAGATAGAGATGATGTTGTTGATATAACAGATTTCGATGTAGTAGCATGGTTAAAAATGGAAATGAGAATGATGCTAGATGAGGAAATAGCAAGAGCTATATTAGTAGGTGATGGAAGATCTAGTTCTGATGATGACAAAATCAATGAAATGAACATAAGACCTATATCTAGAGATGAAGATTTATACTGCGTTAAAGCTCCTGTTGCTGTAGCAGCTGCTGCAACTGAAGACGAGATAGCAAAAGCATTTATAAGAACAGTTATAAAATCAAGAAAAGAATACAAAGGATCAGGAAGCCCAACTCTATTCACTACTGAAGATGTTATAACTAATTGCTTATTATTAGAAGATAAAAACGGAAGAGTAATATATGATACAGTTGATAAATTAGCTACAGCTTTAAGAGTTAAAGAAATAGTACCTGTTGAAGTTATGGAAAATGCTAAAACTATGGTTGACAAAGTTGAAAAACCTTTAATGGCTATCATGGTTAACCTAGTTGACTACTATGTTGGTGCTGATAAAGGTGGAGCTATTAATATGTTCGACGATTTCGATATAGACTACAACCAACAAAAATACTTAATGGAAACTAGATGCTCTGGTGCATTAGTTAAACCTTTCTCTGCTATAGCAGTAGCATTAGACCAAGCTGCAGCTTCAGTTTAGAATAGAATGGAAAGGAATAATTCAAAATGGCAAAGTTTTGTGGATTAATCGGTTATGCTCTAACTGTCGAAACAGAACCTGGTATATATGAAGAACAGATAACAGAGAACATGTACTTCGGAGATGTAATACGAAACTCTAGACGTTTACAAGAAAGAAGTAAAATAAATGACGATATTAATATATCAAATCAGATTAGCATCATAGCCGACCCATTTGCCAATAATAACTTTCATGCAATGCGCTATGTCGTATTCATGGGAGCTAAATGGAAAATAACAGATGTTGAAGTTCAGTATCCAAGATTACTGTTAACGATTGGAGGCTTATACAATGAATAGAAGATTAGAACTGCAATCAAAACTTGAAGACATAATGCAAAACAAACATGTATATTTTCAGCCTCCAGCATCTGTGAAATTAACTTATCCATGTGTAATTTATACAATTGGTGATGGTGACACTAAGCGTGCTAATGATAGTATATACCAATATATTAATAGCTATACATTAATGTTTATTTATAAGCAACCAAATATTGATATAATAGAAAACGTTTTAAAAGAATTTCAAATGTGTAAGTTTGATAGAGCATATTGTAGTGATAATTTATATCATTACGTGTTCACGATTTATTATTAAAATTAAGGAGGAAAGCTAAGATGGCTAAAATAGTTTGGGATGAAAGTGGTAAACGTCTTTACGAAACAGGCGTAAAAAATGGTGTATTATATATACAAGATGAAAATGGAGCATATAATAAAGGTGTAGCATGGAATGGATTAACTGCTGTAACAGAAAGTCCTTCCGGAGCAGAAGCAACACCATTATATGCGGATGATATAAAATACTTGGAATTATTCTCAGCAGAAGAATTTGGAGCAACTATAGAAGCTTATACTTATCCAGAAGAGTTTGAAGCTTGTGATGGTTCTGCGTCTTTAGGAACAGGTGTTACTATAGGTCAACAAGATAGAAAAACTTTCGGATTATGCTATAGAACAGTTCTAGGTAATGATGTTAAAAGTAATGAATATGGATATAAACTACACTTAATTTACGGTGCAAAAGCTGCTCCTAGTGAAAAAGGTTATCAAACAATAAATGATAGTCCAGAAGCAATAACTTTCTCATGGGAAGTAACTACAACACCTGTAAATGTAGCAGGATTTAAACCTACAGCAAGTGTAACTATAGACTCTACTAAAATAGACCATGAAAAATTAAAAAAAATAGAAGATATGTTATATGGTGAGGGAGCTACTGACGCTAAATTACCATTACCTGATGAATTAAAGACAATACTTGCTGGTGCATAATCGCTGGTTAATATATTTTATTGTAAACGAAAAGAGCTCTCGCATTTTTTACGGGGGCTCTTATATTTTAATTTTTGATTAAGGAGAGATTTGAATATGTTAAAGAAAACTGTAACTTATACTGATTATAATGGCGTTGAAAGAACTGAAGATTTCTATTTCAACCTATCTAAAGCTGAGGTAACTGAAATGGAATTATCTGTAGACGGAGGGCTAGCTCAAATGCTAGAAAACATCGTTAACTCAAAAGATAATAAAGAAATAATACGTACTTTTAAACAAATAGTACTAAAAGCGTATGGGGAAAAATCACCAGATGGAAGAAGATTCATCAAGAGTAAGGAATTATCAGATGCATTTTCTCAGACAGAAGCATACAGCGAAATATTTATGGAATTAGCACTTGATGACAAAGCTGCTACAGAATTCATAAATGGTATATTACCTACTAGCATGAAATAGAAAGGTTAAGGTGACTGGAGATGTTAAAAATAACTGTACCTGCAATGGAATACTACGATGAAGTCAGTAATGAATTTATATTATTCAAGGAACAGTCCTTACAACTAGAACATTCTCTAGTCTCCATTTCAAAATGGGAAGCCAAATGGCATAAACCATTTTTAGATGGAAAAGATAAAACGCTTGAAGAAGTAATAGATTATGTTCGTTGTATGACAATAACCCAAAATATTGACGCAGATGTTTATACCCGCTTAACTGAAAATAACTTAAAAGATATAAATGAATATATAGAAAACCCAATGACTGCTACGACCTTTAGTGATACAAATCAAACCCCTAATAGGGAAATTATAACCTCTGAAATAATATATTATTGGATGGTTGCTTTTAATATTCCATTTGAATGCCAAAAATGGCATATTAATAGATTATTAACTCTTGTTAAAGTATGTAATATTAAAAACTCTCCACCTAAAAAGATGGGACGAAATGAGATACTACAACGAAATAGAGCATTAAACGAAGCGAGAAAGAAAAATTTAAAAACTAAAGGATAGGTGAACGCCATGAATTCATTCGATCGAGTTGCTAATAATCGTCATAAAAACAATAATAAACGTATTGCAAAAGAAATTGTAATTGGTAAAAAGAGTAAGTTATGTAGCAAAGAATTAAGTACAGCTGGATACGACAAACACATAGTTGACAAGAGAGTTAATACCATGCTTAGAAAAAGAATGAATTTATCAATACATGAAGTAGCAGAAGAGGTTGTAGAAGGTAAATGGGGAGAAGATGAAATTTGTAAAATGTTACTAGAAGAAGCGGGATATAACTATAACGATGTTATGCATGAGATTCAACGTCTTAATAAATAAAGGCGGTGAGATTGAACAATGGAAGTAAAAATCACTAGTAAAGGTGATTTCAATAAAACATTTAAATTTTTGGAAAAGATGAAAAGTTTTCAGATTAGGCAAATACTTGAACGCTATGGGCAAGAAGGTGTATCAGCGTTATCTAGCGCTACTCCAACTGATACTGGAACTACAGCAAATTCATGGAGTTATGAAGTATCATCAAACGGCGATACACACACTATTTATTGGTCTAATAGTAATACTAATAAGGGTGTTAATATTGCGGTAATACTCCAATATGGTCATGGTACCGGTACCGGTGGTTATGTAGCAGGAAGAGACTATATAAATCCGGCCATGAGACCTATATTTGATAGGATAGCCGAAGAAGCATGGAAGGAGGTTGTTAATGCATGAGTTCAATTGATAAAAGAATTGTCCAAATGGAATTTAATAATCAAGGATTTGAGAGTGGAGTAAAAACAACTCTAAATAGTCTTAAAAATTTAAACGAAAAGCTCAAAATGAATGAAGGTAGTAAAGGATTAGACAACATTAGTAGAGCTGCAAGTAAAGTTAATTTAAATGGGTTGGGTCAAGGAGTAGAAACTGTTAAAGCTAAATTCTCGACTCTTGGTGTCGTAGGCGCAACAGTGTTATCTAATATCACAAATAGTGCTGTAAATGCTGGTAAAAACCTTGTAAGTGCATTAGCTATACAACCTATAACTGATGGTTTTAATGAATATGAAACCAAGATGAACTCTATACAAACTATATTAACAAATACTGCTCATGAAGGAACTACTTTAAAAGATGTTACAAGTACATTAAATGAATTAAATGATTATGCTGATAAAACTATATATAACTTTGCTGAAATGACAAAAAATATAGGTACATTCACAGCAGCAGGTGTCGACTTGAAAACATCTACAGCAGCAATAAAAGGTATAGCTAACTTGGCAGCGGCATCTGGCTCATCATCAGCACAAGCTTCAACTGCGATGTACCAATTGTCACAAGCTTTAGCTACAGGTAAAGTGTCATTACAAGACTGGAACTCAGTTGTAAACGCTGGTATGGGTGGTAAACTATTCCAAGATGCATTAATAAGAACATCTGAAGTAATGGGAACAGGCGCCGATGAAGCTATAAAAAAATATGGAAGTTTTAGGGATAGTTTAACTGAAGGTAAATGGTTGACAGGTGATGTATTAACTGAAACATTGAAACAAATTTCAGGAGCATATACAGAAGCTGAATTGAAAGCTCAAGGTTATACTGACGCACAAGCGAAAGCAATAACTCAATTAGCAGAAAATGCTACTAAAGCTGCTACAGAAGTTAAAACTGTTTCACAATTATTTGATACAATGAAAGAATCTGTCGGCTCAGGATGGGCTCAATCATGGGAATATATTATAGGTGATAAAGATCAAGCAACTAAAGTTTTAACATCTATTAGTGATGGTTTTAATAAGATAATTCAACCGTCTACAGATGCAAGAAATGCAATGCTTAAATTTTGGAATGAGAACGGCGGTAGAGATGATGTTATAAAAGGTGTAACAAACATAGTGCAAGGCGTAGGTAAAGGACTTGGAGCAATTAAAGATGGTTTTAGAGATGTCTTTCCGCCAATGACTGGAGAAAAGCTAGTTCAAATTTCAGAAGGATTTAAGAATCTTACTGAAAAATTCAAAATGAGTGATTCTACAGCTGGTAAAATTAAAAACACATTTAAAGGTGTATTCTCAGTTCTTAATTTAGGAAAAAATGCGGTAACTACTTTGTTCAAAGCTTTTTCACCATTAACAAACGTGTTTGGTACTATTGGTAAAGTGTTATTATCAGTCACTTCTGGTATAGGTAAATTTGCTTCGAGCCTAAATGATGCCGCTAATAAGAGTAATTTCTTTGGTAAAATTTCAGATGGTATTTCAAGCGGACTTAACGCTATAGGCTCTATTATTAGTGGAGCAGGAAAAGGCATTATGTCATTCTTTGACTATTTAAGTAAGCTGGATTTTAGCAAAGTATTTAGTACTTTAGGTAGTGCATTACAAGGAATAGGAAATGGAATAGCGCCAATACTTGAAGGTGTAGGTAAAGCATTAGGTACAATAGATTTTGGAGCAATATTCGGAGCTCTTACTACTTTAATAACAGGTGGAATATTTAAAACTATAAAAGGCAGTTTAGACACATTGAAATCTACAGTTGAACAATCAACAAGTTTCTTTGATTCGATAAAAAAAGTTGGAGATTCAGTATCGGATATATTAGATTCTGTAGGAGATTCATTAACAGCATGGTCACAAAACATAAAAGCTGGAACTCTATTAAAAATTGCAGCCGCAGTTGGTATATTAGCATTTTCATTAGCTACTTTATCGACAATCGATGAAGCAGGATTAAATACTTCTTTAACTGGTATAACAGCATTATTTGCAGAATTAATAGGTGCAATGGTACTCTTAGAAAAAATAGAACTAACTAAAGGTTTTGGGAAGATGACTGGAATAGCAACTGCTATGGTTGGAATGTCTATAGCTATATTATTGCTATCAGCATCAATGAAATCATTATCTAGTCTCAATTGGGAAGAAATAGTTAAAGGCTTAGTTAGTATCGCCGGTTTAATGGTTACAATGTCAGCTTCTGCAAAACTTATGGAGGGCTCAGGTAAAGGTTTGATTAAAACTGCTACATCTATGATAGTATTTGGGGCCGCGATTGCGATATTTGCTTCATCAATCAAATCACTTGGCAATATGGATACAGATAACTTAATTCAAGGTCTTGTTGGTATAGGAGCAGTATTAACAGAAATGGCAGCTTTCTCAAAATTAATGAATGGCGTCAAAATGGGATTAGGTAATGCCGCAGGAATATTAGTATTAGCCGCTGCATTAAATGTATTAGCATCAGCAGTAAGCCAGTTTGGTAACATGGACTTAAGCGCATTAGTACAAGGCTTAGCTGGTATTGGTGTTATATTAACAGGTTTATCAGTATTCTCACGTTTTGGAACTACATCAGGAGGAATTATAACTACAGCTATCGGATTAACTGCATTGGCAGTCGCATTAAATCTTATGGTTCCTGCAGTTAAGGGCATGGGTTCTATATCTTGGGAAAATTTAGCTAAAGGCTTACTTGGTATGGCTGGAGCATTAGTCGTATTAGGAACAGCGACAGCATTGATATCAGGAGGAAAATTATCATTAGTGGCGGTTGGTGTTGGTTTAATGTCTGCCTCATTATTAGTATTAAGCGCTGCTTTACAATCTTTCGCTAGTATGTCTTGGGAATCATTAGCTGTTGGACTTGTTGCTTTAGCTGGTTCATTAACTATATTAGGTGTGGCAATGTATGCAATGTCTGGTTGTATATTAGGCGCAACAGCTATGGTTATTATGGCTGGAGCATTAGCATTGTTGACTCCGCAATTGATGGCATTAAGTTCGCTTAGTTTACAACAAGTTGGAACTGGATTATTAGCATTAGCAGGAGGATTTGCTGTTATTGGTGTGGCAGGACTTCTATTAACTCCACTAGTTCCTACATTAATAGCATTATCAGGTGCTATAGCTTTATTAAGCGTATCTTGTGCTCTAATAGGCGCTGGTTTATTAGCATTTGGTACTGGTTTAACATTAGTTGGAACAGTCGTTGCAGGTAGTGGATATGCAATAGTTGGATTTATAAATCAGCTTATAGGTTTATTGCCAACGTTAGGAACTAAGTTAGCTGAAGCAGTGACAAATCTTATAACTGGTTTTGCTAATGGACTACCTCAAATATTGACTGCCGTAACACAACTTGTAACAGGTTTATTACAAGCATTATCTAATTGTATACCACAAATAATCACTACAGCGACTCAACTTGTAGTGGCATTGGCAACAGCAATAGGTCAGGCAGCTCCTAAGCTTATAGAAGTTGGAGTAAACTTAATATTGAATTTAATGCAAGGAATAGCAGATAATATAGAAAAAATAGTAACAGTTGGAGCAGAGATTGTAGTGAATTTTATAAATGGTATAGCCGAACATATAGGAGAAATAATAAACGCTGGTATTAACTTGGCTATAAAATTTATAGATGGTGTCGCTAAAGGATTAAACGAAAATTCCGATAGACTTGGTCAAGCTGTAAGTAATTTAATCCAAGCAGTGGTTAAAGCCGCTGTATCCTTAGCAGGCAGCGCAGTTGGAGGATTGGCACAAGCTGGTGGAAAACTTATCGGTGGACTTATAAAAGGAATCAAAGGTAAGGTTGGTCAAGCCGGAAGTGCAGTTAAAGAAGTACTTACTAGATGTAAAAATGCTCTTGTTGGAGCAGCTACTGCTTTAGTTGATAAAGGTAGACAATTAATTACAGGTTTTATTAAAGGAATCAAAGATAAGCTTAGTGCGGTTGCTAGTGCAGCTAAAGAAGCGCTTAATAGATGTAAAAATGCTCTTAGTGGAGCCGCTACTGCTTTAGTTGATAAAGGTAGACAATTAATAACTGGACTTATAAAAGGAATAAAAGATAAGATCAGTGCAGTTGGAAGTGCTATAAGAAGTGTTATAAATGCAGCTAAGAGTGCCGCTAGTAACGCAGCTAATGCATTAGTAAGTGCTGGTAAAAATTTGATAAATGGTTTGGCATCAGGTATCAAATCTGGTATTACTGCTGCGAAGAATGCAATATCAAGTGGTATACGTGGTGTTGTAAATAAAGCTAAGGAGATATTAAAGATACATTCACCTTCTAGAGTATTTATGGAAATAGGTAGATATACAGTTTTAGGTTTAGCAAAAGGGTTAACTAAATACGCTAGTGTTGCAAACAAACCAGCTGAAGGATTAGCACAATCAGTCATAAATTCTACTAATAAAGCATTAAATGTGGCAAGTAAAGTTCTTAATTCTGATATGGATGTAAACCCGGTTATAACTCCAGTGTTAGATTTGACAAATGTTGAAAATGGGGCTAGTAGATTAAATAATTTATTATCAAATAGAACTATGTCTATAGCTGGTGTATCTGGTGGAATCTCAAAATCTATCGGTTCAGTTCAAAATGGAGTTAGTAATGAGGAAATAGTATCAGCTATAAAAGACTTAAAAAATGGATTAGGAAATACAAGCAATACTACTTATCAAATAAATGGTATCACATATGACGATGGAAGCAATATTACTAATGCTGTTGAAACTCTTGTTAGAGCAGCTAAAATGGAAAGGAGGATATAAGTAATGGCAACTAAGTATCACATAGTTAAAAAAGGGGATTTACCAAGTCCTATATGTAAAAAATACGGTATATCTTTATCTCAATTGGTAAAACTTAATAATTTAAAGAAAAATAGATATGGAAACTATCTTATATATGTTGGACAAAAACTAATTATATCAGGAAAAACAACGACTTCACATAGTACACCAGATAAGAAACCATCTTCTAAAAAATCTAATTGTCCAAAAATTATTCATTTTGGTTTACAGTCAGATACTGATAATACAGTATTTGCTACTTGGGAGTGGTCAAGATCTAATACAGACAAATACAAAGTTGTATGGAACTATCATACTGGAGATGGTGTATGGTTTATTGGCGAAGAAAAAGAAATTACTGCAGAACAAAGTACTTATAATGCACCAAGCAATGCTGAAAAAGTTAGATTTAAAGTGAAAGCTATATCTAAGAAACATAAGGTTAATAAAAAAGAAGTTAGTTATTGGACGGCTGACTATACATCTTGGAAAACTTATGACTTTGACAACAATCCTCCGAAAATGCCTCCTGTTCCAACTGTAAAAATAGAAAAATATACATTAACAGCATCGTTGACAAATCTTGATGACATAAATGCAACTGAAATAGAATTTCAAGTAATTAAAGATAATTCAAAAACTTATAAAACTGGAGTAGTAAAAATAAAGAAATGGGCTGCATCTTTTTCGTGTACTATAGAAGCAGGGCATTCATATACAGTTCGTGCTAGAAGTAAACGTAATAAATCTTATAGTGGATATTCTGACTATTCAGATGGATCTAAAACAATACCTTCTGCGCCAGCTAGTATCGAGTATATTAAAGCTTTATCAGAAACATCAGTTCAACTTAAATGGAAAGAAGTAACCAATGCTACAAAGTGTGAAGTTGAATATACTACTAAAAAAATGTATTTCGATAGCTCTAGTGAAGTTAAAACATTAACCGTAACGTCTAAATCTTATGCTGAGATTACAGGACTTGAATCCGGTCAAGAATACTTCTTTAGAGTTAGAGCAATAAATGAGCAAGGAGAATCCGGCTGGTCTGAAATAGTATCTATAACAATAGGTAAAGCTCCAGCCGCTCCGACAACTTGGGCTTCAACCACTACGGCTATTGTTGGAGAAAAAGTTATATTATATTGGGTACACAATTCAGAAGATGGTTCTAGTCAAACTACAGCAGAATTAGAATTAATTATCGGCGATACTAAAGAAACACACACAATAACTAACACAACAGAAGAATCTGAAAAAGATAAAACTAGCCAATATGTTTTAAGCACATTTACTTATACTGAAGGAACGACAATAAAATGGAAAGTAAGAACTGCAGGTATAACAGGAGTATATGGTGATTGGTCAACACAAAGGGTAATTGATATATATGCTCCACCAACATTAAGTTTGAGCATAACTGATAAGGCAGGAACATCGTTAGCTGTTCTTGAAAGCTTTCCATTCTATATAAATGGTGTAACAGGTCCCGCAACACAAACTCCTATAGGTTATCACGTGACTATTACTTCAACAGAAACTTATAGTACCGTTGATGAGATAGGAAACGTCAAAATGATTAGTGCTGGTGATGATGTTTACTCTCAATTTTATGACATTTCAGAAAATTTAGCCTTGGAAATTTCAGCACATAGTGTGGATTTAGAAAATGGCGTAACATATAAAGTTACAGTTGTAGCATCTATGAATTCAGGTTTAACTGTTGAAGAATCTGCTGAATTCGAAGTAGCATGGACAGACGAACAATACACACCTAATGCAGAAATATCCATAGATGAAGAAACCCTTTGCGCTTATATACATCCATATTGTGATTATTATCCAATGGTATATTATAAAGTCGAATTGAGTACTACCACAGGAACATATGTGCAAACTAGCGAAATAATAACAGAAACTATAGAAGGAACTTCAGTTGACGAGGCATTTACAGAGAATGGTGACGTAGTTTATTATGGTACTCTATCATCAGGAACAGGCGTATATTTCTGTGAAGTTGAATCAGAAGTCAGCGAATTAGTAGACGGAATAACTCTATCAGTATATAGAAGAGAATTTGATGGTTCGTTCGTTGAAATCGGAACAGGTATATTAAATGCAAGTAATACATTTGTAACAGACCCTCATCCTGCATTAGACCTTGCAAGATATAGAATAGTCGCTATATCCGATACAACAGGCGCAGTAAGTTATACTGATATTCCTGGAGTTATTGTTGGAGAAACAGCTGTTATTATACAATGGGATGAAGCATGGACAGAATTTGATACTACAAATGAAGATGAAATGGAACAACCTGCATGGGCTGGTTCAATGTTGAAATTACCATATAACATAGATGTATCAGATTCAAATGAATCGGATGTAACATTAGTTGAATATATAGGAAGAAAAAGACCTGTTAGTTATTACGGAACTCAATTAGGTTCTACTTCTTCATGGAAAGTCGATGTAGCTAAAGAAGATAAAGACACTTTATATGCGTTAAGAAGACTTGCTGTATGGATGGACGACGTATATGTGAGAGAGCCTTCAGGAAGTGGATATTGGGCTTATATAAAAGTGTCATTTAGTCAAGAACATTGTAATTTGGTAATACCAGTTACACTTGATATAACAAGAGTAGATGGAGGTGCATAATATGGCTGATTGGTCATCTACTATGCAACAGACATTTGAATATTATATAGTTGATCCTGGGACTTGGAAAGACATTAAAAAAATAGATAATGTTATACAGAGTACTATAAAGAGAGATTCTAGTGCTGAAACCTTGGGTTCTGCGACTATAGACGTTGCAGAATCTTTAGGTGAATGCTATATAAGAATTTATCTAATAACAATTCAAAATGGAGTTAGAGAAAAGCATCCTTTAGGTACATTTTTAGTGCAAACACCTTCGTATAAGTTTGATGGTAAGATTCAAACTATATCTTTGGATGCTTACACTCCTCTATTAGAACTTAAAGAAGGCATGCCTCCTCTTGGATATTCTATACTAGAGGGCAATAATATAATGAACAATGCTTATACACTTGTTCGAGAACAAGCAAGAGCACCTGTTGTAAAAACTGAAAATGAAAAGAATTTATTTAACGATTTTGTATCAAATACTGATGACACATGGATTACTTTTTTATCTGATTTAATAGCGAATGCTAAATACACATTTGGATTGGATGAAATGGGTCGTATTATATTTATGCCAGTACAAGATACAGCATCTCTACAACCAGTATGGACTTATGATGATAGCAATAGTTCTATATTATACCCTGATTTAGATATAGACAGGGATTTATATGGAATACCAAATGTTGTCGAAGTGATATATTCAAATGGTAAAGATATTTATACAGCAAGAGTTGAAAATAATGATGAAAATAGTCCAATATCAATACAAAATAGAGGTAGAGAAATAATACATAGAGAAACGAATCCTAATTTATTAGGTGACCCTACTAAAAACCAAATAGATGAATATGCGGAACAACTTCTTAGAGATTTATCGACATTAGAGTATACAATATCCTATACTCATGGTTATTGTCCAGTAAGATTAGGCGATTGCGTTAGAATAAATTACGAAAGAGCAGGATTAAAAAACATAAAAGCTAAAGTCATTAGTCAATCTATAGAATGCAAACCGGGGTGTCCGGTCACAGAAAAAGCAGTATACACAAATAAATTATGGGGGTGATTTAAATGAGTCTGTCTAATGATTTGATATCTCAATTTGTAAAAATAACGAGAGACCAAACTGTAGAGAAAAAAGAATCAATAGTTTATGGTACGACAGTAGAATATGAATCTAAGATGTACGTCAAAATAGATGGTTCTGATTTATTAACCCCTATAACTACTACTGCTGATTTACAAGCTGGAGAAAGAGTGACTGTAATGATAAAAGATCATACTGCTACAGTTACTGGTAATATTACTTCTCCTTCAGCTAGTTCAATTAAAGTTAATAAATTAGAAGAAGATATACTGCAAGTTGATAAACTTATAGCTGATAAAGCAAATATAAAAGACTTAGAAGCAATTAACGCTACTATAAAAAATTTAAAAGCTAAAGATGCAGAGATAGAAAACTTAGTAGCTAAAAAAGCTACAATAGAAGACTTAAACGCAACAAATGCTAATATAACAAATTTAAAAGCTAAAGATGCCGAGATAGAAAAATTAGTAGCAAATAAAGCAAACATAAAAGATTTAGATGTTATAAATGCTGACATTAAAAGTTTAAAAGCAGATAAAGCAAGAATAGATGTATTAGAAACAAAATATGCTGATATAAACACATTGGTTAATGGTCATTTAACATCCGAAAATATTCAATCACTTCATTTAACAGCAGCGAATACAACGATTGAAAATGCATTAATAAAAGATGCCATGATAGATACCATAAGCGCAAGTAAAATTAATACTGGTATAATTAATACAAACAACGTTACTATTCAGAGCGATGACGGCTCTATGCTGTTACAAGGTAATCTACAACAATTCAAAGACAAAGACGGTAAGGTACGTATACAAATAGGGAAAGATGCTACTGGAAATTTTACATTTGCTCTTTATGATGCAACTGGTAAAGGTCAGCTTATTAATCAAAATGGTATTCAATCAAGTGATGCTATTAAAGATGGGTTAATCGTTGATAGTAAAGTAGCTGATAATGCCAACATAAACGGAAGTAAGCTTGATATAAGTAGTGTTATCAGTAACATTAATAATAACACTAGCACAATTAAAGCTAGTCATATAAAATTTGATGACACTGAACAAACGTTAGATGTATCTTTTAACCAACTTAAAAAGACTGTTGACACAATAAAAGATATAACTATTGATGGAGATTTAAGCAGTGTTATCGAGCAAGTAACTACTAACACAACTAATATTGGTATAGCTCAAGGACAAATTAGTACCTTAATTGACAATACAACTATTACTAAACAAGATGGAACAGTTACACAACTAAAAGATGAATATAATAAAACAAAAGATACTGTTAATGAGCATAGCGTTACAATAGGTAAATTGGAAACTAATTACAAAGGAACATTAACAAAGACTGCAACCCAATACTATGTATCTACAAGCAATACTACTCAAACTGGTGGTAACTGGATAGAAGACACTACTCCTAAATGGGAAAATGGAAAATATATATGGCAAAGAATAAAATACACATACGGTGATGGTAGCATAACATACTCTACTCCAGTATGTATTCAAGGAGCTAAAGGTGAACCGGGAGTTAATGGCGAAAAAGGTGACCAAGGTCTTCAAGGCGATAAGGGGCAATCATTAGTTAACTCAGTACCACAATGGTATTTATCTACTAGTAATACTACACAAACTGGCGGCAGCTGGGTTGAAAGTATGCCATCTGTAGTACAAGATAAATACTTATGGTTAAGATATAAATTAGTATGGCAGAACCCTACACAAACTACTTATACAACCCCAACATTGGAACAGGTGGCAGAACAAATAAAAGATGTAACTAGCAAACAATCAAAATTAGAGCAATCTTTAGACGGGTTCAAAATGACAGTAAGCAGCACATATGCAACAAAAGAAGGATTAAATGAAGTTAAGGAATCGATTCAAAATCAAGATGGGTATACTATAATACTTAGCAAAGAGTGTTTAGTGACTACATGTGATTAATGGAGGTGTTTATATGGCAACAATAACAGTATCAAGTAATCCTAGTACAACAGGAGATACGTTAACTGTGAATTTTACAACCGATGCCACTAACATTTCAGATATTTTACTTAGTAAGGATGGAGGTAGTACTTATATAAGTGCTACTTCGTTTACTAATTCGAAAGCCGTTTTTAATGTTAGTAGCTGGGACAATGGGACATACAACAATTGTAAATTAAAATGTGTATACACTGAATCTGGAGGCGGTGAAAATCCAGATACTTATTATACTATAGCATATAATTTAGGCGAATCAACAAGTAGTAATTCAGTTACATCAATTAAGAAAGGCTCTAACTATTCCACTATTGTGGCAGCTAATGAAGGATATAAAATAACTAGAATTTTATGTACGATGGGCGGTGTAACCATAATTGATAGAGATGGTACTAGTAGTGATATTAGTATAGCTAATGTTACTGGCGACATTATTATTACCGTTACAACAGAAGCAATTTCAGTAACACCAGATACTTATTATACAATTAGATATTCTTTACATGATTCTACTAGTTCTAACACAATTACTTCAATTAAGAAAGGTTCTAGTTACTCTACTACTATTGCCGCTAATAATGGCTATAGAGTAAATACAATATCTTGTATGATGGGTGGCAGTGATGTAAGTAATTCAGTCGTTAGTGGTAATAATATTTATATACCTAATGTTACTGGCGATGTTTCTATTCTTGTAGATACTGAAGCAATCGGCGGAGGTGACTCTGGAGGAAATACTGACATTAGCGATACTCTACAAATTCTACCTTCATTTACTTACGTTAGTATGGCAGAAGAAGGAACTACTAGTTTATATGTAAAACTATCTAAGCAACCGGATGCAAATACTACAATAACTGTCACATCACCACAACAGTTATCATGCGCACCAACTTCATTAACATTTACCACTACGAATTGGTATGTAGCACAGAAAATTGCAATATCTGCATTAAAAGATAGTAATACGGTTAATGACGCATATGAAATAACTTTAACTTCTGGTAAGTTGTCGACTAAAGTATCAGTAAATGTTGTGGATGCATCTAATAGTAATTATGAAATGTTATATGACAATGGTGTGATATCTCATGGTACTTTAACTCTAGGCAGTGCCACAAATAATGGAACTTATATCACAATAAATCAAAATCAAAATGCCTATGTTACTATAAGCGGTTATCATTTAACTTTAAATAAGAACGATAAAGTTTATGTACAACTAGGATTAAATGCAACAGATCCGGCGTCTATATATTCTATAAGAATTGGGCAACTTGGAGATTCATCGGCTAATAATATTAGTAATAGTAATATGCTTACAGAAGAGCAAATATCAAATGCATTACATGGCGATAAAATAACAACATATTGGACTGTAGCAAGTACCGTATCAAACATCGATTTAACTATTACATCATATTACGCCAGAGTTAATATATATAAAATATACATTGAAAGAGGGTGATAAATTATGACAAACCAAATAAATACGAACAATTTAACTTCAAAAGAAATTCCGGAGTTATACATAAGATATTTTAACCCAAAAGTCAAAATAAATACTGAAATAATTATCCCTTACTATGTATCTGACAATACCCAGGCGGAATATCTTAGTAATAATACCTCTAAAACATTCACTACTATAGTTAAATTTAATTCTAAAGAATTTTCTAAAACTACTGCCGCCGGTGAGTTTGATATTAATATAGGATCAATATCCACTACGGGAGAAACTTATTTTAGTATTTATACCATAGATAGTAATGGCGTTGCTAGTATAGAACAATTTTTCGATATATTAATAATAGATAATACATATTCAATAACTCAAAGTCAAACTTATACTATGACGTCAGCAGACATATCCACTTACAATATCAAAGCGGGAGAGTCTATATCTGTAAGTGATGCTAAACTAAACGGAGCAGCACTAACAAATCTATTCAAGGGCATTAAAAATAAAGGCTATAGAAAAATTATAATGCTCAATAACATTTATATGCTTGATTATCATGGCGATAAAGTTACTTTGCCAGACCAATTCACTGTTGATATGAATGGTGCAACATTAAAAGCCACACAATGTAACGACATAAACGTATCTAATCTAGTCGATTTAAGAGATTGCTTTGATTCTCATGTGATGAATGGAAAACTTATAGGTAACTATGATGGATTTGATTTTGAGGCGACAAAGAATAATACGAATTATAATATACCAGGTGAAGGTCTTGCAGTAGCTGAAATTAACGGTGCTCGATATTCTTCATTTGAAAATATGGAAATGTCTTACTCTGTGGGATATAACTTAGGAGTTTTCGGTGGAAACAAAGCTGGTTATGTTGGAACCCCAGGCCAATTAGCTTTTAAGAATCAATGTTATATCGATGCTAATGGTAACCAAGTAAGCAGCTCAACTATGTGCACAACTGACATCACAGATATTTCTACCTTATTAGATAGAGGAGAATTACAATGTAGTGTATATTTGGGATATGGAGGATTGGCCCTCAATAAAGCAGAATTATTTATGCACTTTTATGGTAATTCTCAAAATTATTTAAAGACTATAAAAACAAGACAATATCAAGTGGTGAAGATTCCTTCCGGAGCAAAATATATTAGAATAACTGGATTTACTTCTTCAACAGATTCTTCCGGATTAACTATATGTTGTACAGGTCAGGCAACTAACTGTGAGTTGATAAATGTAAAATCACACAATACAAGAACGTGTGCAATGCACCCTGGTATATATAATCATTTACTTATAAAGAATTGCTCATTTGATATGGTTGCTGATGAGAATGAATATAAAGTAACTAAATTAGCATTGGACTTTGAAGATGGATATGAAAATGGGAGAAATTTATTCTTTATAAATAATGAGGTATATCAAGGAACTTCAGCATTAACTGTACAAAGATGTTTCAACTGTAATGTGATAAAATGTAGAAACTTCGGATTAGACTTTAGAGGACATGTGAAAGGTGGTTTAATTAAGAATAATTTCTTCAATGACGGAAGTATTTATACAACCAGTTTTGATTCGCAATCGCATTTAAAACTGGACAATAATACATTCTTTAATGTATTAAAATTCTTAAAATGGGACGATAAGGGCGATTACTCAACTGTAGGATTAACTAAATTAGATTGTAAACAAAATTATCAAAATAACTCTAATATCAATGTAATAATCGATAAAGAGTCCAGTGGTAGTGGTGGCGGAGGAGAAATTACTCCTGAGACATTAACTATAAGTAATATAGCAAACATAACACAGCCTGAACAAACAGAATTTTATATTGAATATAGCACAAATATAGCGGTAACAAAGCATGAAGTTTCATGGGATGGTGGAAATACATTCTATGATAAAACAAGTGATGTGACATCCAGTGGCACAAGATATAGATTTAAACACGATAATAAGGGTAATGCAGGAACTTACCAAATGGCTATAAGAGTTACAACTGCAAAAGGTACTACTAAGACAAGTAATGTATTTACAGTCACTTTAGCAACTAAAGATGGATTAACTTTTACTCAATATAAAAGACTTAATGACGGGGTAATAACAGATACTACAGATGGCACTTATTATAGTACATTAAATTATATAAGTGTAACTGCTGGTAAATCTTATACTATAAATCTTAATAAAGCTAATTATGTATGTATTTGTTATTATAATTCATCAAATTCTTATGTATCATTTACCGAAGGCAACACAGATGACTGGTCAAATAAAGCTTTATCATATACGTTTACTGTGCCAGCAAATATAACTAAAATATTAATATGTGCTACTGGTGATGCAAGTACTGCTATTACAGGTACGTTGAAGGAAAATGGCTCAAGTTCAAGTTCATTATTAGATTCCAGTGGTGCTTATGTAATAGATGATTTCTCAGGTAGTAGTGTAGACACTAATAAATGGGGATATGAACTAGGTTATGTTAGAAATAACGAAACTCAAAAATATACAAATACTAATGCAGAAATTAATGATGGCATATTAGCTTTAAGAGGTAAAAAAGCGAGTGATGGTTCTTGGACATCCGCATCAATTATTTCTAAAGGGCATTTTGCTTTTATGTATGGTAAAATAGTTGCTAGAGTTAGAGCGTGCAATTACAATGGTTCTTTTGGTGCATTTTGGACTTTAGGTGACAGTTTTGAATTTGGATATAAAGAAAATGCTAGCCCTGATACTTTAGGCGAATGGTGGGCTTACTGTGGCGAATTCGACGTAATGGAATTTTATAATGGCAAACTAACTTGCGGTACATTCTTCAATGAAAAGGAAGAAAGTGGTCGTGTATGGTATAATGATTATCCTACAGGTGATTGGCACGAGTTTGCTATGGACTGGAATACAGACGGTAGTTTGGTGTTCTCTATTGACGGCCATGAGTTAAGTAGAACAAGTGCCACTGATAATAGAGCATTCCATATACCACACTTTATTCTACTTAACCAAGCAATTGGTGCTAGTGGTGGCACACCTGATAGTAATACTACTGAAATCACACAATACGTTGACTGGGTAAAATATTATCCATTGAGTACAGAGAATTTAGTTGAAAATTCATCTAATTTTGAGTTAGAAGCTACAGACCCTAATGATAGTTCCCATAATTGTGTAGTTAGACCTAAATTTAACGACAACTGCATAAATAAATCTATTACATGGGAATCTAGTAATCCAAGCCTAGTAACTTGTCATAGTGGATTGTGTTCTTCTTATGCAGGTGCTAATGGGGAAGTAGTAATTACAGGTACTTCACATTCCGGTGTATCAAAACAAATTACATTAACTGTAACAAATGGAGTATTAAGAGCTAAGGATTCCGGTGGTGCTACACCAGAACCAGGTACTATTGGTAATATGACTTTTGGTAAAAAAGTGGATAATAGTACACATAAGATAGTTGATAGTACAGAAGACTGGGCAACAGTTAATCCAATAACAGTTGAAAAAGGTGCACACTATTCACTACAAATGGATGCTACATGGGTATGGTGTTATGCTTATGATGATAATGATAACTTTGTTAAAGAGTTATTTACTACTACAGGTGATTATAATACTAAATATACTTTTGTTGCCGAAACTACTAAAATAAGATATGGATGTTATGACCCACGTAAATATTTATCATATTGTAATTTAACTAAAACAAGCTAGGAGGTGATTGTTTATGAGTGAAATATATAGTAATTCATTTACATCAAAAGTTAACAGATCAACCACAACTACAAGTGCTACTATATACAGTAATATATTCACTGCAACAGTAAATAAAGTAGTTGTAGAAGAAACTAGTAACAATACTCAAATTAATATATACAATGGAACTACTCAGTTAGTCGCAGTTGACTCAACACCAACTGATGGACAATATAAAGTAACCATAACCAACACTTCTAACTGTACTGCAAAATTGGAGAATGATCATAAAACGATCACTCTCCTTACAGTAACAGGAAATGCTGGTGAGATACAGGTATCTATTAACATTGAAGGAAAAACAAATGTTAATAAGACTATTCCGGTTGCGTCTATTACTAAAAGCTCTGTAATTAAACATAATGAAACACAATATCAACAATTATCTGATAAATTTGCTTGGTGGGTTAAAGGTAATAATACAAGTTCAATGGCACTAACAGAGGATGCATTGAATATAATAACAAAACAAGTGAAAGTAACTGGAGATATGATAGTTGATGGTGCAATTGACGGTAAAACTATTACAGGTGTATCTATTATAGGAGGTACTTTTAGAAATCAAAATAATACGTTTAGTGTAGATAGTGAAGGAAATATTGTTGGCGCAAAAATGCAAGGTTCTGAAATTATAGGTAGTACTTTTAGAAATCAAAGTAATACATTTAGTGTAGATAGCGAAGGAAATATTGTTGGTGCACAAATACAAGGTTCTGAAGTTATTGGGGATAGTTTCTCAGTTGAAGGAGAACTTACAGCGGACACTATAACTGCGAACAAAATTAACAGTGCCCAATACCCAAGCACATTGGAGGACGATATACAAATATCAATTAATAGCGGTGGTAATGACGATAATGAATTATATGACGGTGTATCTTTTGCCACAGTAACCGGGGCATTAGAAGCCTTACCTAAATTCCTAAATGGAAAAGTAGTAGATATATGGGTACAGGAAGATATATATGAAAATATAGATTTCCAATACTTTATTAGTGGCAGAATTAACTTATACTTAGATGGTAGTACAGTGTATGGCTATATAAGAAATTATACAAGTGGTACTAAAGTGAATGTATATGGCGGCTATATGAAATATGAAACTGCTAAGACTGGTGTAATACATCCAAGCACAGGTTGTGCAGTTGCCAGTAGAACTGCTAGTTTAGTTGGACAAGAAAATTCCCCAATTAATGGATATAGCTTAAAAATATATGGTAGTGATAATGCTTCCGGTAGTGCCACTACAATTGTTGGTGTTGCTTGTGATTCTTATGCTAATGGATACTATAAGGATGTACAATTTATAAACTGTGATATAGGTTTTAGAGCAAATGCAGGAGGTAGAATACACGCTGCAAAATCTAGTGGTGTATGTAGCCAATATGGATTTGAATCAGTAAGTGGGGGATTAATTACAATAGCAAACAGTCCACAATGTGGAGGTAATAAATCCAATACTCATGTAAGTTCACCAGGTCAAATAATAGCCCCTACTAGTGTTAACTATGAAGGAGGTAATCAAACTACAGACGGTAACCCAGCTCCTACTCCAACAACTACAAAAACTGTAACAATAAAATCTAACAGTGGTGATACTTATAGAAGTAGCAAATACAATAACTGGAAGAAAGATAATACTGCAAGACAGGGTGATTATGGTTACGGCGATTGTAATGGATGCTGGTTCTTTGGTAGCCAATTCAAACAATTTAAGGGTAAAAATGTAACTAAGATAGAACTTACTATTAAGAGAATATCTGGTGGTACTAACGCTGCAGTTCCAATAGTAGTAAAAACTCATAACTACGCAAGTAGACCAAGTGGAAAACCTTCATATGGATCAAGTTGTGGTAGTGTTAATATTGCAGTTGGTAACAGTGGTAAGTTGACTATAACTAATAGTTCTATATTAACTGCTTTAGAAAATGGTACTATAAAAGGATTTGGTATTCAGTCTGCTTATAATTCCAGTAGTTATGCAGTATGCTCAGGTAGCGTAACAATGAAGGTAACGTATAAAGAATAGGAGGGATTAATCAAAATGGATGCTATAAATATCATAGCCGAATTATATAAACAAGAATTAGCACAAGCTAATTATGAAAAAATATTATATCAAGCTCAATGCAAAATATATAAGCAACAAATCGACACATTAAAAAAAGAACTCGAAGAATTAAAAAACGAAAAAGAAAGTAATATGTAATAGGAGGTGGATTGCAAATGATTTTTACTGAAAGTACAATTAAAATCTCTAACAATGTTTCAAAGATGGATTCGACTATTGTACTTTATAGAGGAGATAAAAATGTAGAGATAAGGTTTACTATATTACAATCTCCTTTTAAATACAGTAATACAGTAGCAACCAATGTTATTGAGTCAACTAATGCAAGTTATGGACAATTAGTAATAAAAACGCCAAATGATAAACCCCCAATATTTAGTGAAGTAAGTTCCACTAAAGAGGGTACAGTATTATTTACTATCACCAAAGAAATGATTGATGAGATTGAAGAAGTAGGTGTTTATACATTCCAAATACGTTTAATGGATGAAAATAAACAAAGTAGAGTTACAATACCACCAGTTGAAAATGGTATTGAAATTAAAGAGCCAATTGCAATTGAAGACGATAACACTACAAACGTGGTAGGATTAGCAAAAGCAAATTATGCCGTTGCTACATTATCAGATGTTGATACACCAGCATTTGATGATACCGGAAAATATATTAAAACTAATTGGAATGATGGTGATATCATCACAAATGCATCATTGAATAAAATTGAAGATGGTATTTACACTACAAATGAAAATGTTACAGCTACTAAAAAATATGTAGATGATAATAGAATAGGTTATATTAAAAGTGAAACTGTCGGTGAAACCATTGATACTTCAACTATGATTAATTCTTTTAACAATAATTCGTATATATATGAAAGCAATAATGTTACTTACTTAGAAATGGGCAAGGAATATCATGTAATAGTTAATGGCGTTAGATATAGAGCGTTATGTATAAATAATATGCCAGGTAATGATCAAATATATGAAACAATAATAGTAACTGGTGATGGATTTTCAATATCAATAATGAATAAAATGGGCTATAGCACTAAATATTATACTGATAATACTAAATGTGCTTATGAAATAAAATTAAGCGATGAATTATTAGCTGCTCCACCAACAATACAAATATTAAAAATGGATATAGAATATATACCGACTTATTTAATGCCAAAAGATTTAGAAATATTAAATTCTATTAGCGTTAATCGTATAGGTGATATCGGGACAGGTAGCGCAGCAATAGGATATAAAAATACAGCAAGTAATGATTTCACATTTGCAATGGGTATACAAACAACTGCAAGTGCTCCGGGCGCCCATGCTGAAGGTGGACTTACAGTAGCAAATGCTAGTTATTCTCATGCCGAAGGTTTTAAATCTGCATCTACTGGAGAATATTCACACGTTGAAGGTATAGTTTGTGAATCATCAGGACAAGGTTCGCATGCTGAAGGTTATTATACAGTAGCTTCTGGACAGCGTAGCCATTCAGAAGGATGTTTTACCGAAGCTGCGTCACGATATCAACATGTACAAGGCAAATATAATGTAGTAGATTCAAATGGTGTTTATGCCCATATAGTAGGTAATGGTACAGGTAAAAATAATAGACACAATGCTCATACTTTAGACTGGCAAGGTAATGCTTGGTATTCAGGTAAATTATCTCAAGAAGGTACTCCTATTGAAGATAAAGATTTAGCCACTAAAAAATATGTAGATGATAAAGTCACTAGTTTGCCTCAACTATCCTTTAATGAAGCTGGCGAATTAGTTGTAACAATAAATGGAGTTAGTAAAACTTTTGTGCCTAAAAATGTATAATTAAGGATAGGGGGAATATTTATGGATACAGAAATAATTATAGCAGTACTCGCATTAGTAGGAACCTTAGCCGGTTCATATTTTAGTAACAATAAGCATACCGCTGTTATGGACGAAAAGATTAAAGATTTAAAGAAAGACATAGCAGTTTTGTCAGACAGAGTAGATCGTCATAATAATCTTGTAGAAAGAATGGCGATAGTAGAGGAACACATTAAAATGAGTGATAAAAATAAAAATGATAAAGAAGGAGATTGATAGTATGGATTTAAGTTTTATAAGTGAATATGCAGTACCAGTAATAGTTGGTATATGTTTGTGTGTGGGATATGTTATTAAAACTAGTTTCTCTAGTATAAATAATAAGTATATCCCTTTAATTATGGCTATTTTAGGGGTACTATTAAATATATGGATAACTCTTACAATAAACCCAGGAGTGTTATTAGGTGGTTTATTTAGTGGTTTGGCATCCACAGGATTACACCAAGTATTTAAAGAATTATTAGAAAGTGAAGAAAAATAAAAGGGAGATGATTTTATGTCATATTTAGTTGGTATAGATGCAGGTCATGGTATGCATACAGAAGGTAAAAGAACACCTAAACTTATTGCTGATATTAAGGTTGATGGTAAGGTAGTTAAAAAGAAAGGTGAAATAATACACGAAAACGAATGGAATAGAGCAGTAGCAAAATATTTAGCTTCAGCTCTAAAAAGATGTGGTATAAATTATTTTTACACTGCCGATATGACAGGAAAAACAGATGTGCCTTTACGTACAAGAGCCGCTAGAGCAAATAATAAGAAATGTGATATTCTTGTAAGTTGTCATTATAATGCTTTTGGTATGTGTTCAAGTTTCATAGATAGAAAAGGTGGACTTCTTGTACTTAGAACTAAAAACTGCTCAAGTAAGTCTATCAAATTAGGTAAACTAGCAGCTAAACATTTAGCAAACGATATTGATTATGCATATTCTTATGGGTTAAGAAGGGATGTAGATATTAGCGGATTTACATTAGCAATACTTAGACAAACAGACATGCCTGCTATATTAATCGAGTATGGATTTATGGATGTTTGGGCTGAGGCTAAATTAATGCCTGTTCCAAGTCGTCAAAAGAAATGTGCAGAGGCTACTTGTAAAGCTATTTGTGAATATTTTGGTGTTACTTATAAAAAACCAGATAAAGAACCAAGTAAAGAACCAGATAAAGAACCAAGTAAATATACTACTGGAGTATATAGAGTGACTACTGACGATTTAAATGTCAGAAAAGGCCCGGGGGTAAAATTTGAAAAAACAAATGAAGTCCATAAGGGTGACGCATTCACAATAACAAAAATAGATGGTAATTGGGGACATTTAAAATCTGGTGCAGGTTGGATAAATCTTAACTATACAGAGAAAGTAAAATAATACTCTACTCTACTCTGCTTTACTCTATTTAAAAAGGGCGTATACGTTTTTGTATGCGTCCTTTTAACATATTCTTTTAATTTTTCAGACGTCCATATACCCCTCCTAATTAGGTAAGACATAAAATATAGAGTTTTATGTTTTAGCTCTCTGAGGCTCTATTTTCGATTCTAAGCGTTTTTGGTCAGTATTATGTCAGTAAAATACGCGTTTTTTACATCTTATATTATGAAAGAAAAACTATATTTTTAAAGGAGTGTTTTATATGAAAAAATTATTAGGAATAACAATAGCAATGATGTTAGGAATTAGTATGATAGGATGTGAAAGTACTGAAGAAAACAATGCTAAAGTAGAAAAACCTGAAGTTAAACAAGAGGAACAAGTTGAAGTTAAAGAATCTGAAACTGAAAAAGAAAAAGTTGTACCTGAATTTGATAAGAAAGAATTAAAACATTATTTAACAACTAACTTATCAGAGGAAGAATACGATAAATATTTTAACAGTATTAAAGATGACGAAAATGGATACTGTGGACGTCGAGTTATTGAATTTGATGGTTGTATACTAGATGCACAATTAAGAGAAGGATATGACACAAGATTTGAAATGCTAATGGCAGCAGGAGACTATAGTGAAGACGAAATAAATGGACCATATATTAAAGTTAAAGATATAGCCGGAACAGAATTAGGAAATTTAGTATTTGGAAAATGTAACGTAAAAGTTAAAGCAACAATAGATAAATACGATAGTGAACAAGGTTATCTAATGATAGACATATTAGAAATCGAAGCTAGATAAGACTAGCCCCTTCTGGGGCTTTTCTTTTTGCGCGAAAATTACAACGCCCTTTATGAAATAAAAACTATATTTAAGGGAGAGGTTAGGTATGGATGAAATGAAATTAAATTTAGGTTCAAAATTTATGAGAAAGATAGTTTCAAAATTAATAAGCAAATATTTAAGCAAACAAATTGGAAGTAAAGTAACTTTAGATTTAAATGCATTAAATGTACGCTTTGATGATGGTGACACTGTTATAAAAACAGATTTAGAACTTAGAATGGATAAACATGAATTCAGAAGACTAATGAAGAAAGTAGATATAGATGAATTCTAGAGTATTAGCCCTACCAAGGGCTTTTACTTTTGCGCGAAAATTACAACGTATATTATGAAAAGGAGTTGATATTATGAAAATATTAATAGGTTGTACTTTAATCGTTATAGGTACAGTAAGAATAGCAAAAACTATAAAGGATATAAGAAACGACAAAGAAGGTATATTTATAAATGTTAATGACGTTAAATAAGTATTAGCCCTATCAAGGGCTTTTACTTTTGCGCGAAAATTACAACGCCTATTATGAGAGACAGAGGTGTCTCTACCCCCTTTTAATGATAATTGGAGCCTGAGCGGACATGGGCTCCTCTTTTTTCTTTTGGACATATTTGGAAAAATATGGTACTATTTATTTAAGATTGGAGTTACGTAAGATGAAAAAAATAGTGTATCAAAAGGACCTCGATAAAATGCCAAACCGAGACCGTGGCAATATACTATTAAAAGAAGGTTGGCGTTTAAAACAGTTATATTCAGAAGCAGAAACGGACAGAGAACAAAATGCATATTTTTGCATGTTGCGAATATTTATGCAAATGGCAGCTTATGATTTTGGTTTTAATAACGAGTACGACATGTACTCATATTTAGATGATAAAGGAGAAGATGAAGTATGATGAATGATGTAATTTTAGGTTTAATCTGTTTTGTATTAGGATTCATATTTGCACGTTGGCGTGTTACTAACAAATATTATCTTGGCAAAATGAAAGTTGATTACACAGATCCAATGAAAGATATTTATAGTATGCAAGTTGAAGATTTTAATAAAATAGATAAATCCAAGTATGTATTGTTTAAAGTTGAACGTACGCAAAAATAACAATGCCTATTATGAGAATAAAGATAAAGGAGATGGGTTTATGAATAAAGATAATAAGGTGTTATTGGAGAAAGTAATAAACGATCGTCTTAACAAAGCGTTAGAGGATAATGATGATTCTAGCACAAACTTTGACGAAGCTATGGCGGCAATCGATAGACAAAAAGATTTAGACTCTGATAAAAGAGATAAAATAATCAAACTTGTCGAAATCGGAGCGGCTGTGATAATTACGCCAATTATTGAGGCTAAGTGTCGAAAAGTATTCGCTGAAATGATTTGTTCATTCGAGAAAGATTATACTTTTACCACAACTGCCGGAAAGGCTTTATCAAAATTATTTAGACTTTAAATAGATTTTCAAGCTCAAGGTTATGGGAACATAGCCTTTGAGTTTTCCACGCGAAAATTACAAGCACTATTATGAGAGAGAAAGGTAGATGTCGATGGACCAGTACAACATCAACAAATGTTATGAGCTGGATGAAGAATGAGAGAATTGAATAATAGTAGATTCAATGAAGGTTAACACCGGATGAGAGCCCTTTTTCTTTTATTTTTCGAAAGGAGTGGTAACATGAATTTAACTCAAATAGCGTCTAAGACACAACGTTATACAAAAAAGAATGCATCGACTATATTAACTTGCTTAGGAGCTTTAGGAGTTGTAGGAACGACACTGTCAGCCATTAAAGCAACTCCGAAAGCTATAGAATTATTAGACAATGAAGAAGATATGAAGATAGAACGAGACGGCCAATATCTTACAAATTTTGAAAAAGCACTTGTTGTAGCGCCTGTATATTTTCCAACTATACTGTTTGGTACGGCTACAATAACATGTATATTTGGAGCAAATATGTTAAACAAAAAGCAACAAGCAGCTCTTACAAGTGCTTACGCATATTTGAATTCATCTTTCAACGAATATAAAGACAAAGTTAAAGCTATATACGGTGAAGATGGAGAAAAGAGAGTTCGAGAAGAAATAGCAAAGGATAAATATATTCAACAATCTATACCGGAATCTGATAAAGATATATTATTCTTTGACGAATACTCAGGACGATATTTTGAGACATCATTATTTAATTTACAAAATGCTGTATATAAATTAAATAGGACTTTTGCATTAGAAGGTTATGTTAATCTAAATGAATTTTATAAATATATAGATTTACCAGAGACTGAATATGGTAACGTGTTAGGTTGGTCAGGATTAAAATGTTGGGAAGTATGTAACTATGCTTGGATTGAAATTAAATGGGAAGATATGGAATTACCAGATGGTTTAGTAGCACAAGCAATACGTTTCACTATACCACCTGAAGAAGGTTATGAAGAATGGTAAGTACGCAAAAATTACAACGTATATTATGAGAAGATTATATTTAAAGGAGATGGGTTTATGAAAACTAAAATCGATACAACTACATTATTATCTATAGGAGCTACTGTACTAACTATAGCAGCAACGTTAGTTGGACAGAAATCTAATGATAAGCAAATGCAAAAAGCGGTTCAAGAAGAAGTAGCCAAAGCTCTTGAAAATATGAGCAAAATAAGTGAATAGTAAAAGAAGTACGGGTCTAGCATAGACTTGTACTTTTTATTTTGAGGAGGGTAATTATGGATATTAAAAACTTATATGATGGAATAAAAGGTAAAGCAACAAAACATAGTCCTGAAATATTAATTGGGGTAGGTATAGCAGGTATGTTTAGTTCTGTTGTAATGGCGGTAAAAGCAACACCTAAAGTATATTCTGCAATAGAAAAAGAAAAAGAAATAAGAAGACTTGAAGAAGAACCAGAATTAACTAAAGTTGATATTTTAAAAATGTCTTGGAAATCATATTTACCAGCAACAATTATGTTTGGTTTATCAACAACTTGTATTATAGGAGCAAATAATGTAAATGCAAAAAGAAATGCCGTATTAACTACAGCTTGTCATGTTTCAGAAAGAGCTTTATCTGAATATAGAAATAAAGTTGTAGAGGTTATTGGTGAAGAAAAAGAAAAAGAAGTACGTGACAAAGTATCTAAAGATAGAATGACAAAAGATCCAATATCAAGCAATACAGTTATATTCTCTAAAGGTGAAACTTTATGTTACGACACTATAACTGGAAGATATTTCAATTCTGATGTAGATAGAATAAAGAAAGCGGAGAACGAATTAAACCATATTTTATTAACTGGTGACTATTGTTCATTAAATGAATTCTATGACATGTTAGATATACCAGCTACTGAAATGGGAACTGCTGTAGGATGGAATGTTAAGAATGGTATGGTAGAAATATATTTCAGTGCACAAATAGCAGACAATGGTCAACCTTGTGTAGTTGTTAATTATGATATTCAACCAACTTATAATTTTGATAAATCCTTTTAAGTACGCGAAAAATACAACGTCTATTATGAGAAGAATATAAATTTTAGGAGGTAATATTATGGAACAAAACTTAACTTATAAAATGGATGAAAATGGTTTAGTGGAAGATATTATTGATGAAAATGGACAATCTGTAATGGGAACTTTTGACGAAGTTGAAGCCGAAGAAAAAGAAGATTCTAATGTCAATGTAATGGCAATTGGAGCTGGAATTGTAGCGGTTGCAGGACTAGCAATGCTAGCACGCAAACCTATAAAGAAAGTATTCAAAGCTACTATGGCAGGAATTAGAACTTTCAAAGCTGAGATGAAACAAAGTGACGATGAAGGATTAGACACTGACGGAGATGTTATCGAAGCTGAAGTTGAATCTGAAGAAGTATAATTAGTAACATAATTATATCTATAAATGATGTATGACTTTAAAAGAGAGAGCAATTTAAACGATTGCTTTCTCTTTTGGTTTTATAAAAATATATTTATAAAGGAGCGTTAATTATGAAAAATGTTATAGGCGAAGAATACAAATCAAACTCTCACAAATCTAAAGGTGAAGTTAGAAAAGACGATAAGAAGATAGAAAAAGTAGCAACTGGCAAAGTAAAAACTAAAAAGAAGTCAGGAGCTAACAAGCTTTCTGAGGTATTTGTAACGGAAGATATTTCAAGCGTAAAAGATTATATTTTATATGAGGTATTATTACCAGCAGCAAAGAAGACATTATCCGAAATAGTATCAAATGGTATTGATATGTTGTTATATGGTGAAACAAAATCTAAGAGTAAATCAAGAGGAAGTAAAGTATCATATAGCAAATATTATGATGATAGAGAAGACGATTATAGAAGAAGTTCTAGAAGAAGAGCTGTAGGTTATGATTACGAAGATGTTATATTAGAATCTAGAAGAGAAGCTGAAGAAGTATTAAATAGAATGGAAGACTTAATAGATTCATATGGTGTTGTAAGTGTTGCTGATTTATATGACTTAGTTGGTATATCTGGAAAATACACAGACAATAAGTACGGATGGACTAATCTAAGAGATGCTGATATAGAAAGAACTAGAGACGGATATTTATTAGTATTTCCTAGAGTAAAACCGTTATAAGGAGGTATATTTATGATAATAGTAGATGGACTTATAGCTTTATTTTTAAATGCAAATTTTGAAAAAATATTACCGATTCTTGGAATAACATGTTTAATTACATTTCTAAGATTATCTATGAAAATATCACATTTTATAGATAAGATATATTATGAAGCAAATGTGGAAAGTTTAGAAAAGGAGGAAAATAAATAATGAGAAAGAAAATGATTAAAGGATGTTTAGCAGTAGCGGCTGTTAGTATAGTAATGTTTGGAGTGTGCACTTTAATAGAAAAGAGAGGTGCTCACTAATGGATGAAAGAAATATTATAAACCAAGATGTAGAAATAGTTAACGATGATAGTATAACTAAAAAGATAATCAATGGTATGATAGATGAAATGGGATTAATGACAGTTGTAAAAGGATGTTTAATAGGTATATGTACGGGAGCATTATCTATGGCTATATATTTTGAAAAATGTAATAAGGAGATGAAATAATATGAAAAATATTAAAAATAAATTAATGGTGACTTATAGAAAATCTGAAATGAAAGTTAGAAAACATTCGCCTGAAATATTAGCAGGTGTTGGAGTTGTTGGTGTAGTAGGAAGTTTCGTAATGGCTTGTAAAGCAACAACAAAATTAAATGATATTTTAGATGAATCAAAAGAACAATTGGATAAAATAAAAGAAGTAGTATCTGATCCAGCATATTCTGATAAATATAATGAGCATGATGCTAAGAGTGATACAACTATAACATACGTACAAACAGGAATGAAAATAGCAAAATTGTATACACCTTCAGTTATATTATGTGCAAGTTCATTAGGATGTTTATTAGCATCAAATAATATATTAAGAAAAAGAAATGCAGCGTTAACAGCCGCTTATGCAACAATAGATAAATCATTCAAAGAGTATAGAAAAAGAGTATCTGAAAGATTTGGTGAAGAAGTAGAAAAAGAAATAAGATACAACATCAAAGCTAAAGAAATTACTACAGTTGATGAAGATGGAAACGAAGTAAAAGAAACTATCAAAGAAGTAGAAGTTGACCCTAATAGTCCGGAAAGTTATAGTGACTATGCAAGATTCTTTGATGAAAGTTGTGCAGCTTGGCAAAACGATGCTGAATACAATTTAACATTCTTAAAAGCTCAACAACAATATGCAAATGATTTATTAAAAGCAAGAGGTAGATTATTCTTAAATGAAGTTTATAGAATGTTAGGTATCGATGAAACTAAAGCAGGACAAGTAGTTGGTTGGGTATATAATCCAGATAATCCAACAGGAGACAACTTTGTAGATTTCGGTATATATAACATGCAAAGAGAAAGAGTTAGAGCATTTGTAAACGGATATGAACCAAACATATTATTAGACTTCAACGTTGACGGAGTTATATGGGATTTAGCTTGGTGAGATGAAATAGACAACTTAGGTACTGACAGTATATTCGGTGATTAAATTATATTTGTAAAGGAGAGGTTATTTATGAAGAAAGATATTTTAGATAAATGTCTAGATGTCGGATTAGCTATTTGTGTTATCGGTTTAGCATTTAGCTTTGGCGTCAAATACGGTAAAAAGAGAGGTGTTTTATAATGAGTAAAACTCCAGATAGAATACCTTTTTGGAAAGAAGTATATTTAAAAGTGGAAAATGATATCGGCACAGAAGATGCTGTTATAGGACTTTTATTAGGATGTTTAGTTACCTTAGCATATTGGAAACATTGTAAAAAATAATTAAATTATATTTGTAAAGGAGAGGTTATTTATGAAACTATTTAAAGGTTTATGTATATTCGCAGCCGGCGCTTTAGCCGGTGCTGCAGTTGCGGCAAGAGTAGTAAGAGACAAATATCAACAAGAAGCTGAAGAAGAAATAGCTGAAATGAGAGATTATTATAGAGAACTTAGAAAAGAAAACGTTGAAAAATATCCAGTTCAAAACGAAGAAGCAGAAGCTGAAAAAGAAGAAAACACTAAGGACGAATATAATAAAATAGTGAAAGATTACACAAATTATACACAATATAATGATACTGAAACTAAAGAAAATAAAAAAGAAGTAAAAGAAGAAAGAACTAATTATGAGCCTTTTATCATAGATGTTGAAGAGTTCGGTGAAGACCCTACTTATGACACAGCAACATTAACATATTACAAAGATAAAGTATTAACAAATGATCTTGATGATGTAATAGATTATAGTGTTGCAGGGGAAGAAAACTTAAAGATATTTGATGAGCATCCGGATTGTAAAGCTATATATGTCAGAGATGATATTTACATGGTTGATTATGAAATAATAAGAGATCCATATCAATATGATGAATATGACGATTTCCCTGATAAAAAGCCTCATCAATTATAGTTCAGAAGGGAGGTTATTATGATTGACAATTATATTTTAAACGACTACTTTGATTGGTTATATTCTTTGGTAACCAAAAGACGATATGTAAGACGTTCATATAAAAAACTATTAAGATTATTACACAGCATGACATTTACATATGAAGATGATTTCGATTCTAACCGTGCGGCCGACGGTGAAGAATTGAGATGGAGATATGTATATGAAGGTGGAGGAAATAAAGATATTTTAGAATGGGAAGAACCGTGCACAGTTCTCGAAATGATGATAGCTTTATGTTTCCATATGAATAATATAATGGAAAACTCTGATGATGAATATACAGTAGCATATTGGTTCTGGATGATGATATCTAATCTGGAACTAGACGGAATGAATGATAGCAAATTTAATACAGCAAAAGTTAAAGATAGTATATTTAGATTTATGAATAGAGAGTATGAACCAGACGGAAAAGGAAACATCATAAGAATCGAAAATTGCAAATCTGATTTAAGAGATGTTGAAATTTGGTGGCAGATGTGTTGGTTTTTAGATAGTATTACTTAGAAAGGAGACACTATGTAATGTTAGATTTTTTAATGATATCTACAAGAAGTACAAAACGTGGTGTCATTGAAATATATCCTAAATTTATAATCAAGAAAAGTTCTGACTTAATGATAAGAGGTGGAGACTTCTATGCAATATGGGTTGAAGAACGCGGACTATGGTCTACAGATGAGCAAGATGCATTATCTATAATAGATAAATATTTAGATCAATACGCAGAAGAAAATAAAGGTAAATTTGAAGGACACGTCAGAATTATGCATATGTGGGATGCGGAATCAGGAATGATAGATACATGGCATAAATACTGTCAAAAACAAATGAGAGATTCATTTCATCAGCTTGACGATAAACTTATATTTTCAAATACGAAAGTATCAAAGAAAGATTACTCTAGCAAGAGATTACCATATCCTTTGGAGAAAGGTAACGTATCAGCATGGGATAAACTTATATCAACGTTATATTCTCCAGAGGAACGTCATAAGATTGAATGGTCTATAGGAGCTATAGTCACAGGCGATTCTAAACATATTCAAAAATTTATGGTGTTTTATGGTTCAGCAGGTACAGGTAAATCTACTATATTAAATGTTATTCAAAAATTATTTGAAGGATATTATTCTGTATTTGATGCTAGAGCATTAGGTTCAAGTAGTAACTCATTTGCTTTGGAATCATTTAAAACCAACCCACTTGTAGCTATTCAACATGACGGTGATTTATCTAGGATAGAAGATAACACAAGATTAAACAGTCTTGTTTCACACGAGTTAATGACTGTAAATGAAAAATTCAAAGCCGCATATTCTAATAGATTCAATGCTTTCTTATATATGGGTACAAACAAACCAGTAAAAATCACAGATGCCAAATCAGGTTTGATAAGAAGGCTTATAGATGTAACTCCGTCTGGTAATAAATTGACTAAACGTGAATATGATGACGTTACAAAACGTATAGATTTCGAATTAGGCGCCATAGCAAAATACTGTGAAGATATTTATCGTAAGGACCCGGGAGCTTATGATGATTATGTACCAGTATCAATGTTAGGCGCTTCAAATGATTTCTATAACTTTGTTCTTGATAGTTATTTTACTTTCAAAGAACAAGAAGATGTACCGCTTAAGAGCGCATGGGAATTATATAAAACTTATTGTGACGAAGCGAATGTACCATATCCATTCAGCAAAAGGATATTTAAAGAAGAACTTAAAAATTATTTTAGAGATTATAAAGATAGATATACTAAAAATGATACTAGAATGAGAAGTGTTTATATTGGATTCAGAGCAGATAAATTTGAAGACGAGGAAAAAGAAGAAGTACAAACACCTAAAATAAAACTTATAGAATTTAATTCCACAGAATCTATATTTGATAAAGATTGTGGTAAATATCCAGCTCAATACGCAACCTCAAAAGGAACTCCATCTAAGAAATGGGACAATGTTACTACAACATTAGATGATATTAATACTAAAGAATTACATTATGTAAAAGTACCTGAGAATCATATAGTTATAGATTTTGATATTCCAGATGAAAATGGTGAGAAATCATTAGAACGAAATGTCGAAGAGGCAAGCAAATGGCCTCCAACTTATGCTGAGTTCAGTAAAAGTGGAAAAGGAGTGCACTTACATTATATTTATACGGGAGATCCGAAAAAATTAAGTGCTATATATGCAGACCATATTGAGGTTAAGGTATATTCTGGAAAGAGTTCATTAAGACGTAAATTAACTAAATGCAATAATTTACCTATAGCAACAATTAGTTCAGGATTGCCATTGAAAGGAGAAGATAAAGTGGTTAATTTTGAAGCGATTAAAACTGAGAAAGGTATTAGGACTTTAATTAAAAAGAATTTGAAAAAAGAAATACATCCAGGAACTAAACCGAGTATCGATTTTATATATAAAATTTTAGATGACGCTTATAAAAGTGACTTAAATTATGACGTAAGCGACATGAAACCTGCTGTATTATCATTTGCAGCATCTAGTACACATCAAGCAGATTATTGTATTAAATTAGTCAATAAGATGCAGTTCAAATCAAAAGAACCGTCATTACCAGTTGGTTCCAGACCAGAAGATCAAATAGTATTTTACGACATTGAGATATTTCCAAATTTATTTTTAGTCAATTGGAAGTACGATGGAGAAGACAAACCAGTTGTTAGAATGATAAATCCAAAACCGGCTGAAATAGAAGAATTAATTAAGTATAAACTTGTAGGTTTCAACTGTAGACGATATGACAACCATATGCTATACGCAAGACTTATGGGATATAATAATCAACAATTATTTAACTTATCACAAAAAATAATAAATGAAGGTAAAGGATTCTTTGGAGAGGCATATAACATATCTTATACTGATGTATACGACTTTGCAGCTAAGAAACAATCACTTAAAAAATGGGAAATTGAATTAGGTATACACCATCAAGAATTAGGATTACCATGGGACAAACCAGTACCTGAAGAACTATGGACACAAGTGGCAGAGTATTGTGATAATGATGTTATTGCAACTGAGGCAGTATTTCATAAATTAAAAGGTGACTTCACAGCAAGAGAGATATTGGCGGATTTAGCAGGCATGTCTGTTAACGACACAACTAATACATTAACTACAAGAATTATATTTGGTAAAGAAAGACATCCTAATCTAGTTTACACAGACTTGGCTACAGGAAAGCAGTATTATTAATACGCGAAAAATACAATGTCTATTATGAGAGAAAGATAACGTAGCTCAATGGTAGAGCAACGCCATTCCCGGCGTGTGTTGTTGGTTCAAATCCAACCGTGTCTTTCTCTTTTATTTTTTCAAAGGGAGAGGATATTTATGAGTGAACAATTTGAATGTCAAGCATTTCCAGAATACTGGAATACATTAACTAAAATAGAGTTTTTACAAAGAAAGATAATATTAAATTCAGTGGCATATTATGAGTATGACCAATCACCATTAACTGATTCTTTTTATGACGGAATATGTAGACAACTAGTTATATTACAAGAAGAATATAATAAAGAAGGTGGTGACTTTGTAAAAGATAGTAGATACGGTTATGCATTTTATGATTTTGACGGATCTACAGGATTCCATTTATATAATAGATTAAAACCTAGTGATAAATATTATATAGATATAATGGGTAGAGTTAAATTTTCTAAAGAATACAACAGAGGAAAAAAATATTATAAACACTTTTAGAAAGGAGTGATTAAATGGACATTATAAATGCTTTCCCCGGTTATGAATTTGTCGACGGAAAAAATATATATCGTGGAACAGATGTTGGAAAAGGCGGTTATGTTTATGCTGAACCAGGAATGTATGGCAACATTGCATTATTGGATGTTGCTTCTATGCATCCCCATTCTGCTATAAATCTTAATGCCTTTGGCGAATATACACAACACTTTAAGGATCTTGTTGACGCACGTATAGCTATCAAAAGAAAAGACTTTGATAAAGCTAGAAAAATGTTTGGCGGAAAACTTGCTCCTTATTTAGATGATGAAACAACAGCTAAGAATCTAACACAAGCATTGAAAATAGCTATAAATTCAGTGTACGGTTTAACCTCAGCGAACTTTGATAATCCTTTTAGAGATATCAGGAATAAAAACAATATAATTGCTCTAAGAGGAGCTTTATTTATGAGAACACTTCAAGACGAAGTTCAAAAAAGAGGTTTTAAAGTAGCGCATATTAAAACAGACTCTATAAAAATTCCTGATGCAACACCTGAAATAATAGAATTTGTAATGGACTTCGGAAGACAATATGGATATGAATTTGAGCATGAGGCGACTTATGACAGAATGTGTTTAGTAAATGATGCTGTATATATTGCTAAATACGATAATGGTGAATGGACTGCCACAGGAACTCAATTTCAAATACCATATGTATTTAAGAAGTTATTTTCTAAAGAGGACATATTATTTGATGACTTATGTGAAACAAAATCTGTAACTTCAAGTTTATATTTAGATATGAATGAGAATTTACCAGATGTATCTAGTTTAGAAAAAGAGTTAAATAAAGTTTTGAAAAATTCCCCAGGGGATGAAAATTTGATAAACAATTTAAAAGAAGAAATAGCAAAAGGACATAATTATAGATTCATAGGAAAAGTTGGCCGTTTCTGCCCTATTAAACCAGGTTGTGGAGGCGGTTTATTAATGCGTGAAAAAGACGGTAAATATTATTCAGCTACTGGAGCAAAAGGGTATCGTTGGCTTGAGGCAGAGATAGTATCATCTCTTGGTAGAACTGATGATATTGACGAAGGGCATTTTAAAGAAATGGCAGATGCCGCAATTGATACTATTAAAAAATACGGAGACTATGAGTGGTTTGTATCTGACGCGCCATATACTCCACCTATATTTATAGAAGGTGAGTACGGTATGCATCCATTTTACGATGAAGATGTACCATTTATAGGTCCGAGTGAATAGGTGATATTATGTATGAAATTATATTAAATTGGGTGATAGTTGTTGAGCTTATTTGGGTTATAGCCATGTTAATTGGCATTTATAAAAATAGATTATAAAAAGGAGATTGGTATATATGAATAAAAGAATAGATAATATAGTAGTGGAAAATGCGAGATTAATATTTAAAAACTTTGCAGGTGAAGAAAGTAAATTTAATAGAGCAGGAAATAGAAACTTCTGTGTAATACTTGACGGAGATTCAGCTGAGGATTTAAGACAAATGGGATGGAATGTTAAAGCTTTAAGACCAAGAGAAGATGAAGACGAACCAACATATTACTTACAAGTAACTGTAGCATTTGGAAATTTCCCACCTAAAGTTGTAATGATATCTGGTAAAACAAAAACAGTGTTAGACGAAGAGTCAATAGACACTTTAGATTATGCTGAGATAGCAAATGTTGATTTAATAATAAGACCTTATCATTGGGAAGTTAATGGTAAAGAAGGTATTAAAGCATATTTAAAAACTATGTATGTAACAATCGAACAAGATGTATTCGCCGGAAAATATGATTGTCTAGATGATGAGGATTTGCCTTTCTAATGAAACTTAGAGATTATCAAATAGACGCTGTAAAAAATATGAAAAATGGATGTATCCTAAATGGAGGAGTGGGAAGTGGGAAATCTCTCACTTCTCTTTCATATTATTATTTAAAAAATTCCGGGGATGAAAAATTCCTAAAAGGTGGTAAGTATGTTCCAATGAGTGATCCGCCTAAAGATTTATATATTATAACAACTGCCCGTAAAAGAGACACTCTTGAATGGGAAGGAGAATTAGCACCATTTTTATTATCAGTGCATGATGATAAAAACATATATTCTAATAAAGTTGTAATAGATTCATGGAATAATATTCAAAAGTATAAGGACGTTAAAAACTCATTCTTTATATTTGATGAACAGAGGGTTGTTGGCTCAGGAGCATGGGTTAAAGCCTTCTTAAAGATAGCTAAATTTAATGAGTGGGTATTACTGTCAGCTACTCCTGGCGACACTTGGATGGATTATATTCCAGTTTTCTTAGCAAATGGATTCTACAAGAATAAGACAGAATTTATACGGGAGCATGTTGTATATTCTAGATTCTGTAAATTTCCAAAAGTTGACAGATATATTAATACTGGAAGATTATTAAGATTTAGAAGGGAGATATTAATAGATATGGATTTCAAACGAGAAACCGTACAACATCATGAAGATATTTATGTCAAATACGATGTGAAAATGTATAGAGACGTTATGAAAAGACGCTGGGATATTTGGAAAGATGAACCTATTACAAATGCCAGTGGACTTTGTTATGCATTACGTAAAGTTGTAAATACGCATCAGTCCAGACTAGATGCATTATTGGATATATTTAGTAGACATAATAAAATTATTGTATTCTATAACTTTGATTACGAGCTTGAAATATTAAAAGATATTTACTATGGACGAGATGTTAAAGTTGCAGAATGGAATGGCCACAAACATGAGCCTATACCTAAATCTAAGAAATGGGTATATTTAGTTCAGTATACAGCTGGAGCTGAAGGATGGAACTGTATAGAAACAGACACTATTGTATTTTTCAGTCAGAATTACAGTTATAAAATCATGCATCAATCAGCTGGTAGAATAGACAGGCTTAACACTCCATTTAAACATTTATATTTTTATCATTTAAAAACACACTCTGGAATTGACTTAGCTATATCTAGAGCTATAAAAAGTAAAAAGAAATTTAACGAAAAAGCTTTTGCCGATTTTTAGTACGCATTATTTACACATCCTATTATGAAAGATAATAAAAATTTTATTGGAGGGATGTTTTATGAAAAACAATAATACTGAAAAGAAATCTTTAAAAGAAAGAGTTATGGAGAACAAAGGCAAAATCATTGCTGGTGTTTCAATTGTAGCTTTAGGTACAATAACTTATATGGTATATAGAAACAATGTAAGAGTTAAGGGCTTATGCAAACTCGCTGAATGTCAAGGCGAATTCAACGGGAAAGTAACGGAACTTAGCAAAAAAGAAGTTTCTTTATTACGCGAACAAGTTGAATACATGAAGACTACTAGAGAGATAGCAGAAGAAGGTGCCTTAGAAGAAGCCATAAAATCTATCAATAGAAAGATACAATATAGAATCGGTAAAATTGAAGGTTGTAAAAACAGCAAAGATCCAGAATCTTTATTAGCTAAAGAAATATATGAAAAGGAATTAAAAGAGCTTATTAGAAAACGTGATTCATTTAATGAACTATGGGATAAAATGGTACATTAATATTACGGGAAAAGGAGCTTTGCAGTTCCTTTTCTCTTTTGCGCAAAATTTACAAGTTATATTATGAGAAGAATAAATGTTGATGTGGGCCTGGAACAGACCAGGGACTACGTCTTAGTAACGTAGGAAACGTGTAGCATTAAAGTATATTGGTGGGCCTGGAACAGACCAGGGACTACGTCTTAGTAACGTAGGAAACGTGTAGCCGAGATATACTTCTTCTCATTTTATTTTTATTTTTCCAAAGGAGATGGTATGTTTGGATGAAAAATTAGTATTAATTGTAAATGGGAAACCAAGAGCAGGTAAAGATACATTCGCTATACTATTAAACAAATGCCAAAAAGTTTATAAATATTCAATTATAGACAAAGTAAAAACAATAGCATTAGATTGCGGTTGGAAAGGTGGTAAAACCGAAAAAGATAGAAAATTCTTAGCGGATTTGAAACAACTTACAACTATATATAGTGATATGTCTTATAACGATGTTGCTGAGAAAGTAGATGCATTCTACAATGACGATATAAAGGAAAAAATTATGATTATAGATATGAGAGAACCTGACGATATAATAAGAGCTGTTTGCGAGTTCAATGCGATATCTATATTTATAAAAAATGACAACGTACCTGAGATAACTTCAAATGAAGCTGATGCGAATGTTGAAGATTGTTGGTACGACTATTATATTACAAACAATGGAACTATAGAAGAATTTGAAAAAATTGTAAAAGCGTTTTATTATAATATATTAATGAAATTATAGAAAGGGGAATGATTATGGCGGTAAGTAGAGAAATGTGGGTTGAAGATTGGTTAGGTAAAGATAATAAATTAGGATGTGATATTTGGCGTAAAAAATATCAACATGACGGAGAAACTTTTCTGCAATGGTTAGATAGAGTTTCTAATGGAAACGAAGAACTTAAGAAAGATATTTTAGACAAAAAATTCTTATTCGGAGGAAGAATATTATCGAATAGAGGATTACAAAAAGAAGGACGAAAAGTAACATATTCTAATTGTTACGTTATAGAACCACCTGAAGATAATTTGGAATCTATATTTGATACTGCTAAGAAATTAGCAAGAACTTTCTCTTATGGTGGAGGTTGTGGGATTGATATTTCGCAACTTGCACCTAGAGGAGCTGTTATAAACAATGCTGCTAAAGAGACAACAGGAGCTGTATCATTTATGGACTTATATAATTTAACAACAAGTTTGATAGGACAAAACGGAAGACGTGGAGCTTTAATGATATCTCTTGGTTGTAATCATCCAGATCTTGAAGAGTTCATAGATATTAAAACTGACTTAAATAAAATAACTAAAGCTAACATATCCATAAGAGTTACAGATGAATTTATGAGAGCAGTCGTTTTAGGAGAATACTACGATTTAACATTTGTTAGAGAAGAAACAGGAGAAGAAATAGTTAAGACTGTATTTGCTCCTACTATATTTAAAAAACTGTGTGCAAACAACTGGAACTATGGAGAACCAGGTATGTTGTACTGGGATAATATAGAAAAATGGAATCTTCTTGCAGACGACTCTGAATTCAAATTTGCTGGTGTAAATCCTTGCGCTGAGGAGCCATTACCAGCTGGAGGAAGCTGCTTACTAGGTGCCATAAATTTATCAGCATTTGTAGTTAATGGTAAATTTGATTTTGATGACTTTGCCGAAACAGTAGCACGTGCAGTTAAAGCTTTAAATGAAGTTTTAGATGAAGGATTAGAATTACATCCATTAGAAGAGCAAAGAGAATCTGTTGCTGATTGGAGACAAATAGGTTTAGGTATTTTTGGTTTAGCGGACATGCTTATAAAAATGGGTATGGAATATGGTAGTGCTGACTCTATAGTTTTATGTGACCGTATAGGTTTTGCAATGGCGGACACAGCAATAGGTGCTTCTGCATATTTAGCTAGAGATAAAAAACCATATAACAAATTTAAACCTGAAGCATTAGATAAGAATTTATATTTCATTGAAAATACAAGAGAAGAAACTAAAAGAGCTGTAAAACGTTTCGGATTAAGAAATTCTCAATTATTAACTATAGCTCCTACTGGAAGTATATCTACAATGCTAGGAGTGTCTGGAGGTATCGAACCTATATTTGACACAAGCTATACAAGAAAAACAGAAAGTTTGCATGGGAAAGATCAATATTATGAAGTTTACACACCTATAGTAAAAGCATATTTAGATAATAATGAAGTAATACACAACCTTACTACTGGTAAACCTGTACTTCCATCATATTTTGTTACAGCAAAAACAATTGACCCAATGAAAAGAGTAAAAATGCAAGGCATTTGGCAAAAACATATTGATGCATCTATATCTTCTACTGTAAATTTACCAGAATCAGCAACTATAGAAGATGTTCGTAAACTTTATATTTACGCTTGGAAAAATAAACTTAAAGGTTTAACTATATTTAGAGAAAACTGCGCTAGAGTTGGAATATTAACAAGCGAAAAGAAAGAAGAGCCAAAAGAAGAACCAGAAGTTAAGATAGAAGAAAAAGATATTTTACCAGAGGAAAAAGTATTTGACAAAATCAAACCTATGACAAGATCCGAATTAGGAGGAAGATTAAATGGTGGAACATATGTTAAGAAAACAGCATGCGGAAAACTATATATAACAATTAATAGAGATAAAGACGATAACTTAGTCGAAGTATTTATTGATCCAGGTAAATCAGGAGGTTGTGTAGCTAATGCAGAATCGTTAGGACGTATGGCATCTACAATGCTTAGAGGTGGAATGGCAATAGAAAGTATAGTCGACTCTGTTAAAGGGGTTAAATGTTCAGCATGTACTCAAGCCAAAGGTAGTAAAAAAGTTATAGACGGATTAAGTTGTGGCGATATTTTAGCTAGAACTATACAAGAAGAATACGACAGATTCAACAAATGCGAAACATGTAGTAATGAAGTAAAAACTAATTCTGAAAAATATTTTGACACAATGAAAGATATTAATAAACAAGTTAGAGAAAGAATGAAAAAAGAAGAAAAAGATATTTTAAAAGATCAATTTAAAGCTATGATGAAACCAGAAAACTGGGTAGTTCCAAATAACACTTGTCCAGAGTGTGGAATGGAAATGACTAACGAAGGTGGATGTGTTACTTGCAAGAATTGTGGATATTCTAAATGTGATTAGGAGGTAATATTATGTTAAGATTCTTATGGAGAATATTAGAAATGGTAGTCGAAGTGTTTATTCATGCTGCAATTTTAGCATTTGCGATCTTGGCATTCCTTTTATTAATGTTAGTTATAATTTTCTAATACGCGAAAAAAACATATTCCTTTATGAAAAGAATATATAAAGGAGAGGTTATTATGATGGAATTAAGTTTAGTAAAAATGGTAAGTGAAAAAGAATTAGAAGAAGGTTTAGGACTTTATGAAAGAGCATTAAAAGCTAAAACAAAATTAGCTAGAAATACTTTATTAAGAAAGTCTGCCGACTTATTAGGATTTGACACTATAGCAGATTTATTAGATTTCTTTACTATATTATAACCTAATCGATATTGACTTAATTAAGGATGAGCCTACACGGGCTTGTCCTTTTTATTTTATGTTTATAGGAGGATTATTATGAACGGTAAATATTGTAAACTATTAGAACAAAGAACAGATTTAATAAAATTTATAAAAGAAAAAGAGTTAGAAAGAATAGAAACAGATTTATTTAATTTTAGTAAGTTAGCACTTCTTTATGAAATCCTAGAAAAAATAGATATGCAATTATTAAAGGAGGCGATGTAAGATGACATGTAGAAGAAAAACTAAAAAAGAAAGAGAACTAGTTGCAGATATTCACAAGCTATGCAATTTATATTGTAGTCAACATGAATGTTATGAATGTAAATATGGAACTTATCCTAATGATGACTGTCCTAAAGCTTACGTTATTGATTTATTAGACAAACATAGAGATTACGAAGAGGAGGAGGAAGAATAATGAAAGTGTATGCTGTTATATCTCAATGGATGGATTGCGATGGTGATTGGATAGATAGAAGAGTTGAAAAAATTTGTAAAACTAGAGAAGCAGCCGAAAGATACATGGAAGAGCATCTTAGATATGGAAGAATTCAAGTATTTGAATTATACGAATAATTAAATTAAAAAGATATTTTTGAAAGGGAGGTAACAACTATGAGCAAGGAATATGACGAATATATAAAAGAACATTGTGCAAATGTTAGAAAAGGATTCTATTGGATTAAAAGAAGTTTGCCTGAAGTACTTATCGATATTCCTGGCGTTGATTACGAATTAAATATATTACTTCATGACGATACAAAGTATAATAACGACGAATACGATGCATACGATGAATATTTCTATGGAAAGAAATCAAAAGACAGCGAAAAGAAAATGCGATACGCATTCCAATATCATATACATCAAAACCCTCACCATTGGCAACATTGGGTTCATTTGACAGATGACGGAAAACCTAGTGTTATAGCATTAGACATGCCTTATGAATATATTATCGAAATGATTTGTGACTGGTGGTCATTCAGTTGGAAATCCGGAGATGTGTTTGAGGTATTTGACTGGTATGAAAAGAACAAAAAGATTATGAAATTAAGTAAAAGAACAAGAGATACAGTCGAAGATATTTTAGACAAACTTGAAAAGAAATTAATCAAAGTCAGAGGACCTAGAAAAAAATAAATTAAAAGAGGTGTTTAATAATGATTATGAATATTATAGAAATGATATTATGGTTCATACTAGCAGACTGTATTATTGGATGTATATTGTTTGGTATTATGTGGTTTAAAAATCGATAAAAAGGAGTGTATTAAGTATGTCAAGTATTTTATTATGGGGAGCTATCATTGTCGGTGGCTCTTTTCTTTATATTGGAATGGGAGGACAACCTTCCAAAAAAGAACAAAAAGAACAAAAAGAAGAGCATCACTACGATAAAGAAACATATGAATATTTTTGTAAATTACCATTAGATGAACAAGAAAGATATTTTCAAGAAAATCTAGACTTGAGATATTACAAAGATGATTCAACTGTAGGATTAACCAATGATAAATACTTGAATGCTAAACATGCTGAAGAAATATCAAGACGTACTGGTAAACCATTCACCGATAGATACAAAGTATATTAAAAATTAGGGAGAGGTGTTTGATATGATTAATAAATTCTTAGATAACTATGAGTTTTATAAAGCTTATGAAGAGAATGGCCCATTTTCTAATGAGACTATAAGAAAGGCTGATAGATTTTTAGCAATCAAAAATAAGAAAAAGAAATCTAAAAGAAAACAAAGAATCACTGTTAATCAATTAAAGAAAAAAGAGGGGCGTGAATGTTATGAGAACGTGTAAAGTTAGACCATTAGAATCTGATTGTATGAGATGTTTGTCATTACAAGTAGAATGGGGAATAATGCTTTCATGCGATGAGTGTATATCAAACAATAAAACATATACATTATTAGATTTAAGCATGTCTGGTGCCTATGCTGTAGTAATGGATACTAACGGAAGATTAAGCAGGGTTAGTATAGATAGAGTAACTATGTTAAAGGACGGTGATTTTAATGAAAACGTGTAAAGTTAAACCAACATATTTTCAATGTGGATTGTGCCTTGACTATCAAATAGAAAGCTCTGTTGTAGCATTATGTCACCAATGTGAGCCTGCCAATAAGAGATTTGACTTAGTATGCATGACTGATGAGTTTGCAATTGTTATGGATGAAAGGGGTGAAATGGAAAGAGTAGAAGTAGATAGAGTTCATGATATAAAAGAGGAGGATTAATATGGTTAAATTTTTTAAGCGTCTATTTTGTAAACATGAATATAGAATGGAAGAATATTTCTTCGGTGATATGAAAAATTACGGAAGAGGCGTTGGAGTATGTACAAAATGTGGAAAAAGAAAGGTGTTGAAATAATATGAAAATAGATAAATTTAAACATGCGGATAATTGGCAAGATGTTAAAGATGCAACTATGAATACAATAGGAAAAAACACAGGAGCATATCCTGATAGTAAATGGAAAAGACAATTGATATTATCAGAACATTCACCAATAAGAAAATTAAAATTCGAATGGCGTTGGTATGATTTGAAATCATGGGTTTCAGTACATTTTGTTAGACATAAATTTGGTATAGACCACTTTGTTAAAACTCAAAGAACTGACCGTACAGGAGTTAATAGAGATGATCTTCCACAAGGTAGTTTAGTAAACCATGAAGTTGAAGCGAATGCACAAGCACTTATTAACATATCTAGAAAAAGATTATGTAGTTGCGCGTCTCCTGAAACTAGGGAGGCGTGGCAAGCTGTTAAGGACGAAGTAGCTAAGACTGAACCTGAATTGGCAAGCTGCATGGTTAGAGAATGTATTTACAGAGGTTTCTGTCCTGAGATGTTTGGTTGTGGTTATGATAAGACAAAAGAGTTCGAAGAAGAATTAAAGAAATATAGAGGAGTTGAATAATATGTTTTTGATATTAGTAGTTCTTATATGTATCAATTGCGCCTTATGGAAAATAGCTAAAATTTTAGAAAGGAGTTTAAAGTAATATGAAGTTCTATATTATTGAAAAAATATTCGAACTCTTGATAGTTTGTCTAATTATAATATTTACTTTAATAATATTGATAGAGGGTTAAAAGGGCACAAATTATATAAGTAAAGGGGAGAGAGGTTATGTTATATTACGATTTAAATAAATATCAAATACCAAAGGAATATACTTATAAAAGTTATATTAATGAGGCAGTTAGCAACATTAGAAAAGGGAACAATGCTGAGTATTATAAAGATACTTTATTTAGATTAACATATCCTGTTGCAGTATCAGAACTAAACAAATACGCTAATATTGATGAAATCACTGAGTTGTTGCCTATAATGAGTATTGCATTTATGAAAACTGTTGAAAAATTTGATTGTAAAAAACAAAATAGCTCATTTATGAATTACTACAAAAGAACTATGCGTAACGATATAATACTTGCTTATGATAAGCACCGAGAAACTAATGAGAAAACTAGGGAAGAAATTAAGAAACGTATAAAAACTATGGCATCTTTAGATTATCTTGTCAACATTAGTGCTGATGATGAGGTTCCTGTATATGCGCTTGTAAAGGATGACAAAGCTATTATAGACGAAAAGGTATCATATGAAGAACTTGTCGATGTTATATTTGAAACTATTGATACAATGTTCTCTGAATCACAACAAAAGAAAAAAGATATTTTCGTAAGTTACATCAATGCTTGTATAGCTGGTGAAAAAATGAATCAAAAGAAAGCGGCTAAAGAATTTGGTGTAACTGTAAGTTATGTATCTAAAATTGTAGTCAAGTATAAAAAAGTATTAAAAGATAAATTAAAAAGGAGAGGTTATGAATGTTAGGTAAAGTATTATTTTATGGTTTGCTATATTTTGTGGCTGTAGGTTTGATAGTTATGTTCTTTATGGGAGCTCATGAAGACGATTTATAATGGTCAGTTTTGTTTTTAAAAAGTGGGCAGTGGTCAGTTTTATTTGGCCATTCCCTATTTTTTTGCAAAAAGCTTGAAAAAAGTGGCCAAAAATGGCCAGAAAAAATGGCCAAAAGCCCACTTTTTTTGAAAAGTGGCCACCCCCTCAAACCCAGTGATTGCAACGGTTTCAGGGGTCTTGTGGCCAAAAACCCACTTTTTTCTCTTATTAATGTGAAAAAAAAAATAAATATATATATAGATAGGCGAAAAAAAGTGGCCTTTTGACCACAAACTATTTTTGGAGGGATAAGAATGAAAAAAGAAGAAATGTGTGTTAATTGTGTATTTTGTGAAATGAATAATGGAGTAGAGTATTGTGCTGTAACAGGAGGTATGGTCGAAACTGATGGATATTGTTTGTCTTTTAAAAAAGAAAAAGATGAAAAATGTTCTAAATGTTTATTTGCTAATTTAGACCATGGAATTTTATATTGTGCTGTAACAGGAGATTCTGTTAAAGGTGATAATCATTGTTTGACTTACAAACCGATAGAACACAATCCAGAAAAAGATGAATATAATGAATCTAAAGTGTATATCGATTCATTAACAACTAGAGATGAAATGGCATGTATAACTGCTGAAATAAAGAGTGAAAGTTATCCAAAGCTATCTAGACTTATAGAATATTTGATGAAAGAATATTTAGTTAAAGATATACAAATAGAAAAAGTGTTAGAAGCAGGAGAAGAATTTTATAGAGCTAAATTAAAATATGAAGAATTTCCATTTTAGTTAGGAGAAGATATTATGGGAGATAGAAGTTTAATGCAATTTTTATTTATATGTATATGCATTATATTTTTGTGTTCACTTATAGTTGACTCAATTAAAGACAAAATGAACAAGTAGGAGGATATATTATGAAACTATGTGGTAATGAAGGATGTAAATGCGAACATGTTCAAATGTGTGCTTTATGTAAACACTATGACTGGAACTACGAAGTCTTAGATAATGATTTATATGCTGATCTTATGTGCAATTTAAAAAATGATGTTGTAAAAGGTTTTAACTATTGTGAAAATTTTGAATGCTTTAGATTGGAGGACAATAATGAAGAAAGAGAATGATTAGGGTACGCGAAAAAAACATGCCCTTTTATGAGGAGAGAGATATGTTGTGGGATTACGGAAGTAAAGAGCAGTTGTTTAGTCTTAGACTAAGTGGAGGACTGTATATCTCGTCCTTTTTGTTTTTAGAAGAGAGGCTTGAAAAAGTATAAGAAGAAATTCTTACTCTCTTCTTTTTCATTAAGAGCGATGGAAACTATATTTTAAAGAGGAGATGATTGTATGTACGAAATTTTAAAAACCTTATCAAAACCTAATATGTCAATGTTAATGATAATGAAATTGTACTACTAAGGTTTGAAAGGGGATATTCTATTATGGGGAAATTAGAAAGAGATTTTCAAAAAAATTTAATTAAAGAATTAAAAGATATTTTTGTTGGATGTATAGTCATGAAAAATGATTCTGCCTATATTCAAGGAATACCGGATCTTTTAATTTTATACAATGACAAATGGGCAGCTCTAGAAGTAAAGAAATCTGGAGCTGCATCACATCGTCCTAATCAAGAATATTATGTTGACAAAATGGATGATATGTCATTTGCAAGATTTATATATCCTGAGAATAAGGAGGTAGTGCTAGATGAACTTCAACAAACACTATTCTCTGGAAGGTAAACATGCATTCCTTGGCGCTAGCAAATATCATTGGATTAATTATGATGCTGATAAATTAGTAGATTCATACACTAAATTTCAAGCGACATTAAATGGAACCATCTTACATGACTTTGCTTGCCAATGTATAACTTTAGGACAAAAGTTACCTAAATCTCAAAAGACATTAAACATGTATGTTAATGATGCTATTGGATTTAAGATGAAACCAGAACAAGTTCTATATTATTCTGATAATTGTTTTGGAACAGCTGACGCTATTATATTTAGAAACAATTTATTAAGAATACATGATTTAAAAACTGGTGTAACTAGAGCACACATGGAACAGCTTGAGATATATGCTGCTCTTTTCTGTTTGGAATACAATAAGAAACCTAGCGATATTGATATGGAATTAAGGATTTATCAAAACAATGAGATTATTGTCCATAATCCTACAGTGGAAGATATTTTACCTATTATGGATAAGATAATAACGTTTGATAAAATAATCGATAAAATGAAGATTGAGGGGGAATAGTAAATGGCTTATCAAGATAAACCACCTATTGATGAACTATTACACTATGGAATGCCTAGACGTTCAGGAAGATATCCTTGGGGAAGTGGTAAAGACCCCTACCAACATAGCGGAGACTTTCTATCTAGAGTCGACGAATTGACTAAAAAGGGCATGAGTGAAAAAGATATTGCTGAAAGTATGGGATTGACTACTAGTCAATTAAGAACACAAAAATCTTTAGCTAAAGATGAAAGAAGACAATTAGAAGTTGACACAGCTAAAGGTCTTAGAGAAAAAGGATATTCTCTTAATGAGATAGCTAAACAAATGGGTTATAAAAATGACTCATCTGTTCGTTCTTTATTAAATGAACAATCTGAAAGTAGAATGAAACAAGCTAAACAAACAGCTGATTTCCTTAAAAAACAAGTAGACGAAAAAGGAATGATAGACGTAGGTGTTGGTGTTGAAAGGGAATTAGGTATATCAAAAGAAAAACTTAAAACTGCTTTATATATTTTGGAAATGGAAGGATATAACACATTTGGAGGCGGAGTACCACAAGTTAACAATCCTGGTAAACAAACCAACTTAAAAGTATTATGCCCACCAGACACACCTTATAAAACAATAATAGATAAAAACGGTAATGAAAGAAAAGTATCTAGTGCTATATATGATTATCAGAATGTACACTCAGTACATGAATATACATCACATGATGGAGGACAAACATTCGATAAATTTGTTTATCCATCATCTATGGATTCTAAGAGACTTGCTATAAGATATGCTGAAGATGGTGGATTAGAAAAAGATGGACTAGTTGAAATAAGAAGAGGTGTTGAAGACCTTAACTTAGGTAATTCTCATTATGCACAAGTTCGTATTATGGTTGATGGAACTCACTATATAAAAGGAATGGCTGTATATTCTGATGATTTACCAAAAGGTGTAGATATAATGTTCAACACTAATAAAACAAAAGATAAATCTAAACTTGAAGTATTGAAACCGATAAAAGATGACCCAGATAATCCATTTGGTTCTTTAATCAAAGCTGGTGGCCAAAGTTACTATACTGATAAAAATGGTAATAGAAAACTTTCATTAATAAATAAGAGAGCAGAAGAAGGTGACTGGGGCGAATGGGCTGATAAATTACCTTCACAATTCTTATCTAAACAAAACTTATCATTAGTAAAGAGACAATTAGGCTTAGCATCTGCAGATAAACAAGCAGAGTTTGATGAAATAATGAGTTTAACTAATCCTACTGTTAAGAAATCATTACTTAAATCATTCTCTGATGACTGCGATTCAGCAGCAGTGCATTTACATGCAGCAGCATTACCTAGACAAAAGTATCAAGTAATCTTACCGGTACCTTCAATGAAAGATAATGAAATCTATGCTCCTAACTATAATGATGGGGAAAAGGTAGCACTAGTTAGATACCCTCATGGAGGACTATTTGAAATACCAATCCTTACTGTCAACAATAAACACAAAGAGGCCAAAAAATTAATAGGAGCTAATGCTAAAGATGCTGTTTGTATTAATAGTAAAGTAGCAGAGAGACTATCAGGAGCAGACTTTGATGGTGATACAGCAATGGTTATTCCTACAGGTGGTAGTGTTAGAATAAGTTCTAAACCGCCATTAAAAGCGTTAGAAGGATTTGATCCTAAGATGGAATACCCAGAGCGTCCAGGAATGAAGTATATGAAAACAGGTAAGAAAGACAATACACAAAATGAGATGGGTAAAATTTCTAACTTAATAACTGATATGACATTACTTGGAGCTAGTGATGATGAATTAGCAAGAGCAGTTAGACATTCAATGGTTGTTATTGATGCTGCTAAACATAAACTAGACTACAAGAAGAGCGAAGCTGATAATAATATTAAAGCATTGAAAAAGAAATACCAAGGTCATGTTGACCCTGAAACAGGAAGATACAGTGAGGGTACAGGTACAATAGTATCCCGTGCCAAAGGACAACAATCAGTACTTAAAAGACAAGGTTCTCCTATTATAGATCCTGAGACAGGTAAACAATCATGGAAAGTAGCAGATGATTTAACATATGAAAAGAAAATAGTAGATAAGAAGACTGGAAAAGTTAAAACTAAAACAATAACTAAGACACAAAAAAGTACTAAGATGTTCGAGACTGATGACGCATACACATTGGTATCAGATAGTAGGAACCCAGTTGAATTAGTATACGCAGACTATGCTAATCATCTTAAAGCCCTAGCTAACCAGGCCCGTAAAGAAATGGTAACTACCCCAGACATACCATATAGTCCTGAAGCTAAGGCCCACTATCAAAAAGAAGCGGCATCCCTAAAAGCTAAAGTAAACGTGGCCCTAAAGAATGCCCCACGCGAACGTCAGGCTCAGACCCTAGCTAATGCCATAGTTCAAGCCAAGGTAAAAGACAACCCCGATATGACTAAGAAGGAGAAGAAAAAGGTTGGACAACAGGCCCTAGATAAGATGAGAAGACAGGTGGGGGCTAAGAGAGAATTAGTTAAGATTACAGACAAAGAATGGGAAGCTATACAGGCAGGAGCCATATCACCGAATACATTAAAGACTATCCTAAATAATGCAGATATGGATACTGTTAAACAATTAGCTATGCCTAGAAGCACTAAAGAACTAAGTCAGGCTAAAATAAATCATATAGCTACTCTTAAGGCTTCTGGCTATACTAATGCCCAAATAGCACAAAAACTAGGTGTATCTGCATCAACTATAATCAAGTATTCAAATAAGTAATTGTTTGATTGATTATATGTAATTAATTTGTTTAATTAATGTTTTAATAAATGTTTTAATAAATGTTTGTATAAAGTTTTGAAAGGAGCTTAATTAAAATGAAAGTAATGTTATCAACAATTGATAATCCTTTTAATCCTTTTGAAGATTTCAATTCTTGGTTTTTGTTTGATGTTGAAAAAGGTTACAATTCATGTTCATACTTAGCAAGAATAGCTAAAACATCAAATGAATTCACAGAAGAAGAAGAAGCAGAAGAGATTGAAAGAGCTATTGATGAAATAATTCAATATGATTTTATGAATTTATATATAAAAGTAAAGCAACCAGATTCAGAAGAAGATTAACGTACCCTGGAGAATTAATTTACAGAGGCGGGGGATGTGCGAAATTTGCACCCCCTC
>OLVO01000287.1_pt1 | contig 60410 bp, 50 predicted proteins | sample 1672571 | NCBI WGS metagenome assembly OLVO01 (sample SAMEA3136700, study PRJEB25190) | human gut metagenome | biome: human gut; feature: human-associated habitat; material: faeces | place: Austria | collected 2013
GCAAGACTGAAAAAAGCTAGTATTTATGCGGCTTTCAAAGTTTCGCAAACACCTAGAAGGTGCCGAATACGAAAGGAGAAGGTGGAAAATAGAAAATGAAGGATTTAACACCCAGAAAAGGCAGGGATATAACTTAGAACATCGCTACAGTCACAACTATCAGGCAACGAAGAACCACTATTATCTGATACAAATTGGTCATATGGTTGCGCAGATAATAGAGGGATGGAAAAAGATCTGGGAAGGGATTCAACAAAGTAGAGAGCAAAAGCATCGAAGAATGTTGGAGAACTTCAAGATGGTTGATCTAAAAGAATACAAAGAAGAAATTTACTAATAACGAGAGGAGCGGAAAATGTATCTAATTATTGGAATAATCTTTTTGGTATTTGGAATAGTACTGCTTTTGAAACCTCGTCTATTTTACGATATTACAGAAAGTTGGAAGAGCAACGTAACTGGAGATCCCTCCGATTTATATATTTTTAGCACACGATTTGGAGGTGTGGTTGTTGCTATCGTAGGTGCTGCAAGTATTATTGTACACTTCTGTTGCAGATAATGTAGAGAGAAATACCCCCTAAGAGAACGCAGTGCTTGGCATTCATACAAATTTGTATAACAAAAAAGGACACCGCATACGCGATGTCCTTAAACTTAACAGCGCTACCAGGATTCGAACCTGGAAAATGCTGGAGTCAGAGTCCAGTGCCTTACCGTTTGGCGATAGCGCTACAACATGTGTTATAATAGCAGATCACAATAGATTTGTCAATAGTAATTTTAAAGTTTTTTTATTGATTTCTCAGTCTGATTTGATATAATGGATATAATGTACATTGACAGCAAACGATAAGCTAATTAGGTCAATGAGTGAAAGGCATGGAATTATTTATGAGACATTTATTAAAGAAGACATTACTTGCAGGAGGTGTCAGCATGATGATGCTGTCTGCAGCAGGATGTTACTATGGAAGCGGAATGGGCTATGGCTCTTATGCAAATGCAAATAAGATAAAGACAACGGCAGCTGCTGATACATTAGAGGAGTTTAAGATTACTGATTTCCAGGCATCTGATGGTACATTCCAGTACAAGGATCTGGGATGGTTAAGCAGCTATCAGGATCTTGAAAAGGAAATTGGAATGCCGATCGGCACCACGACAGCATTTACCGAGGGCGAGACGATGGGAGACATCAATTACTCTGTTAAGCTTCTTAATTATATTTCCGTTGGTATGCAGCCTGTTTTTGATCCAGAGGGTGGTTTGACAACACTGACTGTTTACTTTGAGGATACCTACACAGCAGAGCAGTTAGACGAGCTGTTTGATAAGGCGGTTGCTGCAGCGCGTGAGGCATTTGGTGATGAGGATAATTATCAGGAAAATGATCAGGACGGAGGTAAAGGAACTGTTTACCACACAACAGGTGCATTTTGGTACAATGAAACTGATCAGTATGGTGATTATACAATGAACAGCTTCCAGATCGGAAAGCTTGATTCTGGAAATGGAACAAGCGCAGTTGTAATCGGTGTAAATATCTATGATCCATCCCAGATCGAGGAGGAGTCCAGCGAGGAAGGAAGCAACGAAAAGGGAAGTATCGAGGAATCAAGCAGTGAGGAAGCAGGCAGCGAAGAAGCATCATCAAAGGCTGATGAAAAGAATGTAAAGGAAACAAGTGAGGCAGAGAATACTGCTGAAAGCGAAGAATAAGAAATAAAAAAACATTGGGGACAGGTTTTTGTGGCTCGTTAGAGCTATAAACCTGTCCCAAGTGTTTTTAACAAGAAAAAATAGAATCAACAGATGGCGATGAACCACATTGATTCTGTTTTTTTGCAAAGATTAGTAGTGATATCTCTTCCTATTTGCAACAAGGAATACAAGTGAAATCACAAAAGCAAAGATTTCGGCAGCTACATTTGCACCCCAGAGGCCGTCCACATCGAGAATCAGTGGAAGGATTAGTATGGATGAAGTCTGGAAGATCAGGGTACGTAAAAACGAGATCGCAGCAGAGATTGCTCCGTTGTTGAGTGCAGTAAAAAATGATGATGCAAAAATGTTAAAGCCCGCAAGCAAAAAGCTAAAGGAGAAGAGCTTAAATGCATGAGAGGTGATGGCAAGAAGTTCTGCGTCATAACCTACAAACATCTTTGCAAGCGGATGAGCAAGCGCAAGGGCAAGCACAGTCAAAACGATGCTGAGTGAGCTGACGATGCGAGTACTTTTTTTGAGAAGGCTTTGAAGCTCACTGTGGTTTCCAGCACCATAATGGAAGCTGACAACAGGAGCACATCCAATCGAGTAGCCAACAAAGATAGCAATAAAAATAAACTGTACATACATTAAAACACCGTAAGCAGATACGCCATTTTCACCAAGGTATTTTAATAGCTGAAAGTTATAGACGATACCAACGACTGATCCAGAGATATTGCTCATCAGCTCAGAGGAGCCATTGGCGCAGGCCTGTAAAATTGGGCGAAGTTTAAATTTGGCCTTTGCCAGATGTAGTTTGCTGTTATTTGGACGAATAAAATAGATAAAAGGAAGCAGGCCGCCAATCGTTTGGCTTATGCCGGTTGCGAGTGCTGCTCCAAAAACTCCCCAGCGAAGAACACCGACCAGCACGGCATCAAGCACCATATTTGTAATTCCAGCGGCAAGCGTTGCTGCCAGTCCAAGGTTAGGCTTTTCAGCTGCAATAAGAAAGCTTTGAAATACATTTTGGAGCATATAGGGAGCAAGAAAAGCGATTACGACACGTCCGTACAGAACACAGTCATCAATCATCTCTTTTGTAGCGCCTAACAATGAAGCAACAGGACGCATAAAGGCAACACCGAGAATAGCCAGAACAATACCGAGCAAAAGTGACAGCCAGATCAGCATAGAAAAATAATGGTTTGCCTTTTTTTCATCGCCCTCGCCAAGAATACGAGAGACGAGAGCTGTGCCTCCTGTTCCAATCATAAAGCCAAGGCTTCCTAGAATAATGATAAATGGCATTACTAAATTAATGGAAGCAAACGCTGTTTTTCCAGCAAAATTTGATACAAAAAATCCGTCCACAACACTATAGATCGAGGTGAAGATCATCATGATAATGGAAGGAAACGTAAAACGAAACAGTTTTCCATAAGTAAAATGATCAGATAATTGGATTTTCATAAAAATAAATTTATTCCTTTCGTATTATTTTTCATCTTTCATCCGCTGTAATTCTTTTTGCAGGCATTTTAAATAACGTTCATTTAAAGCAAGATATTGTTCAGCAGCTTCAGGTCCCCAATCAGCAAGAATACGGTTTTCAGCATCAATGATTTTTCCTGCTGTTTCAGAAGAGAGCTGTTTGCCTTTCTGTGTTAAAAAGACACGCTTATTTTTGGCATTTGCTGCCTCTAAAAACACAATATCTTCATCCTCAAGCTTTCTTAGTGCAGAATTGATAGTCTGCTTAGGAAGTCCTGTCAGGCGGCAGATATCACGAAGAAGACAGCTTTCTTCGCCAAAGTTACAAATCGTGTATAAAATTTGCATTGTGCTGTCAGATAAACCACACAGATGCGACATCTCATGGTAAACAACGCCCATCTCACACTGTAAATGGTTGAGACGTTTAAGAGAAGCAGAAGATTGAACACTCATACAAAATTCCTCCGTTAATAATTGAAAATACAAGTACGAAATCGTACTTAGAAAGTATAGTATGAAATCATACCATTGTCAAGTGCAAACAAAACAATCTTTCAAGGGCTTTTGTAACATGACGTATGAACCGTAACATTTAAAATATATTGTTTGAAATGGATTAACTCTTGACAACACGGTAGCGGTAGTGGTAGTGTAGATGTGTTGCGGAAGCAGCTTCCAGAATAATATCTGTAAAGAAGCAAAAAATCCGCCCATAATACAATATTATATAAGGATGAGGTATTTACAATGAGAGAGTTAAAGCCAATCAAAGAAGGCAAGGTACGCGAAATCTATGATAATGGCGACAGCCTGATCATGGTAGCAACTGACCGTATCAGCTGTTTCGATGTCATTCTGAACAACGTGGTAACTAAGAAGGGAACTGTCCTTACTCAGATGTCCAGATTCTGGTTTGACATGACAAAAGATATTCTTCCAAATCACATGATCTCTACGGATGTAAAGGATATGCCGGAGTTTTTCCAGCAGGAGAAGTTTGATGGAAACAGTATGATGTGCCGCAAATTGCAGATGCTTCCTCTGGAGTGTATTGTGCGCGGATATATCACTGGAAGTGGCTGGGCAAGCTACCAGAAGACTGGAAAGGTATGTGGAATTGAGCTGCCAGAGGGCTTAAAGGAGTCTGATAAGCTGCCTGAGCCAATTTATACACCATCTACAAAGGCTGAGATCGGTGATCATGATGAGAATATTTCTTATGAGCAGAGCATTGCTCATCTGGAGAAGTATTTCCCGGGAAAAGGCGAGCAGTATGCACAGAAGCTTCGTGATTACACTATCGCACTGTATAAGAAGTGTGCAGACTACGCACTGAGCAAGGGCATCATTATTGCAGATACCAAGTTTGAGTTTGGTCTGGATGAGAATGGAAATATCGTTATCGGTGATGAGATGCTTACACCGGACAGCTCACGTTTCTGGCCGGCAGATGGCTATGAGCCAGGACATGGTCAGCCATCCTTTGACAAGCAGTTTGCTCGTGATTGGTTAAAGGCAAACCCGGACAACGATTGGACACTGCCGCAGGAGATTGTTGATAAGACAATTGAGAAGTATCTGCAGGCTTATGAGATGCTGACAGGAAAGCCATTAGCATAAATACATAAAAGATGTGAAATAAAAAAGAAGGATTTGCCAATTCGACAGATCCTTCTTTTTTGGCTTTTGATACAGAATAATTTGCAGCATACAGCAATTCTTGAAAGCAATATGTTTAATGGGAGAATGTTCGTATCAGGCGAAATACCTGCTCGGCAGTATCCTCTATATTTTGCATTGCATTTGTGCGGCACATCGCTTCATCAAGTGTAGAAACGCTTCGAAGTACTGGAAAGAATGCATCAATCCCGTGCTCATTGCAGGCGATGGCATCTTTTGTGACACAGCCGGAAAAGGCAATTACAGGCTTACCATATTCCTTTGCAATTTTTGCGACACCGATAGGCGCCTTTCCCATGACAGTCTGACCATCAAGGCGGCCTTCTCCTGTTACAACTATGTCGGCATTTTGAACATAGTCGCGAAGCTTTGTTTCATCAAGAACAATCTTAATACCAGATTCAAGCGAGGCATGCAAAAATGTTAAAAAAGCAAAGCCAAGTCCGCCGGCAGCACCTGCACCGGAGAGACTTTCATTTACATCTGGAAAATATTTGCGTGAGAGTAATGCATAGTCTTTTAGCCAGCGATCCATCATATTGATCATTTCAGAGTCAGCTCCCTTTTGCGGTCCAAAAACAGCACTGCAGCCAGTAGAGCCGCAAAGTGGATTTGTGACATCGCAGGCAACACGGAATGTACATTTTGAAAGCTCTGGCAGCACATGGCTAGTTGTGATTGATTTAAGCTGGCGAAGTCCTTTAGCACCAAATTCAACCTGATTACCATTCTCATCAAGCATTCCAAAGCCTAGTGCCTGAAGCATACCGATGCCGCCATCATTTGTGGCGCTTCCTCCAATGCCAATCAAGAAGTGTCTGCAGCCGCGTTTAACTGCATCAGCAATAATTTCACCGACACCATAAGTTGTGGTGTGAAGCGGATTTTTCTTTTGCGGTGGGACAAGTGTAATACCAGCAGCCACAGCCATTTCAATTATGGCAGTTTTAGTAGCGGAGACAATACCATATTGGCATGAAACAGTCTCGCCTAGTGGTCCTGTGACAGAAACAGTTGTCATTTTACCACCGCAGCCAGCGACAAGTGCATCAACCGTGCCCTCGCCTCCGTCAGCGAGTGGACGAATCACTGTAGTGGCATCAGGGTAGACCTTTTTTATGCCATTAGCAGCGCTCTCGCCGGCTTCTAATGAACTGAGACTTCCTTTAAAGGAGTCAATTGCAATTACAACATTCATAATGTTCCTTTCATTTATCGCAGACTTTTCAAAAAGCCTAAGAATTTCTTAATAAAATCAGCACTGTCATTATAGCAAAAAACAGCCCCTGATAGCAATGGGTTGCAAATCCAAAAAAAGAAATGGTTGACGCAGCTGATAGTCTCAGGGTATAATCAATACAATATGCGATTTAATAGAAACAGTAGGGTTCAAAATTGCAGGGAAGGAATTTAAAAATGAAAATTGCAGTAACGTATGATAATGGATCTGTTTTCCAGCATTTTGGAAAAACAGAGAATTTTAAGATTTTTGAAGTGGAGAATGGCGCGATCATTTCAAGCGAGGTAGTTGGCTCAAATGGAGCAGGACATAGTGCGTTAGCAGGTTTTCTTGCTGATGCAGGAGTTGATGTTGTAATCTGCGGCGGTATTGGAGGCGGTGCACAGGCAGCACTTTCTGAGGCTGGAATCAAGGTATGTGCCGGAGTTTCTGGTGATGTAAATGAGGCTGCCGAAAGCTACGTAAATGGAACACTTGAGTGCACCAGTGAGGGAAATTGCGATCATCATCATGAAGAAGGCGGTCACTGCTGTCATGGTGAGGAGAGTGAAGAGTCTGGCTGCGATGGCGGCTGCGGCGGATGCCACGGCGGCTGTGGAACACCAGAGCCAATCATGGAGGGCAAGAATGTAGGAAAGAAGTGCCGCACTCATTATAAGGGAACATTTAATGACGGAACACAGTTTGATTCCTCTTATGATCGCGGTGAGCCGCTTGAGTTTATCTGCGGTGTTGGTCAGATGATCAAAGGTTTTGATCAGGCTGTGGCAAATATGGAAGTTGGCGAGTCTGTTGAGATCCATCTGATGCCAGAGGAAGCATACGGCATGCCGGATCCAGCTGCAATCTTTACACTTGAGATTGCACAGCTTCCAGGTTCAGAGGAACTTGAGGCAGGTCAGCAGGTATATCTGTCTAATCAGTTTGGTCAGCCATTCCCAGTTAAGGTTGTTGCAAAAGATGATAAGACTATTACTTTTGATGCAAACCATGAGATGGCAGGCAAGGAATTAAACTTTACAATTGAGCTTGTCAGCGTAGAAGCGTAAGAAAAGAAAATGCATCTGTCAAATGACGGGTGCATTTTTTGAACATTTTATTTTATAATGTAACGCGGCAAATAAAAATCCTTCTTATATATTAGGAAGAGTATCAGTTAGGAGGTAAGTGGTTGCAGACAAAGGATGATGAAATTATAGAGCTGTATTGGAAACGAGATCCAAAAGCAATAGAGGAGACACAGACGCATTATGGGGAAAAGCTTGGCAGACTCTCATTTGGTATTTTGGAAAACAGAGAAGATGCACAGGAATGTGTCAATGATACTTATCTTCGAACCTGGAATTCTATACCGCCGACAAGACCGCAGTTTTTCTTTGCGTACCTTGCAAAGATATGCCGATTTTTATGTTTTGATGTGCTAGATCATAAAAATGCGCAAAAGCGAAGTGCGTTGGTAGTTGAGCTTACGCATGAAATGCAGCAGTGCATTCCAGATTCACGCAATGAAGATAAGGTGCAGGGGGAACAGATCGGACAGAATATAACAGCTTTTTTGAGGACACAGTCAAAGCAGGACAGACTTTTATTTATGAAACGCTATTGGTATGGTGTGAGTATAAAAGATCTGGCGCAGCAGATGCAGATAAGTGAGAGCAGTGCAAAGGTGAGGCTGCATAGAATACGTGGGCGGTTAAAAAAATATCTGGAAAGTGAGGGCATTTGGATATGACAGAAAAGGATTTGTTAGACAGCTTGCGCTTTGTGGATGATGACCTTATAGAGGAAGCTGGATTAGAACAGTTAAAAGAAGAAAAACAGAAAAAAATAAATGGAAAAGTGATTTTTTTGAGGACAGCACTTACAGCAGCCGCGGGCATTTGTATTTTCACCGCAGGAATAGTTATGGGAAGAAAGATCACGGCAAAAAAAGATCAAACAGATGGCGCGCTGATGATGGCTGCGTATACAGAAAGCGAATATGAAAAGGAAATCTTAGCGCTCGAGGGAAGTGAAACACTGGCGGAGGCAGAGGCTTACGCGGAACCTGAAGATAAAAATACACTTTCGGTTTCAACGATCACATTGGGAAAAGAAACAAAAAGTCAGATCAGTGAAGATGAGACATCACATAATGAATTGCCAGCTACGAGTATTGGTGGGATAGATGTATTCTTTTATAAAAAAGAAGGTTCTAGTTATTTTTTCGCTTCATTTGAACAAAATAATGTTTCCTATACTTTGCAGGCTGATACGCTGCGAAAAGTCGTGCAGGCAGCAGCAGATACGATCTGCGGCATGGGCATAGTCACAGTTGTGGATTAATTGATAAAATTTTTTTCAGAATGTGTAACCTTACATTTAATTTTCCGTCTTAAAGAGTGAAGACATAAAAGTCTTAAATAAAATTTTGTGAAAGTAATCTGGTATCAAAGGAGTACATCATATTAGGAAAGGCAGGATAATGATATGAGAAGAAAGAATTTAATGAGACTGACAGCTGCAATGGGAATGATGATGGCATGCTCACAGGTGATGCAGGCAGCCGCACCTGTATGGGGCAATGAGACTGTGGAAGAAACAACGGCAGGCTCTCATGATGATTTGATCGAAATTCCAACGCTTGAGGATGAGGAATATCCTGTGGATCAGGGAAAGCAAAATTATGTCGATACGATTGTGCAGGCAGATAACCGCATCGGATCAATGTTAATGGAAAAGCTTACGGCAGAGAATAAAAATGTATTTATTTCTTCCTATAGTATTGCAACAGCACTGACGCTTCTTAGTCACTGTTCTGAAAGCGGTGGACAGATTGAGCAGTTAAAAAAATTTCTTGACTTAAACAATATGAGTGAGAGTGAGATTTTAGCAGCGCAGGAAGAACTGGCAGCGCTTCTTGGAACAAATAGGGAAAATCAGGAAGATGAAGAAGATGAAAATGAAGCGTCATCAGATTCATCAGAGGAAGTAGTGAGTGTAGAAAGTGATGATTACAGCATTCCAAAGTCAATTTTAGAAACAGCAAATGCTATGTATGTGGACGAGAAAATGAAGATGTCATCTTCATTTGACGATCTGGCGGATATACTTTCAAATACATATCAGGCATCACTAAAGCGCTGTGATTTATCGTCAGCAGAAACAATGAATGAAATCAATGATTGGGTCAATGAGAAGACGCACGGGCTGATTCCATCAATTCTTGATGAACCAATGGATCCGAGTATTCGAATGACACTTTTAAATGCTGTTTATTTTAAGGCTGCATGGGTAAATGCATTTGAAAAAGAGTTAACAGACAAGCAGATCTTCCATGGAAAAGAGGGTGATATATCTGTGGATATGATGCATCAGCAGGATCATTTTGAATATGCAGAAAATGATGAGTATCAGATGATTCGTCTGCCTTACCATGGTGGCTGTGAGATGACAGTTTATCTGCCAAAGGACAGCGTAGTGACTGACAAATGGAGCGAAAAAGATTATCTCTATCAGCTTGGGCTTGAGGCAGATAAGCAAGAGTGGGATAGTCGCGAGGTTTCTCTTTCAATGCCAAAGTTTGAGATGGAATATGGAAAAGAATTAAAAGATATATTAAAAGAACTTGGACTAGAGGCAATTTTTGATGGCTGTATTTATGACAGACTTACAGATGAAGAGATGGCAGCCGGATCAATCTACCATAAAACAGCAATTAAAAATGATGAAAACGGAACTGAGGCAGCAGCAGTAACTATGGCGCTTATGGAAGCAATGGCACTTTTACCAGAGGATGATATAGTTGAGATGAACATGGATCATCCATTTTACTTTACAATTTCTAATACACAGACAGGCTTAAAGCTTTTTGAGGGATGCGTGTACAACCTTAAATAAATGTAGTTAGTTATATCCCCATGAGTCAAAGTATGATTACCTTGCTCATGGGGTTATTTTTTATTCTGTTTTTTTGGAGAGCATAGTCTTTTGGTAATGACCTGGTGTCACTTTTTTGTATCGTTTGAAGATGCGGTTAAAGTAACTTAGATCATTAAAGCCGCATGAGTAGGCGACTTCTGTGATACTTTTTTGGGAAGAAGATAAAAGCTCACAGGCACATTCAATTCTGTAATAATTTAAATAATCAATAGGAGATTTTCCTGTAATTGAGTGAAACAACCGACAGAAATGTTCAGAAGAGAGATTTAAAACATCAGCAAGATCAGCAAGTGTCAGGCGTGAGGCATAATTTTTTCTAATATAATTTAGTACCGTTTTAATTTGTTCGGTACTCTTTGCATTTTTGCGCTCAGCCATATTAGTGACAGTATAGGAGTGATCATGCAGAATTTGACCAAATAGCTGCCACATAAGTCCGACCGTAAAAAATTCGTAGCCGGTTTGACGCTTATCCATTACCTCAAACATCTGACATATCAGTTCACTGCAGCGAGTACCATTTTCAAAAAAAGGATAAATAAGCGTATCAGTATCAAAAAAGTCGCAGTACTTTCTGTGAAGCAGTGCGCTGCTGCTTTCCATAAAGCGGCTGGTGTCAAATACGAGACACTCATAGATGCAGTTATCGGGAACACCGCCGTGGACGGCTCCGGCAGAAATGATGGCAGTATCACCCTTATGTAAGGTCTTAATTTTTCCATCAACTGACAAAGAGAAGCTTCCGCTTAACACAAGCATAATCTCATGTTCAAGGTGCCAGTGAAAGGGCATTTCATATCGGGGATGGCTTCTATCAACATAGTACAATTCAATTGGAAAACCAGAGGTTCCTCTGGCTGTGTTCTCATGCGAAGCTAAAAATCTCATATAAATCCTTTCATAAATAAATGGGCACATACTTAAATATTTTTGTGCACTTATCAACATAAACTAGAAAATATAGGTTTGCCTGGACAAACTTGGGAAAAATAACAGCAAAAACAAAATGATTATACAGCAAAAACAACAAAATATCAATATAATCCAATAGATAATCATGATAAACAATGACATAAACGAAAATGAAATGTATAATCAGGATAGAAGGTTTGTAAAGATTCTCGCCAGATGTGTCTGACGGGAAGTGATATCAATGAAAATAGGAGGGATGAAAATGCAGATCGACGAGATTAAAGACCAAATTTGTGATGTGTGTCACAAAATGTGGCAGTTGGGCTGGGTTGCAGCAAACGATGGAAATGTAAGTGTACGTTTGGATGACGGAACATTTCTTGCAACACCAACTGGAATGAGCAAGAGCTTTATCACACCAGATAAGCTGCTTCGTATCGATGCATCAGGAAACATTTTAGAGGGAGCACCGGGACTGCGTCCGTCAAGTGAGATTAAGATGCATATGAGATGCTACGAAAAACGCGACGATGTAAGGGCAGTTGTACATGCACATCCGCCGACAGCAACTGGTTTTGCAGTTGCACACAGACCGATGGATATGTATAACATGATCGAGGATGTAGCTGCGATTGGAGCTGTTCCACTTACACCATATGGAACACCGAGTACAACAGAGGTGCCGGACGCAATCGAGCCATATTTAAACGAGCATGATGTAATGCTTCTTGAAAATCATGGTGCATTAGCCGTTGGAAGTGATGTAATTACTGCTTATTATAGAATGGAAAGTCTTGAGCTGTGGGCAAAGATTACGCTTAATGCAATTTTGCTTGGCGGCAGCTACGATATTGACCGCAAGAATATCGATAAGCTGATCAATCTGCGTTCCTACTATCATATCACAGGAAAGCATCCAGGCTATAAAAAGTTTGAGCGCAAAGATGAAGGGGAACCAACCGATAAATAAGCGCAGACAAAAAGATTTAAAATTTTATCGAATAAAATAGAGATCTATATAAATAGAAAGAGAGGATACTTATGTTATATCCAAAGATTGGAATCCGCCCAGTTATTGATGGACGCTGGGGCGGTGTACGTGAAAGTCTTGAAGCTCAGACTATGGCAATGGCAGAAAACGCAGCAAAGCTGATCTCTGAGAATTTAAAATATCCTGATGGAACACCAGTACAGTGCGTAGTTGGATGTACTACAATTGGAGGCGGTGCAGAGGCTGCACGTGTTGCAGAGCAGTTTTCTACACAGAACGTAACGGCAACATTATCTGTAACACCATGTTGGTGCTATGGAACAGAGACATTTGATATGGATCCAACCACAATTAAGGCTGTATGGGGATTCAATGGAACAGAGCGTCCAGGTGCTGTTTATTTGGCAGCAGTTTTGGCAGCACATGCACAGCGTGGTCTGCCGGCATTTTCCATCTATGGACATGATGTTCAGGATGCAAACGATACTTCCATTCCTGCTGATGTAGCAGAAAAAATTCTTCGTTTCGCACGAGGCGCAGTTGCAGCAGGCTGGATGCGTAATAAAGCATATATTAATATCGGTGCAGTAACTATGGGAATTGCAGGAAGCTTCTGTGATGCAGATGTACTTCAGAAATATTTCGGCATTCGTGCAGAGTGGGTTGATGAGGTTGAGATTCTTCGCCGTATCACTATCGGAATTTATGATCACGAAGAGTATGAGAGAGCTCTTGCATGGGTAAAGGAAAACTGCAGAGAAGGTTTTGATAAGAATGCAGGTAAAAATTTCCCAGATGTTATTACAAAATCAAAGGTAATTGCTCCTGATAAGGACTGGGAATTTATTGTAAAGATGACTCTTATTATGCGTGATATTCTTTATGGAAATACGCGTCTTGATGAGCTTGGATGGCATGAAGAGGCACTGGGACGAAATGCAGTTGCCGGTGGCTTCCAGGGACAGAGACAGTGGACAGACTGGCTGCCAAATGCCGACTTTACAGAGGCAATTTTAGCTTCCACATTTGACTGGAATGGACCAAAGGCACCGACTCCGTTTGCAACAGAAAATGATACATGCAATGGAATTGCAATGCTTCTTGGAAATCTGATTTCTGGTTCAGCACCGTGCTTCCATGATGTGCGTACATACTGGAGTCCAGAGGCGTGTGAGCGAGTAACTGGACATAAGCCAGACGGTGTAGCTTCAAATGGATTTATCCATCTGATCAATTCTGGTGCGACAGCACTTGACGGATCTGGCGCATGTGTTGACGAGAATGGAAATCATGTAATGAAGCCATTCTGGGAGATGAAGGAAGAGGATATCAAGAATTGTCTTGAAGCAACTGACTGGTGCAGAGCAGATTATGAATATTTCCGCGGCGGCGGCTATTCAAGCCATTTCCGGTGCCACGCTGAAATGCCTGTAACGATGCTTCGTTTTAATATTATTGACGGAGTTGGCCCAGTGCTTCAGATCGCAGAGGGCTGGACAGCAGATCTGCCGGATGAGATTCACAATCCGATTGATAAGCGTACCGATCCGACATGGCCTACTACATGGTTCTGCCCGAGACTTACAGGTGAGGGCGCATTTACCGATGTTTACAGCGTAATGGCAAACTGGGGTGCAAACCACGGAGTTACAGTATACGGACATGTTGGTGCAGATTTGATTACACTGGCAAGTATGCTTCGCATTCCGGTAACAATGCATAATGTAGAGAAGGAGAAGGTCTTCCGTCCGCATTCATGGGCAAGCTTTGGAACGCAGGATGTTCAGGCAGCTGATTATGCGGCATGCAAGAACTATGGACCGCTGTATTAAATCCGTTACAGATCATTTCAGAAAATGGCAAAAAAATATTCAAGTGTGTTGACTATTTTTCTGTGTGCCATATTTATAACCTGTGTCTTTGGACATAGGGGCATAAGTATGGCATCACAGAATACAGAACAAAAAAATAATTTAATGGTGCAGATGGAGTATTATCAGTATAACGTCTGTGCCTCCTGCCACCCAGAGGACGATTTCTTTGCAGTTGTGTCGGACACAATAAGCCCAATTAAGCAAAAATATCCATATGAGATTGCAGTTTATAATACATTTCGTGCGGAAGATAAGAAGCGATTTGAAAAGCGACTGCAGGAACTTATGTTAAAAGAAGCAGATGTTAGTCTGCCGACTTTGATTATGATTTCAGAAGATTCAGAGGCTTTAGTTTGTCTTAGCGGCTTGGATGAGATTAAAGAAAAGCTTGAAGATACACTTAAGCAGGCTGCAAAGCCAGGGCAATTTGTTTCTAGCGAAGCGGCACTTGAATCGGATGAAAAAACAGAGGCTGCATCTCTGATAGAAAATGAAAGTCAGAACCAGATGCAAATATCAAGCAGTGACTGGAAAGAGCAGCTTCGTGAAGCTGTTTCTAAAGATAAAAGCACCGACTCTGTTATTTTATATTTTTCTACTGTTTCCTGTACTGACTGCAGTGAAGTAAAATCGCTTTTGAAAAAGATGACTGATGAGCAGACAACAAAAAAGCCTCTTGTAATACATGAGTTTAATATTGCAGAGGAAGATAATGTAGTTTTGTTGCAGAAGTTGTTTTCAATCTATGATGTTGCATCAGATAAGCAGCAGGTTCCGATTGTTTTCTTTAGTGGCGGTTATTTAAGCGGGTCAAAGGCTGTAACACAAGGACTAGAACAAAAGTGGAAAGATGATGAGCTTACTGGATTTAATCTGGAAAATATACTGTCAGATGATGCTTCCTGGAAGGAAGAAAATAAAGATCAGGCATCTTTTAAGACTTATATAGGACTTGCAGCAGCTGGCTTTATTAACGGAGTCAATCCATGTGGTGCTTCTATGCTTTTGATGCTGCTTGCAGCGATTGCAATGTCAGGACGTTCTGTTATAAAAACGGGATGTGCTTATCTTGCAGGAAAGTTTACAGCATACTGTGCGATGGGAATGGGATTATATAAACTTTTCATGGCGATAGGGCAGGATATATTTTTGAGTATCAGTAATGTATTTACATGGATTTTTGCAGCAGTATTTTTTATACTTGCGATATTATATCTGATTGATTTTGTCAATGTAAAACGAAAACAGTACGGAAAAATACGAATGCAGCTTCCTACAGCGCTTCGTAAATGGAATCATGAGCGCATTGAAAAGGCATCTAAAATAAATGCAAAGTGGATGATTCCGGCAGCAGTTGTTTTAGGAATTATGATTTCAGCAGGAGAATTTTTCTGTACTGGGCAAGTATATTTAGCTGCTATTCTTTACATGATGAAGATGCAGCAGGAAATGAAACTTCAGACAAATGCAGCATTTATTATTTATGTAACGGCGATGTGCATACCAAGCTTTTTGATTGTATTAGTAATCGAAAAGACAAAAAATGTAATTCATATGTCAAATAAAACTTTAGAATGGCTTCCAGCCATTAAGCTTGTGACTGCGATTGTATTTTTTATATTTGCCGTGTTCATGCTTATGCAATAATCCAGCTTAATGCCTGCCGCAGACAATAGCGCCGGCAGCAGGTATTATGTCAGTCTTTTGTAAGCTCTGCATGATCAATAGGTTCAATGCCGGTATATTCTTCAAGCAAAGCAAAATCAGGCGTGCCATTTGTGATCATATCGGTCAGCTTTGCGACTAGATATTGACGGGCGGCACCACGATGAATATAGCAAGGCTGAGGGTCTTTGTAGAGGTCCATGCAGGTCGCAAGAATTGTTTTTTCGCTAAGTGGTATATCACTAAGCGGTCCACGGTAAAGCTCGATATTTTCAGCCGAAAGGACTAGTTCTGGCACAGATGCTTTCTTTTTTCCAAAGTGAAACATAGGTAATCTCCTTTATAAGATATGTTTTAATGTCGAAATAAAGACTAACCTTAGTATATCACTTGGACACAAAAAAGGGAATAGATTACATTGCTTTTGGGGAAGTGATGCTGAAAAAAGTGATAAAAATGTGAAAGAAATGTGTCAAAAATGTGAAAAATATGTTGCAAAGTGAAAAATAATTGGTTATAATAAAAATAGCGTCATTCAAAAGCTACGTTAAAATGTAAAAAGTAACAAAAAAACACTTTTTAAGAACATACCTGAGAGATGGCATATATGCAGTGGAAGGTATGAAAAGAGAGAAGAAAAATCAAAAGGGAGGAATTTCAAATGAGAAAGTTCACAAAGGCAGCAGCAATGCTCTGCGCAGCAGCAATGGTAATCCCGTCCGCATCTGTATTTGCAGCAGAAGACGGCGGTGCATCTGAGCTTACAGAAGTAGGTACATATCCAATCAGTGAGGAGCCGCTTGAGTTCACAATGTTCCGTACCAACATGCCAAACGTAGAAGACTTCCAGACAAACGACTTCACAAAGTATATGGAAGATCTGACCAACATCAAGTTCACCTTCGAGGCAGCTGCACGTGATGACCGTGCTGAGAAGCTGAACATGGAGTTCAACACAAATACCTATCCAGACGTTATCATGCACTATGCACCAGACGCAGCAAAGTGGGGCGTTGAGGAAGGCATCCTGATTCCGCTGGATGATCTGATTGAGGCAAATATGCCAAACTACATGGAGAAGATGGGCCAGTATCTTGATCAGATGAGAGAAACTGATGGACATATCTATCAGCTTGCTGGTCTGAATGAGTGTTATCATTGCCAGTATGCTCGTAAGATGTGGGTAAATACACATTATCTTGAGGAGATGGGTGTAGAAGTTCCGCAGACAACTGAGGAGTTCTATGAGGTATGTAAGAAGTTCGTAGAGACATATCCTGACAAGATCGCAATCGGCGGTGCAAGCTCAGGCTGGTATGTTGATTTTGTAGCATGGCTTATGGGTTCCTTCACACTGGATTCCGGTGAATATGGAAAGCTTGCTTTAACTCCAGACGGAGAGATAGTTAGTGCGGCTACCACCGAGGAGTGGAGAGAGGGTCTTCGCTACATCAAGAGCCTGTATGATATCGGTGCAATTTATGATGGAAACTTTACACAGGATGCAGAGCAGCTTCGTACAATCATGAATCAGGAAGATGTTCCGGTTCTGTTCGTTCCATTTGGAACCATTTCCGATGGAATTGATTCTGATTCCAACAATGAAGTTTACAGACAGTATCAGTGTATTTCTCCTCTGGAAGGTCCGGATGGAACACGCATTACACCATACTTCAAATATAGTGGTCTTGAGACAGGAAGCTTTTCTATTACAGACAAGTGTTCAAATCCGGCAGCAGTTCTTCGCTGGGTAGATTACTTCTTCTCTGAGAAAGGTGATATCTCCGCACAGTTTGGTGCTGATGAAGGAAAAGACTGGGTTTGGGAACCAAACGATGGTTCTGTAGGCTTAAATGGTGAGCCGGCTATGTATAAGATCTCTGATGAGGCTCAGTATTCTTCTGAGGTACAGAATCATGACTGGCAGGATCTTGTAATCCGTTATGCACCGGCTGAGTATCGTCTGGGCGCTGCAACCGATCCGGATGTAGATACTGGTACAAGTGCAGGTCTTGAGAAACTTCTGTATGATGCAACAAAGGAAAAGCAGGAGCCATACGGACAGAATCCAGAGAATGGTGATCTTGATGTATTGCCAGATCTTAAGATGACAGCTGATGAGTCTACCGAGCTGCAGACTATTCAGGTTGAGGTTAAGAATTATATCAATAGTGCAAAGGTTGCATTTATTACTGGAACAAAGAGCCTTGATGATGATTGGGATACCTATCTGAAGGAACTGGATGCATGTGGTCTTCAGACTATGATCGATATCTATCAGGCAGCATATGACAGACAGTTTAAGGCTGAATAAGCTGGTGTGTATATACTGTGGCAGATGATCTGACTGTGGAGGAGGCAGGTGGAACTTCCACCTGCCTTTTTCTAATGACTTTTGGCCGTGACGTATAAATGAAAAGTCAGAATAAAAGTGCTGTCATGAAAAAAACAAAAAAAGGAGGTCACCTGATCTTGAAAGAAATAAGTAAACCAAAAAAGAAAAAGAAGCTCGGAAAGAGCTATAATTGGCAGTTCTGGGCAATTATTGCATTGCCGATGATCTATGCATTTGTTTTTGCCTATATTCCGATGGGTGGAATTATAGTTGCATTCCAGAAATATTCCCCAAGAAAGGGAATCTTAGGAAGTGAGTGGGTTGGACTGAAGTATTTTAAGCAGTTCTTTACAACACCATCCAGCAGAAAAATTATTTTCAATACATTATATCTTGGTATTTATAGTTTAATTGCAGGATTCCCGATTCCGATTCTTCTGGCAATTCTGTTAAACGAGATGAGAAGCAAGAAGTATAAGAAATTTATCCAAATGGTTACTTATGCACCATACTTTATTTCTACCGTTGTTATGGTTGGTATGATGATGCGTATGATGGATATGCGTACTGGTATCATCAACCGCGCACTGCAGTCAATCGGTATTGGTCCTATTAACTTCTTTGGTGAAGTTAATCTGTTCCCGTCACTTTATGTATGGAGTGGTATCTGGCAGGGTGCTGGTTATTCTTCTATTATTTATATAGCAGCACTTGCCGGTGTAAGCCCTGAGCTTCAAGAGGCAGCTATCGTAGATGGTGCAAACCGTTTCCAGAGAATTATTCACGTGGATCTGCCGGCAATCGTTCCAACAATTATCACAATGCTTATCTTTAACTGTGCAAGCATTATGAACATCGGATTCGATAAGGTTTACCTGATGCAGAATGATATGAATATAGACCGTGCAGAGGTAATCTCGACATTCGTTTACAAGGTTGGTCTTACGAGAGGTGATTTCTCATTCTCAACTGCGGCCGGTCTATTCCAGTCTCTTGTAAGCTTTATTCTTCTTGTTATAGTAAACAAGATTTGTAAGACGGTAACAGAGACGAGTCTGTGGTAAAGGAGGGAGAAACGAATGAGTAAGACACAGGTAAAATCAAACGACCGTTTTAGCAAGTTTAGAATGGAAAGCCCACTAGGCAAGTTTTTTACAATTTTGCTGTATGTGGTTATGACGATCATTGTATTGATCGTGCTTCTTCCAGTACTTCATATCATTGCGGCATCCTTCTCTGATCCGCAGGCGATGATCAGCGGCAAGGTATCCTTCTGGCCGAAGGACTTTACACTGCGAGGATATGAGGCAGTATTTACATATAAAAAGTTTTGGACAGGTTTTCGTAATTCCCTGTTCTACATGGTATTCGGAACATTTATCAACATTGTAATGACACTTCTTTGTGCATATCCTCTTTCAAGAAAAGAGTTTACTGCGCGCAATAAGGTTGCAATGTTCTTCGTATTCACAATGTATTTCTCTGGTGGTATGGTTCCAAGCTTCATGCTCGTAAATGCACTTGGCCTTGTAGATACCATTTGGGCAATGCTTATTCCAGGCGCAATGTCTACATACAACATGATCATTGCAAGAACATATATGATCAACTCCATTCCAGATGAGCTGTATGAGGCAGCCGAGATTGATGGATGTACACCATTTAAGTATTTGATTCGTATTGTTGTTCCGCTGTCAAAACCTATTATCGCAGTACTTGTTCTGTACTATGGTGTTGCAAGATGGAACTCCTATCAGGATGCAATTTTGTACTTACAGAAGGCAAATTATTTACAGCCATTACAGATCATCCTTCGTGAGATCCTTATTATGAATGATATTGATGAGACGATGATGGGCAATGCCGATGCACTGGCAAGACAGAGAGGTTTGAAGGATCTTCTTCAGTACTCTGTTATCGTTATTGCGTCAGTTCCAGTTATGATAATTTATCCATTTGTTCAGAAATACTTCGTAAAGGGTGTTATGATCGGAGCAGTAAAGGGCTAATCAATGAGAAATAGGGTAAGGGGAGTTATGTCCTTTTACAAGTAAAAACCGTTTAGTTATGCACAAAAAGAGGCTGTGAAAAAATAATTTCTTATTTTTTCACAGCCAAAGATTGGAGGATATATGTACCAGTTTAACCGTGAAGAGTACAACAAGAGAATGGAATGGTATGTAGATGCCAGATTCGGAATGTTTATCCATTGGGGACTGTATTCAATTCCAGCAAGAGGCGAGTGGGTGCGCAGTGTTGAGGAAATTCCGAAGGAAGACTACATGAAATATTTTTATGAGTTTGATCCTAAGGATTATGATCCAAAGAAATGGGCGAGAGCGGCAAAAGAAGCCGGTATGAAATACGTAGTATTAACAGCTAAGCATCATGATGGCTTTTGTCTGTTTGACAGTAAGTATACAGAGTTCAAGTCTACTAATACAAAATGCGGCCGCGATCTTGTTGCAGAGTACGTAGAAGCAGTTCGAGCAGAAGGCTTGAAAGTTGGTCTGTATTTTTCTTTGATCGATTGGTATCATGATGATTTTCCACACTACGGTGATCGTCAGCATCCAATGAGAAATAACCCGGCCTACACGAATGAAAATCGTAATTGGGATAATTATGTAACGTTTATGCATAATCAGGTGCGAGAGATTTGTACTAACTATGGCCAGATTGATGTGTTGTGGTTTGATTTCTCTTATGACGATATGATGGGCGAAAAGTGGGGTGCTACAAAGCTTGTAAATATGGTAAGAGAGCTTCAGCCGCAGGTTATTATTGATAACCGATTAGAAGCAAGTGGACAGGGCTATGGCTCACTGGCAACAGGAAACCCAACTCCATATCACGGTGATTTTGTAAGCCCAGAGCAGATTATTCCGCCACATGGTATTCGCGATGTAAACGGTGATCCGCTGAATTGGGAAGCATGTATTACGATGAACAACAACTGGGGATATTGTGCTAGAGACAAGTTCTTTAAGCCATCTTCAATGATCATAAAAAAGTTGGTAGAGTGTGTATCAAAGGGAGGCAACATGCTTTTGAATGTTGGCCCCGATGCATATGGAAACATTCCGCCTGAATCGCTGCAGATTTTGAGCGAGATCGGTGCATGGATGAAGAAAAATAGTAAAAGTGTTTATGGTTGTGGAATGGCAGGAATCGAAAAGCCAGATTATGGCCGTGTGACAAGAAATGGAAATCTTTTGTATTACCACATGTTTGAAAATACGATGGGACCAGTGCCGCTTACGGGAATTAAGCCAGGTACTATAAAGAAGATACGTCTTTTATGTGATGGAAGTGAGGTACCGATTTCTGACAGCTGGGTTCATACCGATTACCCAGATATCGTGTTTGCAAATCTTGGACCAGATCCAGTTCTGCCAGATGCAGTAGATACCGTGCTGGAGGTTGAGCTGACAGAATAAAGATTTAATGAGAAAGGAATGGTAGATAAGAAATGCTGTTAGCATTAGAGCTGTCTTTGAAGGAAAAAATTGAAAAGCAGTATGAAGAGTGGATGGCTTGCTGTCCGAACAAAAAGAGAGAGGTAGATGCGTGGATTAAAAGCGCAGATGAGGACGAGGCAGTCTGCATGAAGTACCTTTACGCATATATGCATCCGTGTGATATTGTATCTTATGATGTAGAAGTGATTGCATCTTATGTAAAGGCAACACTCGATATGTATGCGAATGTTCCATATGCAAAAAAGGTGCCGGCAGAGCTGTTCTTTACATATGTATTATGCGTGCGTGTCAACAACGAGGATCTTGATAATAGCCGTGAGTGGATTTACAGACAGCTTGTTGATCGTGTGAAGGATAAAAAGACAATGGTAGAGGCCGCACTTGAGGTTAACTACTGGTGTTATGAAAAGGCAACCTATATTCCGTCTGATGATCGTACTCTGGCGCCATTTGGTATGTGCAATTCCGCTCGTGGACGCTGTGGTGAGGAATCAACACTTGCTGTATCTGCTATGAGAAGTGTGGGTATTCCAGCAAGACAGTGTTATGTTCCGCGTTGGGCACACTGTGATGACAACCATGCATGGGTTGAGGTGTGGGCAGACGGCGATTGGCATTATCTTGGAGCATGTGAGCCAGAACCAGTACTTGATAAGGGTTGGTTTACTGCAGCTGCATCAAAGGCAATGCTTGTTCATGCAAAGGCATTTTCAGACCTGGAAAGCTCTGCAGAAATAGCCTACAAGACACCGCTTTATGCGCTTATGAATGTAACAGAGCGCTATGCAGATTGTGCGAAGCTGACTGTAACAGTAACTGATCATGGCGTGCCAGTGCAGAATGTTTCTGTTTTATTCTGTCTTGTCAATTATAGTGAGCTTTTCCCACTTCATAAAGAAAAAACAGCATCTGATGGCAGTGTGTCCTTTATGACAGGTAAGGGTGATCTGTATGTATGCACCGTTTACAATGGAAAATATCTTGGTCAGAAAATTGATATGAGAGAGCAGCAGTCTGTTGTATTAAAGATGGAGCAGGCAGCAGATCCAGAGAAGATGGAAGGCATAATCGAGGAGCGCTTTGATTTGAACCCGCCGATTGAGGCTATGCCAAAGAGTACTGGTGCACAGATGAAGAGTGTGCATGAGGCTCGCCTTGCTGAGTGTGAGAAGATTCGCGCTGATTATGAGGAAGGCTTTGTAAAGGAAGATAAAGACAGCAGTGATCCGTGGAATCGCTATTTTGTCAATGCAAGAGGAAACAGACAGGAGCTTGAAAAATTCAGACAGATGACTGAGTTTACAGATGAGGATAAGCGTCTGATGCTTGATACGCTTCGTGATAAGGATTTTCTTGATACTACAGCAGAGGTGCTTGCATCATATTTGCGTGCTGCATTGCCATATAAGAACAATTTCTGTACAGAGCTTTACAAGAAATATTTGCTTGCACCGCGTGCTGGTCATGAAAAGCTTATGGGAAGCAGAAGCCGTATTGTTTCTCTGTTATCTGAAAAAAAGGTATTCACACAGGATGGCACAGTGACTGCAAAGATGGTATGGGAGTATGTAAATCATGGCTTAAATACAGTGCCGGATTATGGAACAGGAAACTGGCCGGCAGAGGCAGATGGCTGTATAAAGTGTGAGATCATTACCGAGGTTTCAAAGAGAGTTGTCTTTGTTGAGATTTGCCGTGCTATTGGTATTTTGGCACGCTTAAATCCAGTAACAGGAAAGGCAGAGGGCGTTTGCGAAAAGAACGGTGAGATTTGCTTTGAGTCTATGGAAAAGGAAGTTCAAAAGATAGATGAGCCAGAGAAGCAGGTAACACTGACTTTAGTAAATAAATCTGATCGTAAGCTTGAGTACTGGCTTCATATGACGATTGCCCGTTTTGAAAATGATGTTTATCAGACGCAAAACTATGATGATCTTGCAATTGAGCCGGGAGAAGAAAAGGAACTTTCCTTGGCGAAAGGTGCTTACCGCATCATCACCACACAGCGTCAGATTGATGGTGGCGTCAGCTGTATCGCAAGCAGCTTTGTTATGAGCGAAGATCGTGTATTTGAGCTTCGTCAGGCACCAGCAAAGATTGCCGAAAAGTGTCATGAGGCAGAGCTTAGTGATGCGACAGTACAGCAGGTGATAGCAGAGGGAAAGATGGTTGGCGATCCTGTTTTGATGACTTCACTTTATCAGGGACAAAAATCAATTCTTGTTTTTGCAGATCCAGGAAAAGAGCCGACAGAGCATCTGTTCCAAGAGATCCTTGAGTGTAAGGAAGCTTACAAGAGGCAGGGATACAGAGTTATAATTGCACTTGAGAATACGGATGTTTTAAAGAACGAGACATTACAGCGTGTACTTCATGCAGGATTAAATCTTGTATGCGTGACAGTAAAGAATGATGCATATTTGTATCAGCTGCATGAGGCACTTCACGTCGGAGATGAGCGTCTTCCATATGCTGTTGCAGTGAATACAGAAGGCAAGGGACTTTTTGCATTCGCAAACTATAACATTCGTACAGCATGGACATTGATGGAAATTCTTGATGCAAAGGGCTAATTGGTTGAAGTTTATGGACAAGTAAATATTTATTGCAAAGTCCGAAGGACTTTTGTAATATTGTGCGTGAACGGTAACACTAATTGAAAGAAATTTTCAAAAAAACGAAATTTGATCTTCCAATTTCTTGAAGATCGCATTATAATGGTAGCCGCAAAGGTCAGACGCTTGCGGCTGCCATTTGCTATTATATGAAAGTGGGGAGATACATTATGGTATCACAGATTTTAGCTGTCCTTATTTTTCTCGTGATGTTCGCCCTGATCATTACTGAGAAGATAGAGAGACACATTGTAACACTAGGCTGCGGTCTGCTTATGATCCTTTTAGTATTCGGTATCACAATGCATAGCGGCAGCGCAATCATGGAGACGCTGAATATCGGAAGTATTTTCACAGCGGACTTCTGGCATGCTTCCAGTGAGGCAGGAGAGTCTTCATCTGGAATTAACTGGTCAACGATCATTTTTATTGCAGGTATGATGATCATGGTTGAAGGAATGGGAAAGGCAGGATTTTTCCGCTGGCTTTGTCTGCAGATTGCAAGACTTGTTCACTACAAGCCAACAGCTGTATTTGTTACCTTTATGATCATGTCATTTGTACTGGCTATGTTCATTGACAGTATTACAGTTATTTTGTTTTTAGCAGCAGTTACTATTGAGCTTTGTCTGTTGTTAAAGAGCAATCCGGTGCCGATGATTATCGCAGAGATTTTCTGTGCAAATCTTGGTGGCTCAGCAACCATGTGCGGAGATCCGCCGAACATCATTATCGGAACATCCATGGGCTACAGCTTCTTTGATTTCTTGACAAATACTGGTGCCATTGCAGCACTTTCACTTATTGTTGTAGTCATCTACTTCTATTTCTGTTTCAGAAAGAAGCTTGTTGCGCCGGGAACAGCGCCTGTTGATCCATCATCTTGTCCAGATCCAAATTCCGCTATTACAGACAAGAAGGAGTTTCTTAGCAGCGTTGTTATTTTCCTGATCGCAGTTGTTCTTCTTGTTTCACATGCAAATACAGGACTGACAGTTGCTTTCATCGGTACCTTTATTGCAATTATTACTTTGATTGTAGAGCATAAGTATGCGGCAGAGCTGTTAAAGAAGGTTGATTACAAGACACTGTTATTCTTTGTTGGACTTTTCGTTGTTGTTGGTGGTCTGGAGCAGACTGGCGTTCTTACAGTAATTGCTGAATTTATCAGTAAGGTAAGTGGTTCCAACACAAAGTTAATGGTAGCAATTATCATTTGGATCTCAGCACTTGCAAGTGCATTCGTAGACAATATCCCGTTTGCAGCAACCATGATTCCAGTTATCAGAAGCTTGTCAGCGCTGCAGGGTGTTGATCTTGAAATACTTTCCTGGGCACTGGCAATGGGTACTGATATCGGAGGAAGTGCGACACCGATCGGTGCTTCCGCAAATGTAGTAGGTATTTCCGTATCTTCAAAGAATGGTCATCCGATTGGATGGGGCAAGTACTGTAAGTATGCAGCACCGGCAACCATCATTGTTGTTTTGATTTCTATGCTGTTCATATTTGCCAGATATATGTAAGGTTTCATAAAAATATTTACAAATTGACTTCAAAGTTATATAATTAAGATAAATTAATTTTGTCGTCAGGAGGAATGGCAATGAGTGATCAATTGATAATAACATTAGGACGTGAATTTGGAAGCGGCGGACATGCAATTGCAGTAGAGCTGGCAAACAGATATGGCATTAAGCTCTATGACCACAATTTGTTAGACGCTGTAGCAGCAGAGAAAAACGTAGATGTCGAGACATTAAGACGCTACGATGAGAAGCCAAAAAAACTTCTGTTTTCAAGAAGCCAGAATGGTTTTTCAAGTTCTGCAGAAGAAAATGTAGCATTTTTACAGTTTGAGTATCTGAAGAAAAAAGCAGATGAGGGAGAGTCCTTTATCGTAGTTGGAAGATGTGCAGAGACTGTTTTGGGTGATCGTCCGAATGTGATTTCTTTGTTTGTTCTTGGTGATCGCGAAGTAAAGTGCAAGCGTGTTATGGAGGTCTATGATCTGTCTGAGCGTGATGCACAGTTCAAAATGGATCGTCACGACAAGTACAGAAAGCAGTATCACAACTACTACTGCAAGGATAAGTGGGGCGATTCAAGAGCCTATGACTTATGCATTAACAGCAGCCGATTGGGATTTGATGAGACAGTAAATGAGCTTGAGGATTATATCAATCGACGCAGAAAAATGTTCAAGTAAAAAGAAAAAAGACAATGAGTGACGTTCTGCTTGATTTTTAGGCTGAAATTTGGCATAATAATCAGCGGAACAGTCATGTAAACAAAAAACCTGTTCCAAATAAAAAGGAACAGGTTTTTTGTTTGTATCAGGTGCAAATGACGCTGAACTTATGATGTCCGATTACAGGCGACCACAGATCCAGTCCCAGATCTCGCCCCACCAAACGCGGCACGGGGATGCAAAATAGAAATCCATAACAGTCCCTCCTTTTTGTTAGTCAATGCTTCATTGCTAAGTTTACAATATCACACATAACTAAGAAAAACAAGTTTTTTCTGTATTCAGAAAGGATATATATGCCAATTCGATCCCTTTGTTTTTTGATTGGACAGCTGCTGTTTATTCCATCATATTTTTATATGACAAAGACATTAAAAGAAGGAAAGTTTCGCGCAGCCAGCTGTTTGCGTTTCCTTTTAGTATGCCCGCCCATGGCATATATTTATACAATCTTGTGCATGGGGCTGCTTTATCGGCTTCTGCCTGGAAAAATATCATATGATATTATTTATGGTGTAGACTTTTTTGTATTTGGCATCTCTTTTTTACTGATGTATTTTTATGGACGCATGATGGAGCCAGTGAGCAGTGCGGCACGCTTTCTATATCTATGTCTGTATCTGCTGTCTATGCCATTTACAGCTGTATATGATTCACTTACAATGACAGTGCTGATTGATCTTTTGATGCCGATTCTTATTAATTTTATTTATTGCAAATGGGTTTGTCATCCAATCGTGGAGCTTCGGGAAGACTGCAATCGTATCAATGGTGTATTGCTTACGATTTTGATTATTGCAGAATGTTTGTTTTTGCTTAGAATCGCAGGTTTTTTGTTTATTGAAAGACATGTAGAACTGAAAAAGTTTGATGTATATTTTTCTGTTTACAGTTTTATCTATGCAGTATTTGTCCTGATGTTTGTTTTTTCAGCGATTATTATTATCGTGCAGAATATCAAATCGGCAAGAATAAATGAGCTGGCGGCTGAAAAAAGCCATGAGCAGTCGATCGAGACGATTGAATCACTGGTGCGTGCCGTGGACGCGAAGGATAGTTATACAAATGGTCATTCTGCTCGTGTGGCAAAGTATACAAGACAGATTTCAAAACTGCTTGGATATGATGATGAGAAAGCCGATGGCATGTATTACATGGCATTGCTTCATGATGTCGGAAAGATTGGTGTGGATGATGCAATTTTAAGAAAGCCTGGTAAACTGACTGATGAAGAGTTTGCGGCAATTAAGGCTCATACCGTGATTGGTTCACAGATTTTATCGCGCATCAGTTCAATGCCAGGGCTTAAGTATGGTGCGCTGTATCATCATGAGCGCTGGGATGGAAAGGGATATCCGAGAGGCTTAAAGGGGGAAGAGATACCAGAAGAGGCGCGTATCATTGCAGTTGCTGATGCATATGATGCGATGACATCAAACAGATCATATCGAAAGGCATTAACGCAAGACCGCGTACATGATGAAATTGTAAATGGAATAGGCAGGCAGTTTTGGCCGCCTGCCGCAAGAGCAATGCTTAAAATGATGGATCAGGATATTCATTATGATATGCGTCAAAAAAATGATGAGTCATCACAAAATGGCGAACAAAAATATGAATATGGTATCAGTTAAAAACAGAAGCATAAGTATATTTTTCGGCCTCTGTGTCAGTTAGAGTATGTGTCCATGACGGGCGCATACCTGCGGCACCGGGGCCATAATTTTTGTATTCTGCAAAGTAGACAGTATCGTGAGCATCAACCTTTCCCCAGTCATGCCAGCCTTCAGGTTTGATATGATCACCTATCTCAGAATTTAAAATGACTACTTTTGCATACTCACGCCATGGACGGCCAAGGTAACATGTATTAGGTTCACTTCCAATAAAGCGGCAATGATTGAATATGTAGCCGTAAGTCTGACCTTCTGGCGAAGAACCGGCTGTCACATAGCCGCCGCCTTCAGGAAGTGACTCAAGTGTACAATTTTCAAAGTAGGCAGTGGCGCTTCCAAAAATAAAATCTACACCGCCGCAGATATAAGTATTTTTATAATATTGTCTTCCGTTGATGCGAGGGGCAAATTCCTTCGGACCGCGAAAACCGCCCGGCTCCTTTTCTTTTTCAGGAAGAGGTCCCGTAAAGAGAGTGTCCTGACTTCCAATAAGACGGCAGTTTTCCACACGTATTCCTTCTCCCTCAGCATATAGCGCAATCGCCTGACCAACTTCCTTTCCAGCACCAGCTGCATTTTCTACAGTGAGATTGCAAAGTGTAATATCTGGTGCATCTAAAAATAAAGTGTAGGTGCGAAAAGTACCGCGCTTTATTCCATCTGGCATGATTTCTCTTGCATAGTCATCATATGTAAGAATCGTATTTGAAGCATCATCGCCCATAAGTGTAACGTGAGGCTGTGAGACTGTCAGCTTTTCGTGATAGCGTCCCGGTGCAATGTGTATCGTGACAGGCATAGGAGCATAGGCTTTAGCAGCCTCAATAGCATCAGCGATGCGTAAAAAAGAAGTAGATTGTCCAGCATTAATAGTAATCATAATGTGATCCTTTCTGATTTTGTGACTTAAATTTGTACCATACTGATATTTTAAAATATCACCTTTTTGCTGTCAATAAGAGCTTGCGTTTTTACGAACGCTATTGTAAGATGACGATAGAAAAATGAGTAACGATTCAAAGTCTCGCAGAAATATTTAGGTCTTTGTGAACGTGGTTGAATTGTTATGAAAACGGAGGAAAAAGCAATGGTAATCAGAGAATACAGCAAGGTTGAGCTGGTATTTAGCTCTAGTGAGAGCGAAGCAGTCAAGATTGCACTTGTGAATCTGCGGCGCGATTTAATTCGCACACTTGACTGCAGCGTGACAGCAGGAGGCATTATTCGTATCCTTGTCGGAACAGTGGGCAATCTGCCAGAGTTAGACAAAAAGGCAGATATTTCAAAACTTCAGGCAGAAGATGGCACGTACCGTAAGGAAGCATTTTTGATTCAGGAAAAGGACGGAGAGCTTTTAATTGCAGGAACAGACCGCCGCGGTACAATTTATGGCATATATGATTTCTGTGAATGGCTTGGTGTATCACCATGGTATTTCTTTGCCGATGTGCCGGTGCGCCGTCGAAGTGAAGCAGTAATTGAAAGCGGTTACTGCAAGGTGGATTATCCGTCTGTTGAGTACAGAGGAATCTTTATTAACGACGAGGAAGAGTTAGAGCATTGGGTATGGCGCTACATGGGTGAAACGACCATTGGTGTAAAGACATATGAAAAGATCTTTGAACTGCTGCTTCGCTTAAAGCTCAATTATATCTGGCCGGCAATGCATGTAAATTCCTTTAATTTAAAACAGGAAAACGGTGCGCTTGCAAACCGCATGGGCATAGTTGTCGGAACATCTCACTGTGATATGCTGATGAGAAGCAATAATCGTGAGTGGAAGCCGTGGCTTGCAAAGAAGGGCTATACTGATGTGGAATATGATTTTTCTATTCCAGGCAGAAACCGTGAAATCTTAAAGGAGTATTGGCGAGAGAGCGTAGAGCAAAACCGTGATTTTGAAGTCAGCTATACAGTTGGTATGAGAGGAATCCACGACTCAGGTTTTGAGACAAAATCACTTGAAGGTCTGACAGGAGAGAAACTCTTAAAAGCTAAAATTGAACTGCTTGAATCTGTTATGGCAGCACAAAAGGAGATTCTTTCTGAAACATTAGACACCGAGCCTATGAAGACCTTTGTGCCATACAAAGAAGTGCTTGAGCTTTATGATAATGGCTTAAAGGTGCCGGAAGATCTGACACTGATCTGGACAAATGACAACTATGGTTATGTGCGCCGCTATCCAGGTGAGAAGGAAAAGGCGAGAAAGAGCGGAAATGGTATTTATTATCATAATTCTTACTGGGCACCGCCTGGAGCTTCCTATCTGTTTATCTGCTCAATTCCAATGTCTCACACTAGAAATGAGCTGTTAAAGGCATACAAAGAGGGGATTCAGAAGGTGTGGGTTACAAATTTCGGCGCAATTAAGCCACTGGAGCAGCAGCTTTCCTTCTACGCAAAGCTTGCATGGGAGGCAGATGAAGATGCCAATCGTGATCTTGAAACCTTTGACGAAAAAATCTTTTTGACAAGATGGTTAGACAACATGTTTACAGGACAGCCAGGAAAAGCTGCAGCACCGCTTCTATTAGAATTTGATCAGCTCACCAATGCAAGAAAGCTTGAGCATATGGATGATGACTGCTTTTCACAGACAGCATTTGGAGATGAAGCAGCAGCACGCATGCATCGTTATGAATATATTTGCAGTGGGCTGGAGAAGATTTATGAGAGTTTGCCAGAGCAGGAAAAAGATGCATTTTTCCAGATGGCATTGATGAAGGTGCAGGCATCATATTTTACAAATGGCATGTATTATTATGCAGATCGCAGCCGTCTTTGCATGAGACAGGGCAAAAACAGTGATGCAAAGCGTTATACTGATAAGAGTCATGCATTTGATCTGGCGCGCAGAAAGCTTCTCTATTACTACAATCATGTGATGAGCAACGGAAAGTGGAATGGCATATTAACACCAGAGGATTTCCCACCGCCGCGTACAGCTATGTATCCGTCATGCCAAGTGCCATTACATGCAGCTGCAGATCGGTTGATTGTCACCTGCTGGAATAGCCAAAGTGAGTTCACCTTCACAGACAGCACACACGGTAACGCAAAATGGATTGAACTTGCAAACGCAGGAGATGGCGCACTGCCGTATAAAATTGAAAAGCCAGAGTGGCTTGAGATTGTCGGAGCACTTCCAACAGAAGGCACACTTACAAAAGAAACTCGTTTCATTTTTAGCGTAATACCACAGACTAAACCTGAAGAAGCACTTCACTCTGAAAATGCATTGAATGATGCACAGTCATCACTTGTTCGCCACGGTGAAATCGCAGTATTCAGCGGTACACAAAAGATTGCTGTAATTCCAGTAACCGATGAGACAGATGATGTAAAAACTCGTGTACAAAAGGACGCAGAAGATGCAAAGCTGACGAAGGACCAAGCTGCGCACGTTGCGATTGAAGACAGCGGCAGATGTGTCATCGAAGCAGAAAACGGCACAGCAGTATCAAAACTTGATGCAGCAAACTGGAAGATCATTCCACATCTTGGCCGTTCACAGGGAAGTCTTTTAGAGGCAGATACACCTGGTGCACAGTGGTCCTGCCCATTTTATCTAACACAAGGTGGTGATTTTGTATTAGAATTGCATCGTTTCCCAACGCTTTGCTCTGTGGGACGTATTCGTATTGGCATATCTGTGGACAATGGTGAAATGAATGTGTTTGAGTCGCAGTCAACAGATGAGCACCGTGCAAATTGGAAGCATAACATACTAAACAATGTGGATAAGCTTTCAGGCCGTTTTACTGGACTGGCGGCAGGACTTCACAAGCTTACCTTCACAGCAATTGATCCATATGTTTCATTCACACGCGCCGTTTTATACGATGAAAAGAGTGAGGCAGGAAAACAGCTGTCTTATCAGCTTACAAGTCCGGCAAAACTTGTGGGCGGAGCTTATAAGAGAAGCAATCTTGGAATTGTTCTGTCAAATCCAGAATGCGAAATGCTACCTGAAAAGGTTGATCTTGATGCATATTGTGAGCATTGGTACGGCAATGTAACACCAGAGCCTCGCCCTGTTTTGTATCTTCCGCTTTCAGCAGGAAAAGATACACTAGAGGATGATGATATCATAATTCGTCAAGAAGAGAGCAGTGATGTGATTACTCCGCAGCAGATTTTAGAAAAAGCAGGAAATCCTGTCACAGAGGCAAACGGTATTATAAACATTGACGCAGCATCTGCAATGGCACAAACTGCATTTGCATCAATGCATGACAGTGCAGACGGCATTTCCTGGAGTTATTGTGACAGCCCGGCATATAATGAAAGTGGTCTTGCTATGTATATTGAGCAGGAGAGCTTATCATGGAGCGAACAAGAAGCGCCAAGCCTTCACTATACAGTTAAGGCACAGGGCGGTCATTACCGCATCTGGGTACATACCTGGCAGTGGGGAGATGACTGTTCACACTATACTGTAGGAGTAGATGGCATCATTGTACCAGAAAAAGAGCTGTATGGAGGACGCCCGCTATGGAAATATGCCTCCGAGCATGTATGGAAGTGGGCGCCAGTCTGGGAGTGCGAACTAGAGAAAGGTCAGCACGAAATAAGTGTTCACAGCATAAATTCACGTCTTCGCATTGATCAGATACGGTTGGAGAAGGTGTAATATTTTAAAGTGTAGCTGCAAAGCTTCGCAAAAGCACCGTAAGGAAGAAATAAAAGACCTGCCTGCCCATCACTGAGCAAGCAGGTCTGCTAATGTAATACTGTCAAGATAGTCATTTACAAGTTCACCTAGTTTCATCCACATACCGATTGTGCGGCATTCCGATGCCTTAGGGCAGGAGGTTGAGCCGGATTCAATACAGCCGACAGGTTCAAGACTAGTTTCTGTAAGGCGCAGGATTCTTCCGATTGTGTATTCACTGGGAGGCATAGTAAGACGATAGCCGCCGCCCTTGCCGCGCATGCCCTCAAGAAGATGTTCCTGAACAAGAATTTTTAAAATGCTTTCCAGATATTTTTCAGAAATTCCCTGTCTGGCAGCAATTGATTTTAATGGAATATATGTTTCATTTGGATGCTCTGCGATATCAATCATAACACGCAAGGCATAACGTCCTCTGGTAGATACAATCATAAGTCACCTCAAAAATTGGATTAGCTGTGTCACAGCAGATAAACCTATTATACTACAAGGTAAAAAGGAAAGCAAATAAAATGTATCTTTTTTAGAACAGAAAAGTGAGAAAACCCTCTGTACAAATCAGAAAAAATCTTCTACAATGAAATTGTGGCAGCGAGCATAGAGCCGCTGACCAGGGTCTGCGGCGCCGCCGTGGCAGACTTTTGTATAAGCGGCGCAGAGAGGAAATTGAAAAATGAAAAAGACAGGTAAGACAGCAGCATTAGCATTGACCATGAGCATGGCAGTGACAGCAATGCCGTTTGGCGTATCGGCAGAGGAGACAGATAAGACAGTTGTGCGCATCAATATGGAGTCTGAGCCGGATAACTTAGATCCATGGCTTTCAGCAGCAAGCGACACAGAGGCCGTATTTCACAATGTATTCGAGGGACTTGTACTGTTTGATGAGACAGGAGCATTGATTCCGGGATTAGCCGAGAGCTGGGACATTTCCGATGATGGATTGACCTATACCTTTCATTTAAGAGACGACGTAACCTTCCACAATGGAAAGGCATTTTCGGCTGAGGACGTCGTATATACCTATGAATCTCTTTCCGGTTTAGGCGGAGAGGAAGCTCTTTCTTCTAAATTTAAAAATCTGACTTCAGTAGAAGCCGTTGATGATTACACAGTTACAATGACACTTGCTGAGGCTGATGCTGCATTTTTACAGTATACAAGAGTAGCAGTACTTCCAAAAGGATATGAGGATCAGTCAAGTGCTCCGGTAGGAACCGGCCCATTTGTATTTGAGAAATATGTTCCGGGACAGATGGTTGTTCTGGAGAAAAATGAAGATTATTATGATGAATCCAGAATGCCAAAGATCGATGATCTGGGTGGCGATGTTGCAGGCGGTGGAGAAGCTGTGGGGCCGCTCAATGAGGGTGCCGGTGATGACAGTGCCGTTTTGACAGCTTTGCAGTCAGGACAGCTTGATGCTGGAATTGTTTATGCAGACAGCGCTGATTATTTAACAGGTGACTTTACTGTAAACAGCTCTCCGCAGAACATGGTTCAGCTGTTTGCATTAAATAACTCAGTGGAGCCATTTGATGATGTGCGTGTACGCCAGGCATTTGAATATGCAGTTAACAAGGATCAGATCATTGACGGTGTATTTGCCGGATATGCTACAGAGCTGTATAGTAACTTCAGCCCGGTAATGTCTTATTTTTACAATGATGAGCTTGAAGATGTCTACACATATGATGTAGAGAAGGCAAAGGAATTGCTGGCAGAGGCAGGATATGAGAATGGCTTTGATATTACAATCACAGTTCCGTCTAATTATCAGAAGCATGTTGATACTGCGCAGGTAATCGCACAGCAGTTAAAGCAGATCAATGTCAACGCAACTATTGAGCCAGTTGAGTGGGGTCAGTGGTTAGAGCAGGTATACACAAATGCAGATTATCAGACAACGGTTGTTGGTTTGACAGGAAAGCTTGATCCAAACGATATTTTAGGCCGTTATGTAAGCGATTATGCAAAGAATTTCATGAAATATAACAATCCGGATTACGATAAGCTGATCGAAGAAGCAAAGACAGCTTCAGATGAGGAGCGCGTTGAGTTATTTAAGGAGTGTCAGAAGATGCTGACAGACGACGCTGCTGCTGTATGGATCTGTGATCCGAATGCCATTGCTGTTACAAGAAGCGATTTAAAGGGATACACTTTCTACCCGGTAAGCTTCATTGATTTAAGCAAGCTTTACTACGAGGAATAAATCTATATAAGAAAGGCAGCCCGGCGAAAGTTTTTTCGGCGGGCTGTTTTGGAGTCAGACATATGAATTATTATATACGGAAAGCAGCGGGCCTTTTGGTAACGCTGCTGCTAGTGTCTTTTATTACATTCAGTGTTTTTCAAATTTTGCCGGGAAATCCTGCCTATATCATTCTTGGAGTAGATGCAGATCCTATGCAGATTGAGGCACTGAATAAGAGCATGGGATTAGATAAGCCTGCACTTGTGCGTTATATAGATTGGATTGCAGGACTGTTTCGCGGCGATCTTGGCATTTCATATCGTTATCAGCAGCCGGTTGCACAGCTTATATCAGATGCGCTTGAAGTAACTGGAAGCCTTGCAATTGTCACGCTTATTTTGACATTGATAATTGGTGTTTTGGCTGGTGTGTGGCTGGCAGACCACTCAGATAAGTGGTATAGTCTTCCGCTTTCTATGCTCTCACAAGTCAGCATTTCTATCCCGTCTTTCTGTATGGCAATCTTTTTAATCAGTATTTTTACAGTTGGTTTAAAATGGCTTCCATCTATTGGTTTTGTCTCATTTTCAGAAAGCCCGTCAGGATGGTTTAAAAGTCTGATATTGCCGTCATGCTCATTAGCGCTTGGTACAAGTGCAATAGTGATTCGCTATGTTAAGGTGTCAGTTAACGGGCAAAGAAAGCAGGATTATGTGCGTACTGCCTACAGTAAAGGTTTGGGAAAAAATAAGGTGATGTACCGTCATGTGCTTAGAAATTCCCTAATTCCTGTAATTACCATTTTTGGTATGACAGCAGCAGATATCTTGGGCGGAAGCATCATCGTTGAAAATGTTTTTTCAATGCCGGGAATCGGAAGGCTGATATCTGTCTCAATTTCAAGCAGAGATTTGCCGCTGCTGCAGGGACTGACCTTTTATTTGGCACTTATTGTTGTGGTGTGCAATTTTATTGTCGATTTGATCTATTCGATTGTCGATCCAAGGATTCGCTTGAAGTAAGAGATGCTTACTCATGTTTTTTGCGAGTCAAGAGAATTTCTGACCTTTTGACTTTTGTGTCATAAAAATAGAGTACGGCAAACTGTAACAGAAAAGGAATAAGAGTAACGATATGAAACAATATTTAAAAAATAAAAGCTTTCTTACAGGAGCAATTCTGGCGTTTATTATGCTTGGGATGCTTGTCGTCAGCTTATTTTGGCTGCCATATGATCCAGAAGAAATGTATCTTGCACCAAAGCTGTCGCTTCCTAGCATATCACATCTTATGGGAACAGATCAGTTTGGTCGAGATGTGCTGAGCCGCATAATGAAGGGTATACAGGTATCATTTGGCATTGGTGTTGTCGTTGTAGCAGCAGGAGGACTTGTGGGAACGCTTCTTGGTGCCTGTTCTGGATATTTTGGCGGATATGTTGATGAAGTGATTATGAAAATCGTGGACGCACAGATGGCATTTCCAGGAATTTTGCTTGCATTAATGCTGATGTGTATATTTGGACGCGGTTTAAGCAATACGATTCTGGCATTGTCAATCATGTCCATTCCGCGTTTTGTGCGCATGGCGCGAAGCGGATTTTTAAAGCTTCGTGAATCAGATTTTGTAAAAGCAGAGCGTGTCAGAGGAGCATCTGCACCGCGAATCATGTTTTTGCATATTTTGCCAAATCTATTCTCAGAGCTGACGGCAACTGCATCACTAACATTTGCGTCAGCTGTCATGTCAGAGGCGGGCTTAAGCTACTTAGGACTTGGTGTAGCACCGCCAAAGCCAAGTCTTGGACTGATGCTTTCAGATGCCCAGCAGACGCTTCTTATGGCACCGTGGAACATTGCCATGCCAGCGATTGTGATTACATTGCTTGTCATGAGCTTTAATTTGATTGGAGACGGAATCCAGGAGGTGACTGAGCAATGATTGAATTTCGGGCAGAACATTTTTCATTGGATTTTGAAAATGAAAAAAAGTGGTATCCGGCGGTGACAGATTTCAATATGCACATTGATGCAGGAGAGATGGTTGCACTGATAGGAGAGTCGGGATGTGGAAAATCCATCACGGCGCTTTCTATGATGGGCCTTCAGCCGCCAAATACACGAATTATGGGTCACATGTATTTAAATGGTGAAAATGGGCCAGAGGATTTAAATGAACTGACAAAAAAAGAATGGACGTCAGTTCGTGGAAGACGTATCTCCATGATTTTTCAGGAGCCTATGACAGCTCTTAACCCACTGATTAAGGTAGGAAAACAGGTGCGCGAATGTCTTTTAACTCACCAAAAGGGTATAAGTAAAAAAGAGGCAAAGAGCCTTGTTTTAGAACAGCTAAAAAGTGTTGGTCTTCCAGATGTGGAAGATCTGTATGACTGCTATCCTCATCAGTTGTCTGGCGGACAGCGTCAGCGAGTTATGATTGCAATGGCATTTATAAATAATCCAGCTCTTTTGATTGCCGATGAGCCGACAACTGCACTCGATGTCACGATTCAGACGCAAATTATGGATTTGATGCGCCAGATGAATAAAAAGACTAATACAGCTATTCTTTTAATTTCTCATGATCTTGGTGTTGTAAGCCGTCTGTGCAGCCGTGTTTACATTATGTATGCGGGACGTATTGCGGAGAGCGGTCCGGTAGATGAAATTTTAACTAATCCGCTTCATCCATACACAAAAGGTCTTGTAGAGGCGATTCCTGATATTACAAAGCGCGGAAAGCCATTGAAGGCTATACCAGGCAGTGTGCCGGGACTATATGCAAGAAGTAATACAGGCTGTGGCTTTGCAGAAAGATGTGAGTACTGTACAAATAAGTGCCAAAAAGAAGTGCCGCCGCTAGTGCAGGATGGGGGACGCGCTGTAGCATGTTGGAATAAAAGCTTTGACTCAGGAAGGGGCAATACTCATGACTGAACAAATAAAACAAAGACAGCCACTAATTGAGCTAAAAGATGTGACGAAAACATATCATGACGGCAAGAGAAAAGACGTTTTTGCCGTATCAAATTTTAATTTGACGCTTTACGAGGGTGAGACACTTGGTCTTGTCGGAGAGTCTGGCTGTGGAAAATCAACTATCGGAAATATGCTTGTTCATCTTTTTACACCAGATGAAGGTTCTATTTTATTTCGCGGACAGGATATCGCCTCAATGAATGAGAGGCAGTTTCATCCGCTTCGAAAAGAGATTCAGATGGTCTTTCAGGATCCATATTCTTCGCTTAATCCGAGAAAGAAAATTGGCTGGCTGTTAGAAGAACCGCTTAAGATTCATAGAAAAAATATGAAAAAAGAAGAGCGAAAGGCAAAGGTAGAGGAAATATTAAAAGAAGTTGGGCTTGATGCAGAGTATGCAAACCGTTATCCAAAGGAACTTTCAGGCGGACAGCGCCAGCGTGTCAGTATTGCGCTTGCCTTTTTAATGAAGCCGTCCTTTATCGTGGCAGATGAGCCTGTCTCTGCACTTGATGTTTCAGTGCAGGCACAGATTTTAAATTTAATGCGTGAGCTGCAGGAAAAATATAAGCTGACATCACTTTTCATTTCACATGATCTCGGCGTCGTTTCATATTTGTCCGACCGTATAGGTGTTATGTACCTTGGTCATCTTGTTGAACTTGGTACGACAAAGGAAATTTTAGAACATCCGGCGCACCCATACACAAAAGCATTGTTTCATGCAAATGAGAAGGTGCTAGTGGGCGAGATTCCGAGCCCGTCAGATCCGCCATCGGGATGTCCGTTTCACACCAGATGCGAGTACTGCACCGAGCGATGCAAAACAGAAATGCCGCAGATGCGAACACTTTCAGGTGATGGATACGGTGTTCACATTGCGGCATGCAATGTGATACCAGGGTAAAAAGGTCAAGTGCGTTCGGGCTTGCGCGAAAACACACTTGACCTTGGTACCCGCCCAAACATGAGGATGCAGCGATTTACGAAGTAAATCAGCGAATCCGAATGTTTGCAGGATTGCGAGAGCAGTGTAACTGTGGAGCAATCCGTGGGTATCAGATTTACCCTTCAGAGCGAATTGCCTTTTGCTTCCACTTTCCAGATGCATAGCGAAGCAGGCATACGATAGATACTACAAGCCAGGTAAGTCCCGTTGTAATCCAAATGCCCCAATAGCCGATCTTTGGAATCTTTGTCAGGATATTGGAGAAAAGCAGACGGCAGACAACTTCAGTAATTCCATTAATAACGGAAAATCCAGCATCGCCGCATCCGTTTAAAATACCTCTTGGAATATAGATCATTCCAAGGAAGAAATAACATACACTTGTAATGCGAAGCGCGGATGCGCCAAGTTCAATAACGTCGGTTTCTTTGACAAAGAGACCGGCGATATTTTTTCCAAAAATAAACATGATAGGAATCATAATGGCACTAAAGATTCCAACAATATAGATGGACTTTTTAAAGCCGAGCTTCACGCGGTCTGTTTTGCCGGCACCCATATTTTGACCAGCGTATGTCGTGAGTGCCGCGCAAAGAGAGTTGTACGGCTGGTTGATTAGCTGCTCAATGCGGTTTGTGATCGTAAAAGCAGACACAACCGTGGAACCAAAGCGATTGACAACATACTGCAGCGCAACACATGAGAGTGCGATCATGCTGCCCTGAAGTGCAATCGGAACACCAAGGCGATATGATGTGCTAATAATTGAAAAATTAGGCTTTAGCTGCTCCTTTGTCATGTGAAAATATGGAACCTTTTTAAATGCATAGATTAGGCTTACGACAGCAGACAGCGCCTGAGAAAGAATGGTCGCAAATGCCACACCAAATACTCCAAGGTGAAATACAACGACAAAGAGAAGATCTAAAAGTACGTTGCAAATGCTTGCCATGATTAGAAAATAAAGTGGTGTTTTTGAATCGCCAAGTGCCTGCAAAATTGAAGAGACACCATTATAGAGCGTGATTGCAACAATTCCTAAGCAAGTTGTTCGCATGTAGATGATTGAGTCGTCTATGATATCATCTGGCGTCTTTAAGAGGCGAAGTGCGGCAGGAGCAATCAGGTAACACACAGCGCTTACCACAATAGCAGTAAAAATCAATACATAGAATGAGTTTGCAATCGTTGCGCGAACCTGATCGAATTGTTTGGCACCGTAATTTTGTGAGACAATTATACCGATTCCAAGGGCAAGACCAGATGAAAGTGAGAAAAACAGCCAGCTTATTGAGCCACAGGCACCGACAGCACCAAGCGCATTAGAACCAACGAAATTTCCCACTACAACTGTATCAACCATGTTATATAACTGCTGAAAAATGTTGCCAATAATTAAAGGAATCGAGAAGGTCAGAATTAGTCTGACCGGGCTGCCTTTTGTCATGTCGGCAGTATTTGATGAAGGCTTCATATATATTCCCTCCCTAATGTATAGTCTGCCTTTTTTTTAACATGGTAAAAGCCCGTTGTAAATGGACTATTTTTGCTTAAATTCAGCTTAAAAGATAGATATTATTGTCTAGTTCCGTACAGATGACCTGAAAACTCTCCAAACAGTGTTTCTTCCTGTTTACGAAGGAAAATTGTAACATCTGATTCTCCAAATGCAGCCTGAATATGGATAGAGCCAACAGAGGTATCAAGCAGGTGAACACGAATATAAAGCATGTTTTCGCTAAGCCACTCTGCGCTTGCTGCATAACGCATAGAAACAGGCACAGGCTCATCGGCACGGTTTCCCATATGTGTAGTCATATTGAGCGTGCCTTCTTTTAAAGCACCAAAGCCAAATTCAAAAGTCACTGGGGAATCTACAGTGGAATCCATTATGGATGAAAAAACATGGCACTTTAGTGATACTTTTCCAGTACATGATGGCGCCATTGACTCACTCATCTCAAATGAAATCTCGTCCCAAATTGTTTCATTTATGATGTTTTTATCAAGTGTCTTAGCAGCGTCAGAAGCCTTTTTGATTACATATGTCCCTTTAAAACTTGACATAATTGGCCTGAAATTTGTTGAAAAACTTGTATTTATGTCATTGACATTTTCAAATTTGTTGTTCCATGCCTCAGAAGCAGATTTATTATGGTTAAGCGGACGCATTGCAAGCTTACTCATAAATTGCTCAAAAGCAAGTTTTTCTTTGCCAGTCGGTGTCCATGGTGCCTTTTTCTTTTCAAGCTCTGGCAAGATATGGCGAAAGATCGCATCGTAGATGACCTGATTGCCGCCCTGATAGCCCTGCGTGTCAGCAGTTGTCACGATTGCCGTGTTATATTCTGGCAAAAGAATCACAAGCTGTCCGCCCATGCCGTAGCAAACGATTGAGCTATGCTCGCCAATCCAAAACTGAAGACCGTAGCCTTGGCTTTCCGATGGAACAGGGCCAGTGACGCAGGTAGCAGTCTGAAATGAGGTCGCTTCTTTAATATAATCAGCTGGGACATACTGTTTTGCGTTTAATTTACCTTGCTTTAGAATAAGAAGCGCAAACAGCATCAGATCGCGGGAGGTCGCCATTAGACCGGAGCCGCCCATGCTTACGCCAAAGCCATCCTTTAAGCAGTAGGCCTTTTTTGAAAAGCCAATCTCATCAAGGACTTTTTTTCTTAGGTAGTCGAGCATTGTCATGCCAGATAGTTTTTCCACGAGTGCGCACAGCGTATGGGTGGCAGAGGTGTCGTAATGGAACACAGTGCCTGGTTTGTGAGTCGGTGGGACAGTAAAAAAGCTCGCTACCCAGTCGGTTTTTGAGCTGAATTTATCGTATGTGGTTGTGGCGTGGCAGGAACGCATGGAGAGCATGTCGCGGATTGTGGTTGCAAGTAGCCATGGATGAGCCTGCGCAGGATCTGGAACATACTCGGGAAAAAATTTCACAATCGGGTCATCAAGCGTAAGACGACATTCCTCTTGAAGAAGTCCGATTGCGATGCTTACGAAGCTTTTTGTGACCGAAAACATCCGGTGAAGATCATTGCGCTTAACAGGGGCATAATACCCTTCTGCAACAAGATTGTCTGATTTCCACAACAAAAAACTGTGTAAAAAAATCCCTTTTTGATCAATTTCTCTAAGGGTATCCATGATACAGGAGGCCGAAATACCCGTTGTCTCTGGAAAATTAGCGGTTAGAATTGTATTCATAAAAAACAAAATTCCTCCTTCTTTTTCGTTCAGTATAACTAATTGACAAAAAAGTGTCAATCCAAGAACATAAAAAAATCAAAAAAATTTTTCAAAAATGACGGAAACTTATTTGAGAAAAAATGGTTTATTAGTAAAAATTCAAAAAGAGCTTGTAATTTTATCGTTTAAGTAGTAGAATAATAAGCAAGGAAGTTGTTATATACAACATAGACACAATTTAAGGAGGATTTCTAAATGGAGAAGAGAAAATTGATGGCACTGGCATCAAGTGCTGCAATGGTAATGGCTTCTATGGGCATTGCACCAGCTGTTATGGCAGATGAGGTAGAAAAGCCGGAGAAGATCACAGTAATGTTTGACGGTACCGTTTTCACACAGGAGAACGGACAGGCAGAGTTCGAGGCAAGATGGGAAGAGCTTACCGGTATTGACCTGCAGATTATTCAGCCAGACCATTCACAGTACTATGATGTATTAGGCCAGACCATCGCAGGCGGCGATTGGCCGGATGTTGTTCTGTTAGGTTCTACCTACTACGCTAGCTACGCAGCAGAGGGCGTTCTGTGGGATATGACAGAAGCATATGACAACTCCGAACTCAAGGAGCGTATTACCGACCAGAGCGTTATCGATGGTTTAAAGATTGATGGTTCTCTGTACGGAATTTCTCCAGCAAGAGGAAACGGTTGTATCACTTATGTAAAGAAGGCATGGTTAGATAACTGTGGCTTAGAGGTTCCGACTACTTATGATGAGTATCTGGCAATGCTTGAGGCATTTACCACTGGCGATCCGGATGGAAATGGTGTTGACGGCGATACATATGGTGTATCTTCTGCAGGTCTGATCGGAACTGAGGCTCCATATACAAACTATCTGCCGGAGTTCTATCAGGATGCTTACCCGAGCTTCTACAAGAATGATGACGGTGTATGGGTAGATGGCTTTACAGAGGATTCCATGAAGGATGCTTTAGAGAGATTAAAGAGTGCATATGAGGCTGGTTATATTGATAAGGAGTCTCTGACTAATGCAACATCTGACTGCCGTACCAAGTTCTACGAGGACAAGTTTGGTGTATTCACATACTGGGCAGGAACATGGGCAACCAACTTAAAGACAAATCTTGAGGCAAATGGTCTTGACAGTGAGCTTGTAGCAATCCCACCGATTGAGGAGCTTGGCGCTTATACAGAGCGTGTTGCACCGGCTTGGTGTATCACTGAGGCTTGTGAGAATCCGGAAGGCGTATATAAGTACTTCATCGAGTCCATGCTTGATGGCGGCGATATGCAGTTCTTATGGACATATGGTGTAGAGGGCGTTCACTGGTCTACAGCAGCAGAGGAAGTTTGCGGCGTTAAATATGAGGAAGGTCAGTTCCATATGTTAGAGAACAGAGAGAAAGAGGGAACTGTTTACACAAAGAACCACATCGACCCGATGCTTGCAGTTGCTCCGCTTGAGAACGATCCAAAGGCTGACGCTGTAGCAGAAGAGGCAAAGGTTTCCGCAGAGACCTTCCAGGAGCACAGTAAGATGGCTCAGCTGGTTGTTTCTACTGATGAGATGGCAGAGTATAACGGTGATCTGACCACACTTAAGAATGAAGTAATCGCTAAGGTTGTTACTCAGGGTATGAGCGTTGAGGATGGTATGGCATACTTCGATCAGCAGGGTGGAAATAACTGGTCTCAGAAGATTGTTGATTCTCTGAACAACTAATCAGTCCCAAACCTGACTTGCATACACTAAGTTAAAAGCGTATGCAGGATAATTGATTTGTATGACAGACGGATAGCTGCTGAGAGGCATATCAATAAATTTGACTCTCAGCAGTTTTTTTGTCTTTCAGATAGATGGAAGAAGCGCACATACAGTGAGATTTCTGACATCATTTTTTGATGCAGGAAAAATCCGAAGCATCTAAGTTTACAAATATAATAAAAAAGGAGAAAACGATGGCAAAAAAGAACACTATAACGCTCCCAGACGGGACTGTTGTATCACACAAGAAGCCACTCAAAGAGCAGATGTATAAGTACAGATGGTTCTATTTGATGTTCCTTCCTGTATTCATCTTTGTAGTAGTATTCTACTATCTGCCAATGTTCGGTATTGTTTATTCATTTACCGATTACAAGCTGATTAAAGATCCTGTATGGACGGGATTCAAAAACTTTGAGACTTTGTTTTCAAAGCCAATGTTCTGGCGTGCATTTAAAAATACGCTGTTTTTAAGTATCGCTAAGCTGCTTTTGAATACATTTGCGGCAGTAGTTGTTTCACTGTTATTAAACGAGATTATAAACGTTCATTTTAAGAAGGTTGCACAGACAGTTATTTATCTGCCACACTTCTTATCATGGGTTGTTACAGCATCTGTTTTCGGTTTGATCCTTTCCCCATCCAGCCAGGGTCTTGTAAACTCTTTCCTTGTTTCAATCGGTGTGGTTGAAAAGGGAAGCGAGATCTATTTCCTTGGAAGCTTAAAGTGGTGGACACCAGCATTCTTCGTAATCAATGTATGGAAGGATACTGGTTGGCAGACCATCATCATCATGGCAACACTTGTTGGTATCAGCCAGGAAATTTATGAGGCTGCTGGTATTGATGGTGCAGGACGCTGGAAGAAGATGTGGTACATCACCATGCCGGCACTGGCAAACACGATCATCACTGTTATTATCCTGAACTTGGCAAAGGTTCTGAATCTGTTCGAGTCCGTATTCGTATTACAGAATGATGCGGTTATGGAAAAGGCCGAGGTTATTCAGACTTATGTTTACAACCAGACCTTCAACAGCGGCGGTATCCCGAACTACGGTTATACCACAGCGGTAGGTTTGTTCAAGTCCCTTGTTGGTTGCGTACTCGTACTGATCTGTAACTATATCAGTAAGAAGGTTCGTAACGGACGCGGTATTGTTTAAGGAGGTGGAGAACAAATGAAAGATCGTCCAAAGATTAGACTTTTTAATGTGATTAATGGAATCCTTTTTATTCTGATCTCCATTATCATGCTGATTCCGATTTATAAGGTATTAGTCGATTCCTTCGACTTAAGCTCTGCTTATGGTATGAGATTGTGGCCAAAGCAGTTTGGTCTGGCTGGATATGCGAGTGTACTGTCAAACCCGACTTTGTATCGTCCACTTATGATCTCCGTTGGAACAACACTGGCAGGTACCTTCCTTGGTCTGGCACTTTCTACACTTGGTGCATATGTTTTAATTCAGTGGGATATGCCGGGAAGAACATTCTTTGCAAACTTCCTGCTGTTTACCATGATCTTCAGTGGTGGTATGATCCCGACTTACTTGGTTATGAAAAACTTAGGTTTAACCAATAACCTGCTTGGCGTTGTACTTCTTCCGGCAATCAATATTTATAACCTTGTTTTGATGAGAAACTTCTTCGAGGGTATTCCGCAGAGCTTGTTTGAGGCAGCAACGCTTGATGGATGTACGCCAATGGCAACATTTATCAAGGTTGTACTTCCGCTTTCCAAGGCAGCACTTGCTTCCATCGGTCTGATGTTTGCAGTTGCTTACTGGAATGATTACACCAACTACAAGCTGTACATTACTGATTCTACTCTCTATAACTTCCAGATGAAGTTAAGAAGTATCATGATGGGTAGTGATCTTCCGCAGGCAAACGGCGGTGCAACTGAGAATACCGTAAAGAGTGCGGCAATTATTATTGCAATTTTACCATTCATGATTCTGTATCCGTTCCTGCAGAAATACTTTGTAAAGGGTGTTAACGTAGGTGCTGTAAAGGGCTAATGATAGGTGTATATGCGCTGTCGTCTTCGGGCGGCAGCGCTTTTTTCTTTGTCAAGAGTTGATTTCAGAGAGCAGAATTGCTACAATAGCTACGTTGGTAAATTGATACCAAATTTATACAAATACAGAAGGGGATTTTCATATGGCAAAAGCAAGAGTAACCGAAAAAAATATTCAGATGATTTTGCAGGGCAGTATGGGAAAAGCGATTCTTTCATTGGCAGTCCCTGTTGTAATCAATAGTTTTTTGCAGACTATGTACAACCTGACAGATACGTACTGGCTTGGACAGCTTGGCACAAATGAGCTCGCGGCAATCAATCTTGTTTCGCCGCTTCAGCAAATTGTGGTGAATTTTGGTTCGGGATTGACCGTTGCAGGTGCGGTGCTAATTGCGCAATTAATTGGAGCCGCCAAAAAAGAGGAAGCAACATCGATGGCAAGTCAGATCTTTGTCTGCGCAATGATATTTTCCATCATCTGCGCCGGAGTTATTGCAATTTTTACCCCTACTGTGGTAAACTGGCTTGGAGCAGATGAGCCGACAGCAAAAGTTGCAAATGTGTATCTTAGGCTTGTTATTTTAGACATGCCGTTTTTATACATGGTCAATATTTTTGCAGCGATTAGGCAGGCGCAGGGTGATACAGTATCACCTATGTTTTTAAATCTGACAGGAATTTTACTTAATGTTGTACTTGACCCACTTTTAATGATTGTGATACACTGGGGAGCAGCAGGAGCAGCGCTTGCGACAGTTATGGCTAAGGCAGTTCCGGCAATGATTTCACTTGTCATCTTAAAGAGAGATACAACAGGTGTAAGGATTCGCTTAAAGGGCTTTCGCTTTGAAAAAAGCAAAATGAAGAGTATTCTCACAGTTGGTCTTCCGACTGCAATCGGCGGAAGTACAATGCAGCTTGGCTTTCTTTTAATGAGCAGAAATGTCTATGTGTATGGTACTGGAGCAATGGCAGCATACGGAATTGGAAACAAGGTAAATGGTCTTATCACGTTGCCGTCAAATGGTATTGGCTCAGCAGTTGCGACAATTGTTGGTCAAAACATTGGAGCTAATCAGATTGATAGAGCTGAAAAAGGCTATAAGATTGCAAGACGTGTGAGCGTTATCTTTTTGTTTGTTGGAGGACTGATTCTATCGCGTCCATTTTTGTCAGAGGCGATAGTAGGATTATTTTCAACAGATGAAGAAGTAATTGCCATGGCTGCAGATTTTCTTAGCATCATGGCGTTATGGTGCTTTACAAATGGTGTTTATAATTCCACAAGCGGTCTCTTTCAGGGAAGCGGTCATACGGAAGTTACGATGGCAGTTGACGCAACGAGGCTGTGGGTATTTCGATTTGCAACGCTTTATGTATGTGAGCACTGGCTTCATATGGGAGTTCGAAGCATCTGGTATAGCGTCGTTGTCAGCAATGCACTGTCATCTGTGATTTTGTATGTGGTATATCGCACAGGGCTTTGGAAGAAAAAGCGCGGGTAATTACATTAATTTTACGGAAAGGAAGAATCATAGGATGAGCTACAGACTTGCCATATTTGATTTAGATGGAACAATTCTTGATACACTGGAGGATTTAAAGGAGAGCACAAATGCAGCGCTTGCTGCAAATGGGTATCCGGCGCGGACACTCGAAGAAGTGCGCTGTTTTGTTGGAAACGGCATTGGAAAACTCATTGAGCGAGCTGTGCCTAAGGGAACATCAAAGGAAGCGACAGAAAAGACGCTTGAGAGCTTTAAGGTTCACTATGGCATACACTGCGCAGACCACACAAAGCCTTATGATGGAATTATAAAGCTGTTAGAAGATTTACGTAAATGCGGCATCCAGACGGCAGTTGTTTCAAATAAGGCAGACTTTGCCGTGCAGGAGCTTTGCAGTCAGTACTTTCCGAAAGCATTTGATTTTGTCGTTGGCGAGCGAGAAGGCATCAGAAGAAAACCTTGCCCGGACAGCGTTTTTGAAGTTCTAAAGACATTGAAAAAAACAGCGGCAGAGGCAGTTTATATTGGCGATTCCGATGTAGATGTAGATACAGCAAAAGAAGCAGGCATGGATGGAATTTTTGTAAACTGGGGATTTCGAGGCAGAGAATTTTTGCTTGAGCATGGCGCAAAATGTGTAGTAGATACGCCAGAAGAGTTAGAGAGGCTGCTTACCAGAAAGGCTTAAGTAAAAATCTAAGGGAAAGAAAAGGATTAGGAAAATGGCAGTAACAGCAAAGGACGTTGCAGAAGCTTGTGGTGTATCTCGTATTACAGTAAACCGTGCACTGAGCGGAAATGAGAATGTGAAGCCAGAGACGCGAGAGAAAATTTTAAAAAAGGCACAGGAAATGGGATACGTTCCAAATCTTATCGCGCGAAGTCTTGTAAATGGAAAAAGCAAAATGATAGGGATTATTGTCTCTGATATAAAAAATTTGTATTTTTCAGAGATTGTAGATGCTATAACACGCCAGGCGAGAGCACGCGGATATATGGTCTGCACCTGTACACATGACGGTGATTGTCAGGAGGAAAGGCGCCTAATTGAGATGATGAAAGGCTACTGCGTTGATGGTTTGATTTTAAACTGTGTTAACAGAGGCGATGAGTTTAAAGACTGGCTTGATAAGCTAGATATGAAGTATGTGATCCTTGGTTACAAGCTGCTTCCTGGAAGTTATACAGTAGGTGTAAATGAAAATAAATCTGTAAAGGATGTTGTGCGTTTTTTAAAGGCGCATGGATATAATAAGCAGGTATTTGTCGTTCCGCCTTTGTATGGAGAAGATGGCCAAATTAATATTCCTCATTACCAAAGAGCCTCTGGCTTTCAGGAGGAGGCCAAAAAGCAAGGCTGTGACTATCATATTTTGTATGGAAAAGACACGAATGAGCAGGCACTTGAGTTTTTAAAGAAGAATACGGGGGAAAAGCCAGTATTTTTGTGCACAGGAGAAATGTTTGCCATACCAATGCAGAAATTCTTAAAAAAGAATGGATACCGTGCGCCAAAAGATTATGGTCTTATGACATATGATCGCTTGATGTATCGCTTCTGGAATGAAGAGGCCATTGCTGCAGTAGATAATCACGTTGATCAGATAGGAACGAGTGTTGCCAATGCTGTTATTGATTTAATTGAGGAAAAAGAAATTCCGATGAATATAGAGGTGCCATACGATCTTGAAGAGGGCACATCGCTTTAAGAGATTAGAGGGGTCTTAATGGCCCTTCTTTTTATTGCACAGAATTTTCTTGAAGATACAGAAAAATATTATTAAAAAAAACGTAAAAATCCTAAAAAACCAGTTGACAAATCCTAAAAAATGATTATAATTGGAACCATAGACAAATGATCACGTGAACATTTTTAAAAAGATGTGCAAAACACACAAAACATTACAAGTCTGCCCTTTTAAGGTCAGAGTATTATTAAGGAGGATTTTTTTATGAGAAAGCAGGTTTCTTTTGCTCTTGCACTGAGTATGGTTATGACATCTGGAATGGCAACCGTTGCCAATGCAGCAGCTGATGATGGAAAAACGAACGTGGTATTTTGGAACAGCTGGACAGGCGGCGATGGTGATACACTGGAAGCACTTGTAAACAAGTTCAATGAAGAGAGCGATACTGTACACGTAGAGATGACACGTACAACATCCTTCGGTGATATGCTTCAGACCAGCCTTCCAACTGGAGAGGCAGCAGATCTTGTTTTACTTAGCACAAATGAGATCACACGTTACAAGAGTTACCTTCGTTCCATGGATGATATCTGGGAGAATACAGGATTAAAGGAAGAAGATTTCTCACCAGCATATCTGAATATGTGCTACAACGACGATACACTTTATGCAATTCCATTCCAGATCAGTACATATATGATGTACTACAACAAGGATCTGTTTGAGCAGGCAGGAATTGAAGAAGTTCCAACAACCTTTGATCAGTGGACAGAGGCAGCAGAGAAGATCAGTGCACTTTCTACCGCTGACAACCCGATTTATGGTTCTGGTTTATTCTATTGCTATAATGGTCAGAATCAGTCTGTAATCCAGCGTTTTGGAACAGATTACATGATTACAGGAAATGAAGAGGACGGCTTTGAGGCAAATCTTCTTGACAATCAGGCATTTGCAGATGCCATGATCTGGATGAAGAATCTGTACGATAATGGATATAACCCACAGGAGATCGACATCGACTCTATGATGGCAGCAGGTCAGATTGGTCTTATGACAAACGGCGGATGGCTGAAGGGTACACTTGATGCATCAGGTGTAAATTATGGTATCGCAAGCTTACCGACTGTTACAGGAGAAGATCAGAAAGAGTATGCACTTGGCGATATGTCAAGCTTTATGATCACTACATCCGCTACTGATGAGACAGCAAAGGCAGCTGAGGAGTTTATCAACTGGTGGATGACAGGAACTGGTCTTGAAGCATGTGAGACAACACAGGATGTTGATTACAGCAATGTTACACCAAATGCCGAGTGGTCAATTTCAATGTGCTACTTAAATGCATATCTGCCAACTGTTAACAGCAAGGAGTATCAGGCAGTTGATGTTCTTGTTGATCTGACACCAAGTGAGACCGCTCAGGTTCAGATGTTCACTGCACCTGGAACACTGTTCTATAGCGATGCAGCAAGCTGCCAGGGCGACTATGTAGAAGATTGGGTATTTAATGGACCAACTGATCCGACTTATGATGATGTTCAGGATTTCTTTGCTGATTATCAGGCAGATTTAGAGGATTATATTGCTGACTATTATGATTGATCCGGTATAAACGGTACGATTGGGTGACAGGAGGCGTGGGGATGCCGGAATGATCCGGTATCCCCACTTTTTATCAAAATCGGGGAGCGTTGCATCAGAGTTAGAAGGGAGAGCAGTATCATGACCGCAACTGGAAAAAAGAAAAACATATCCATTGAGAAAAGGCGTGAGAGGACAGCATATCTGTTTATCGCACCAGCAGCAATTTTGCTAATTGTATTTTGTATTATTCCGTTGATTGCATCTTTTTATATTAGTACACAGAAGATGGGTGTTGATTTATCAGCTGCCGAGTTTGTTGGATTGGATAATTATAAAAAGATTATCGGTGACAGACGTTTCTGGCAGAGCGTTGGCATTACATTAAAATACACTGCAGCAGAGATTCCGCTGCAGATGATAATAGGTGTTGTGCTGTCTGCGCTTTTGGCAAAGAATACACGTAAGAACAAGATTTTTAGAAGTATCTATTTTCTTCCAGTTATTGCATCGGCAGTAACAGTAGGTGTTACATGGCAGCTTGTTCTTCATTCAAATATTGGTATTTTCACCTATTGGTTAAAGCTTCTTGGATTTTCTGATATCAATTTGCTTAATAATACTAGTTCTGCTATTTTTGTAGTAGTATTTGTTGCGATCTGGAAGACATTTGGTATTTCAACTATTATTCTTGTGGCAGCAATTCAGAATATTCCAGAGTCCCTATATGAAGCATCTGCAATTGACGGAGCAGGAAAACTAAGCCAGTTTTTCCATGTTACGCTGCCTGGCATCATGCCATCCTTCTGGTTTTTGCTTATGACACGTATTATTGGCTCTCTGCAGATGTTCGATATCGTGTACACATTGACGGGCGGAGGTCCAAGCCGTTCTACCACCACACTTGTTGTCTATATCTATGATACGGCATTTAATTCATTGAATAAGACTGGATATGCAACAGCGATGAGTGAAGTATTGTTTGGATTCATTATGATTATCACGGTTATCATGTATATCGTAATGAATAAGACATCTGATGATTAAGCTAATTGGAAAGGCATGGTAAAAAAGATGAAAAACCAGGAATTAATTACAAATAAAAAGCCGCTTGATCTACAGATAAAAAACGGCATTAAATATTTTCCAGTCTTTGTTGTTTTGTGTATATTTGCATTTTTGCTGTTGGCACCGCTTGTTTGGATGTGTCTTGGCTCATTCAAGAGTGATACAGAGGTTATGCAATATCCGCCGAAGTTTTTTCCACAGGCAAACCATTTGCTTGAAAACTGGAAAACAGTTCTGACGCGAATCGATTTTCTTACACTGACAAAAAATACAGTTATCTATGCAGTGGGCTGTACAATCCCTTCTATGTTTATAAATGCATTAGCTGGATACGCATTTGCACGTTTTAATTTCAAGGGAAAGAATGTATTATTCCTTCTGTTTCTTGCAACGATGATGATTCCATTTCAGGTAATCATGGTTCCACTGTATTTGGAAGTTTATTATTTAAAGTGGCTCAATACCTACTGGGGTCTGATTATTCCAAAGGTTGCATCAGCGTATTGGATATTCCTGTGCAGAGCAGCATTTCAGGAGCTTCCTAAGGAGCTTGAGGATGCGGCGCGTATTGACGGACTTGGAGAGTTTGGCATTTTCTGGAAGATTATGCTGCCTCTTGTAAAGCCAACGATGATCACAATGCTTCTTCTTGGAATCAATAACTGCTGGAATGACCTGCTCTGGCCGTTGATCGTGGCAAATGCATCCACGATGCGTACATTATCAAATGGTCTGGCTATTTTTATAGGAGATCGTACTTCTGAGTATAGTCTGGCATTCACTGCAGCAACCGTATCAATGCTTCCAATGCTTATTCTTTACATCTTTGGACAAAAATATTTCGTTGCCGGACAGGTTTCTTCCGGAATTAAGGGATAATGACAAAAAACAAAACAACATTTGAGAGAGGGATACAAGATGGCATATTTACTTGCATATACGAAAAAAGGAGAAGGGTGCTACCCGGATTTTAATTACCCTGGACATGTTGGATATAATTGTGACTGGGAGCAGGCTATGCATCTGGCGCTTAGCGATGATGGAAAGAATTTTACACCACTTCGAAATAACACAGGAATCTTATTTGCAAAGGCATCATTTGAAGAAGATGAATTTGTCGGAGTTACAAAGACGTTAGTGGATCCTTGGATCTGCTGCGGTAAGGATGGCATATTTTATGTGCTAGCTGTTAGACGCAATCAAAATGCACCTGATTCAAAGAATATTGGCTGTATGATGGTATTTACATCAACAGATCTTGTTCATTACAGTGAGCCTGTTTTTGTGGAGCTGTCAGAAGAAGAAATTAGCAGACCACGCTGCAGATATAATAAGGAAAATGAAACGTATTATGTAGAGTGGGAGACCGCCTCAGGCAGATTTTGTGCACAGACAAAAGATTTGAAAAAAATAGAAAAGTGTGAAGCATGCGCAAAAACACAGTTTGAACCACAGTATAAGGATGATTTTGGCATAGAAGGTTGTGTGCCGGGAAATGTGATTGAGATCACAGAAGCGGAAAAACAGGTGTTATGTGATTATTTTGCTGATATTCATTATGTAAAAACGAACCCGGTGCACGAAAGCTGGCCGCTTGGAAAGTCCTTGGAGTCTTTTTTGGATTGTGCACCAAAGGCAACCTGTGTTTATAGTGATGGTTCTACGCATGAAAAGAAAGTAGCGTGGGACAAGGAAGCATTAAACAAGGTGGATGTGTCAAAACCTGGAACCTGGAAAATCCCGGGAACTGTTTTGCAGAAACGCTGGAAATTTCCACTGCCGCTTAGATTTCTTTCTGATGAGCTTGTTGAATTTAATGGCATGTCCGATCCATGCGTGACTGAGTACCATGGAAAATATTATCTTTCGTCATCAGGTACACATCACATTCAGCTTCGCATTGCGGATACAATCGAGGGAACCTTTGATGCTGAGCCAACCGTCATCTATCGTATTCCATTAGAAAATGGCCTTCATTTTGTAGGAACCTGGGCAGCAGAACTTCATGAGATTGATGGTGTGCTATATCTATTTACTTCTCTCTGTGAGAATGCACAGTGGATTCATGTTAAATCAGTTATTCTTCGCTGTAATGGTGATCCGGCAGATCCTAATTCGTGGGAAGCACCTAGAAAGTGTGTTAAGATAGATGGATCCGATCTGACAGAGGGCGGCATTTCACTTGATATGACATGGTTTCGTGATAGTGGAAGAGATTATGTGATGTGGTCTGACCGTAAGATTCACTACGGTGCAGACGATGAACATTTTGAGGCAGGAACAGCTGACGTTTATATCGCTACAGTTGATCCGAAAAAGCCATGGCAGCTGACAAGCGAGCCGCATTGTGTTGTGCGCCCAATGTATGGCTGGGATCGCTATGAGACGCCAGTAGACGAAGGACCATATTTGCTTCGCCGCGGCGATGATCTTTTTGTAACAATTTCTGGATCTTCTACAAGCATGGGTGATCTGTATGATGTTGGTTTGCTTCATGCAAAGAGCGGCACAGATTTGCTGCAGGAAGAAAACTGGACATGGCTTAGCTACCCGCTTTTGACAAAAGAAAGCGTACCTGGTGAATATGGACCAGGTCACAACAATTTTGTTAAAGATCCAGACACAGGAGATGATTTGATGATTTATCATGCCATTCCACATGATGAAAACGACAAAACACTATTTCGCCAGCCAGGAATTAGGCGTGTGCACTGGGCAAAGAATGGACTGCCATATCTTGAGATGACACCAGAGCGTGATCTGCCAGAGGGCAGCGAAAATGTAGTCATGGAACTTGTGGTTGAGTAAGGGGAGGATGCTGTGATTAAGTAAATGATGCGCGCTCGCGATTAAGTTCACCGTGCAGCTGCCGTAAAGTCCATCTTCGATTAGTAGGTGTAAGAATAGCCTTTAAGTCGATTTGGACTTTGCGGCTTTTTAATTCGAAAAGCATACGATTCAAGTGTTTTTCACTTAGGTCACAGAAAATAAGGATGCTGTCTGCTGGCAGTTTGCTATCTGTGACTGCAGGAGAAATAGAGGCAGATGAAGTGCTATTAACAGAGCTAATTTTTTCATTAACGATATTATCTAACATTTCATTGTACATAGAAGCATCTGCCTTGACTACTCGTATCTTCATATTAGAAGCGAGACGTTCAATTTCTCTTGTATTTTCAATTTGAAAGCAAATTAATTTTTCCATAATAAATAGAAGTCCTTTCATATAAATTGGTAGTCTGATTCTATATTTAGAGTCAGGCTTTTTTCTTTTAGTATATAAAAAGTTATTCCATTTTACAAGTTGGAAACCATTAGGGACAGATAAAAAGCCACGTTACCTGTCACCATGGCACACCGACAAAACAATCGTCGAACCGCTTTCGTAGAACTTCCGGGTCGCGAAAAAAGAAAAACCACTTGACAAATACCCTATAGGGGTATATAGTAAAGCTACCTTAACAAATTACCCCTCGGGGGTATATAAAAATATCAGGAGGAATTTTATGTGTACAGAATATAATGATGTGCCTGTCTGTCCCCACTGTAAGCACACACAGCGAGATGAGGAGCAAAAAAAGCTTCTCCAAAATCGCTTGCGCAGAATTGAAGGTCAGGTGCGCGGTTTGCAGTCGATGTTAGAGCAGGACGCTTACTGCAACGACATTTTGATTCAGTCAGCGGCAGTCAGCGCTGCGCTTAGCGCTTTTAACCGCGAGCTTCTTGAAAATCACATCCGCCATTGTGTGGCAAGAGACATCCGCGAGGGTAAGGATGAAGTCATCGATGAGCTGATGGGGACACTCAAAAAACTAATGAAGTAGAGAAAGGGGCATTTTTTATGGAACAATACAATGTGACAGGCATGAGCTGTGCCGCCTGCAGCACGAGAGTCGAGAAGGCTGTCTCCAAGGTGCCAGGTGTCAGTGCATGCTCAGTCAGTTTACTTACCAACTCGATGGGTGTTGAGGGCAGTGCCAGTCCGGACAGCGTCATCGCAGCAGTTGAGGCAGCCGGATATGGGGCATCGCTTAAAGGAGCGTCTACAAGTGCATCAGTAAATCACTCAGCAGAGGAAGACGCACTTGCAGATAAGGAGACACCGGTATTAAAGAGAAGATTAATCGCGTCAATCGGATTTTTGGTTGTCCTTATGTATTTTTCAATGGGACATATGATGTGGGGCTGGCCGCTTCCGGCATGGTTTGATGGAAATCATGTGGCGATGGGACTCGTTCAGATGATTTTAGCAGCGATTGTTATGGTGATTAATCAGAAGTTTTTCATCAGCGGTTTTAAGAGCCTGTGGCATCGCGCACCAAACATGGATACACTGGTTGCACTTGGTTCAATGGCATCGTTTGTCTGGAGTGTAATCGCACTGTTTTTAATGACCGATGCACAGCTGCACGGCGATATGGACGGTGTGATGCGCTATATGGACGAGTTCTATTTTGAGTCAGCAGCGATGATTTTGACACTGATCACAGTCGGAAAGATGCTCGAAGCTCGCTCAAAAGGAAAGACGACCGATGCGTTAAAGAGTCTGATGAAGCTTGCACCAAAGCAGGCAACTTTAATCATCAACGGAAAAGAAACGATTGTTCCAATCGAGCAGGTCAAAAAAGGTGATATCTTTGCTGTTCGCCCGGGCGAGAGTATTCCGGTTGACGGTATCGTGACAGAAGGATCAAGTGCAGTCAATGAGGCTGCGCTGACAGGAGAGAGCATTCCAGTCGATAAGACAGTCGGCGATCAGGTGTCAGCTGCAACGATCAATCAGTCTGGTTATCTTCGCTGTGAGGCATCCCGTGTTGGAGAAGATACGACACTTTCTCAGATCATTAAGATGGTCAGCGATGCGGCAGCGACAAAGGCACCGATTGCAAAGGTAGCTGATAAGGTATCCGGCGTGTTTGTGCCAGTTGTCATCAGCATTTCTCTTGTCACACTGATTGTCTGGCTGCTTCTTGGCAAAGAGTTTGCCTATGCACTTGCGCGAGGCATCTCTGTTCTTGTCATCAGTTGCCCATGTGCACTAGGACTTGCAACTCCAGTTGCGATCATGGTCGGAAACGGACTTGGCGCAAAGAATGGAATCTTGTTTAAGACAGCAGTTTCGCTAGAAGAGACCGGAAAGGTTCAAATTGTCGCACTCGATAAGACGGGAACCATCACAAACGGAACACCAAAGGTAACAGATATCGTACCGGCAGAGGGTATCTCTGAGAGTGAATTGTTAAGCCTTGCGTTTGCGCTAGAGGCAAAGAGTGAGCATCCGCTTGCAAAAGCAATCGTTGAGGAAGGAAAGAGTAAGAAGTTTGACCAGACAAGCCTGCAGGCAGATGAGTTTAGTGCCCTTCCGGGAAATGGACTAGAGGGAACGGTAAATGGTCATCATATTTTAGGTGGAAGCGTTTCCTTTATCACTGGAAAAATCGCTGTCAGTGCTTCGGATAGGCAAAAGGCAGCATCTCTTGCCGAGAGTGGAAAGACACCACTTTTGTTTGCAAAAGACAAGCAGTTTTTGGGTATCATTGCTGTTGCCGACACGATCAAAGAGGATAGCCCAAGAGCAATCAAAGAGCTTCAAAATATGGGCATTCGCGTGGTCATGCTGACAGGAGACAATGAGAGAACAGCCCGTGCAATCGGCGCTCAGGCTGGTGTAGATGAAGTTATTGCAGGTGTTCTCCCAGAGGGAAAAGAGCAAGTGATTCGTGCCCTAAAGGAAAAGGGAAAGACGGCAATGGTCGGAGATGGCATCAACGATGCGCCGGCATTAACAAGAGCCGACATCGGAATTGCAATTGGTGCGGGTGCCGATGTCGCAATCGATGCAGCAGATGTTGTGCTGATGAAGAGTAATTTGACAGATGTTGCAGCAGCAGTTCGTTTGAGCCGAGCCTCTCTTCGAAACATCCATGAAAACCTTTTTTGGGCATTTATCTACAACATCATCGGAATCCCGCTTGCAGCAGGTGTGTATGCGCATTGGGGCCTGTTGTTAAATCCGATGTTTGGCGCAGCGGCGATGAGCTTATCAAGCTTCTGCGTCGTATCCAATGCACTCAGGCTTAATTTCTGCCGCCTGCATGACGCAAGTCATGACAGAAAAAGAAAAAATACAATTGAAGGTTGCCTGATCGAAAAGAAGACAGTTGAAGAAAATCTTGATGAATTTTCAAAGACAATCGACGGGCAGGGAAAGGAAGAAACCATGACAAAGACAATGAAAATCGAAGGAATGATGTGCGGACACTGTGAGGCAAGAGTAAAGAAGGCACTCGAAGCCCTTCCGGAAGTCAAAGAAGCAGTTGTCAGCCATGAAGCGGGAACAGCTGTTGTTACCTTAGAAAGTGCCGTTTCGGATGAAGCATTAAAAGAAGCTGTGGAAGCACAGGATTACAAGGTGATTTCCGTACAGTAATATTGAATTATTTCCGGCACAGTGGTATGATAAGTGGATAATTGCAAATGTAAGGAGTAAGTATGTTTCGGAAAACAATGGAAGAATACGAAGCGGATACCAGAAAAAAACTGGTAATAGATATCCGGGAAAAAGAAGCGTTTGACAAGGAAACGATGCCCGGAGCCCTTCATATGGACAGTGAAACGCTCAAACAGCAGATAAAAGAACTCACAAAGAATCAGACACCTGTTTACCTGCTGTGCCATACAGGGCAGCAAAGTGATGCACTGGCAGAGGATTTTGAAAAAGAAGGCTATGAAGTATACAGTATACAGGACGGATTCCGTGCATATCTGCGGTTAAAGCTTCGCACAGTTATGCGTCAGGAGGATTTAAAGGAACAGTGCTGTGCCGATGTGGAACGCAGTATTGTAAAGAAGTTCCGAAAGGAAATCTGGCGGCCGTTTACAAAGGCGATTAATGAGTATGAACTGATTAAAGACGGCGACAAGATTGCAGTCTGCATTTCCGGCGGAAAAGATTCCATGCTGATGGCAAAGCTTTTTCAGGAATTAAAGCGCCACGGACAGCAGAATTTTGAAGTTGTATATCTGGTAATGAATCCGGGCTACAATCCTTTTAATTATCAGGTTATTTTAGACAATGCACAGTTTTTAAATGTGCCGATTACGGTATTTGAATCGGAAATCTTTGATATTGTTGCATCAGAGGAACAGTCACCGTGCTATCTGTGTGCGCGTATGCGCCGCGGCTACCTGTACAGCAAGGCAAAAGAGCTTGGCTGTAACAAGATTGCGCTGGGACACCACTTTGATGATGTTATCGAAACCATTTTAATGGGTATGCTCTACGGGGCACAGATTCAGACCATGATGCCAAAGCTGCACAGTACGAATTTTGAAGGCATGGAGTTAATCCGTCCGTTATATCTGGTGCGCGAAGAAGATATTATCCGCTGGAGAGATTACAATCATTTACAGTTTATCCAGTGTGCGTGCCGTTTTACGGAAAGCTGTGCTTCCTGCGGCGGAACGGAGAAAGGTTCAAAGCGTGCGGAAATTAAGGCACTGATTAAAGAATTAAGTGCGAAAAGCCCGTACATTGAAAAGAACATTTTCCGAAGCGTGGAAAATGTTAATCTGAATACTATTGTTGCTTATAAACAAAACGGTCAGAAACATTCATTTTTGGAGGATTATGATTCTAAATATTAAGCAGACACAGTTTGGTGCCGAGCCGGAATTTGAAATCGAAGATACTGCCACAGGGGAAACGCTGGCAAAATGCACATCGCTGAATCACATTTCCACGGAAATCGTATTTGCGGGACAAAATGCGTATACGCTGTCCTTTGAGCCGGTCTTACAGGAAAGAGAAGGCGAAAAGAATGAACTGATGTATAGCATTTTAGAGCATAACCGGCCGGTGGGCGGTCTTTATACGGCGGAAGTCTGTCAGAAAAAGATATTGTTTGTATCCGTGGGATATGACTATTATAAAATACAGTTTTACGATAGAGAGTATCAGCTGTATGAAATCGGACTGGGAACGGATCGGCATTATCTTTGTTTATATCAGGACGGACAGACGGCGGCGATTGTGCATAAGCCGACAGAAGTAAAAAGCCACTTGGATACCTATACGGTGTATCTGGAGAATGCGCAGTACCGGGATATCGCCTGTATTGCAGCACTGTTTATAGATGGTCTGGAATACAGCAGCAATGATGAAATAGCGGACAGCGCCATTAAGGAAGAATATCTTTCCTTTAATAAAGAGCTGAATTCAAAATTTGATGCCGCATTTTTAGAACGCGTCAGAACAAACAATATGTAAAAAATGCCTTGCCACAATGCTGAGGTTTTATAAGGCAGTATGATAAAGCTTAATAAAACTAAGGCATTGCAATGGCAGAATGAGGCTTTGACTGTAAAAGGTCAGAGCCTTTTTCTATATTTGAAATCTGCACATTCGTCTTTTCTTTTTGTATTCGGTATAATTAAATTACCAAATACAAGGAGGTTTCAATATGAAAACAATTTTTGAAAATATTAGCGGTAGTTATATACAATAAGGTGATTACCTTTTGCCAAATCTTACACTACCTGATGAAAACGAAAGGCAAAGCGGTGTTTGGGGAATGAGACACAAACGATATTTGAAATCAAATCATCGAGTGCTTTATTACAATCTTCTTACATCGGGTAAGCTTTACAATTATCTTGCCGATGTTGAGCGTCAGGCAGAGAATTTATTTGAACAGACAGTAAAATCATTTGCCGAGCAGGAGCAAGTTACAGAAAAACTTAAAGCAACTGATATGATGTTGTGGGTGCGAAAGATGAATAATATTCGCAACCGGGCAACAGAAATTGTTAATGAACAAGTGATTTATAGATGAGAAAAAGGCACAGCTTACGGAATTATTCATTCTGCGTAAGTTGTGCCTTCGTTTTATTTGTGAGA
>OLVO01000305.1_pt1 | contig 59114 bp, 55 predicted proteins | sample 1672571 | NCBI WGS metagenome assembly OLVO01 (sample SAMEA3136700, study PRJEB25190) | human gut metagenome | biome: human gut; feature: human-associated habitat; material: faeces | place: Austria | collected 2013
TGAAGAAGAAATAGTTGAAACTAAAAAAAGAGGAAGAAAACCTAAAGAAAATTAATATTTAAACAGAGAATTGAGGTGAACATCAGAATGGAACAAAGTAATATACTTTTATACTTTTTGGCAGGTGTAGCTGGTTTATTTGCATTATTAGTAATTGTATATCTTGTTATAAGAAAGAAATTGCAATCTTCGGAGATGCGAGAAATACAGAAACTGAGGGAAGGAACACAAGCAAAAAAGCATACATCTGAAATACTATACCAAAAATTATATGTAAGATATATTAGAATACCATTTTTAAAAAGATATTTACTAAAAATAAGAAGAAGACTAGAAATAATAAACATAGATGATGAATATTTAACAAGAAAACAAACTGCTCAAATATTAACAAGAACATTACTTTTAGTAATACCAATAACTATAGCAATTATATGGTTGACACATAAAAACTATTTGCTATTATCAATATTATTTTCTACAACTTTAGCTCCTATATGTGGTAAATTTGGTTGGAAATATGGTATTGCAGCGACTTGGGCCGGTATTGGAAATGCGCTGATCGGCTCGCTGTTAGCATGGGTTGTCCTTGGTCGACGCACCCGAATAATGACACAGCACTTAGACTCGGCAACAATGCCACAGTTTTTTGGAGAACGTTTTAACAGCCGCGCCCTAAAGATTGCTGCTTCCGTCATTATTTTTATTTTCCTGATCCCTTATACAGCATCTCTTTATAATGGATTATCACGTTTGTTTGGTATGGCTTTTGATATTGACTATTCCGTATGTATCATCATTATGGCTGTACTTACCGCAATTTATGTTATTGCAGGCGGATATATGGCAACAGCGATCAATGATTTCATTCAGGGTATCATAATGTTGGTCGGCATTGTTGCGGTCATCGCTGCGGTGTTGATGAGCAAAGGCGGATTTATGGCTTCCTTGAATGGTCTGGCTCAGATAAGCGATCCGGAAGTTTCCAAAGCACCCGGCATTTTCGCCTCTTTCTTTGGTCCTGATCCGCTTGGTCTTTTGTTTGTGGTTATTTTGACATCGCTCGGTACCTGGGGGCTGCCACAGATGGTACAAAAATTTTATGCCATCAAAGATGAGTCCTCGATCAAGACAGGCACTATTATTTCAACAATCTTTGCCATGATCGTTGCCGGTGGAAGTTATTTTCTCGGTGGATTTGGCCGTCTGTTCTCGGATCAGATCGACGTGGAGGCAAATGGCTTTGACTCTATTATCCCAACCATGTTATCCGGGCTGCCATCCGTGCTGATCGCCTTAGTCGTGATCTTAGTGTTGTCTGCTTCGATGTCAACATTATCTTCGCTCGTTATTGCGTCCAGCTCTACGTTGACGATTGATTTTATCAAAGATAATTTTGTAAAAAACATGAGTGAAAAGAAACAGGTATTACTGATCCGCGTTTTGATCGTGGTATTTATCGCAATATCTTCAGTCTTAGCTTTGATCCAGTATAAGAGCTCCGTAACATTCATTGCGCAGTTGATGGGCGTGTCTTGGGGTGCTCTTGCCGGTTCTTTCTTAGCACCATTTATGTACTCTCTGTACGTAAAATGGGTCACCAAAGCGTCCTGTTTTGTCTGCTTTATTTTTAGCTCCGTATTGATGATCGCTAATATTTTCTGCAGAGAATCTTTCCCTGTAATTATGCAGTCACCGATCAACTGTGGTGCTATCGCGATGTTGGCCGGGCTTGTGATCGTGCCTGTTGTCAGTCTGTTTACTCCGAAACCGGACAAAGCAATGGTAGACAGTACGTTTGCTTGTTATGACAAGGAGAATACAGTATCCCAAAAAACTGCGTTAGGTAAATAATGGCAGTGGGATATTAATGGATGAATAATAAAGTTGACGGCTACGGGAAATGCTATACTGGCAACCAGATACTTATTGATTTACCATATAATTAATGGTTATGGGAAATGCTATACTGACAACCAGATATTTATTGATTTACCATAAAATTAATGGTTATGGAAAATGCTCTCAATAGCAGTTATTATATGACAGAAAGAAGGATTGTTATGATTATTGATTTTCATACACATATATTTCCAGAAAAAATCGCCAGTCGGGCTATTGCAAGTCTGGAACAAAAAGCAAAGATGCGTGCGCACGTAAGTGGTGTTGAGGCGTCACTCCGTGCATCCATGGATAAAAGCGGTGTTGATCTGTCTATTATTCTTCCTGTGGTTACGAATCCGCATCAATTCGAAACGGTGAATCGTGTCGCAGTGGAAACCAACGAACACACCAAGGAAACCGGACTGTTATCGTTCGGCGGCATTCATCCGGATAATGACAATTACCGGGAAATCATTCAATTTCTTGCAGACCATGGCTGTAAGGGGATCAAGATCCATCCGGTGTATCAAGGTGTGGCGATTGATGATATCCGATTTTTACGCATCATTGACTGTGCGGAAGAATACGGTTTGGTCACCATTACACATGCCGGATACGACATTGGTTTTCCGGGAGAAGAACAATCCCTTCCTGTACACATATGCCATATGCTAGACGAAATCAAACCGTCCCGCATGGTTCTGGCACATATGGGCGGCTGGGGATGTTGGGATCAGGTTATGGATCGCATCATTGGACGAGATGTATATTTAGATACTGCTTTTTCAACGACTTCAGCACCCCGCGAGGGCGCGCCATTGTCCACGGATCTGTTCACGGTAATGATCCAAAAACATGGCGCTGACCGCATTGTCATGGGCAGCGATAGTCCTTGGAGCGATCAGCTAGACTCTATCAATGCTATAAAAAATTGCAATATTCCAGAAGAAAGCATAGCAAAAATTCTTGGAGATAATGCAAAGAAATTATTGCAGTTATAGTTGCTAGCTGCATTTTATAAAAATATTGTGAAAATATAAGTAATAGGGCATATCAACTGTGATATGCCCTTGCTTTTATGCGTGTTTGTATTTGGTAGTTTTCTAAACATTATAACGACGTATGCTATTTGTTTTATGCTTAGTTTCCTAAGCATTGTTACAGCGTATGCTGGTTATTTTATGCTTGATTTTCCTGCGCTACCAGGCGATCTGCACCATACATTTTACGTAGTTTTGGTTTTTCAATCTTCCCGGTTGCATTTCGCGGGATCTCACTAAAGATAATTTCCTTTGGTCGCTTATATCGCGGCAATTCCATACAGAATTCTTCGATTTCCTCCTCTGTGCAGCTCATACCATCCTTTACTTCAATGATCGCTGCAGTCTTCTCCCCTAATCGACGATCCGGAAGACCGATCACCGCTACATCCTTGATCTTATCGTGTCTGCGCATGAAATCCTCAATCTGTACCGGATAAATATTCTCACCGCCACTAACGATAACATCTTTTTTACGGTCAACTAAGAAATAAAAACCATCCTCATCCTGCATTGCCATGTCTCCGGTATACAACCAGCCATCTTTTAAGGTTTCTGCAGTTGCTTTCTCATTGTGATAATAACAGGTCATGACACCCGGACCCTTTACACATAGTTCTCCGACTTCTCCCTGCTTCACTTCTACGCCCTGCTCATCAACAATTTTGCACTGCCATCGATATCCCGGCACACCGATTGCACCGACTTTATGTATATTTTCAACACCAAGATGCACACAACCCGGTCCTGTCGACTCGGACAAACCGTAATTGGTATCATATGCATGATTCGGAAAATATTCTTTCCAACGTTTGATCAAGGAAGGCGGCACCGGCTGAGCGCCAATATGCATCAAGCGCCACTGCGATAACTCATAATCTTCCAGCTTCAGATCTCCACGATCCAGCGCATCCAAGATATCCTGAGCCCATGGTACTAACAGCCAGACAATCGTACACTTCTCGCTAGAAACGGCAGATAAGATCGTATCCGGCTTCGTTCCTTTTAATAACACCGCCTTGCTGCCTGCAACCAAACTTCCCATCCAATGGAACTTGGCTCCGGTATGATATAATGGCGGAATACACAAAAATACGTCATCTCTGCCTGTACTATGATGTTTTTGTTCCATTTCAGCGGCCTGCGTCAAGCTCTGATGTTTGTGTAAGATCGCCTTTGGAAAACCTGTTGTTCCCGAAGAAAAGTAGATTGCTCCATAATCATCTTCTGTCAGCGGGATATCAGGTGTTTTACTGGAACAATCCGCAACAAGTTCATGATAACTCTCTGCAAAGTCCGGACAGCCGTCCCCAACATAGATCAATAGTCTTCCTTTACTCAGTTTTTCTGCATTTGCCTCGATCCGTCCGATAAACGCAGGCCCGAATACGATTATATCCACTTCGGCAAGCTCTGCACAATATAAGATCTCCTCTGCATCATAGCGAAAGTTAAACGGCACTGCTATTGCTCCTGATTTGAGCACTCCAAAATAAATAGGCAGCCATTCCAAGCAATTATACATCAGAATTGCTACTTTATCGCCCTTTTTTATTCCTCGACTAAGCAGCAGGTTTGCAAAACGGTTTGCCTTTTCGTTAAATACCCCCCAAGTAATTTCACGTCGATACGGTTCGAAACGAGATGGCTGGATCAATTCATACTCTTTCCAACTCGTTCTCCTTGTATCTTTTTCATCCGGATTCAATTCCACCAACGCAACTTCATTCGGATATAGTTTTGCATTTCTTTCCAAAAAATCTGTAACAGGCATCCTTTTTTCCTATCCTTTCTCCGTACTTTTTAAATATAGCATTCTCCTATCACTGAAAGAAAAAACCGGCACTATCACGTGCCGGTTTAGATTCCGTGGTAGTCGCCCGCAGCCATCCACTGCATCGGGTGACTTCTCTGCTATATTGTGTTAAATTTTCGAATATCCATAACTGTTTACGATAGCATCCAGTTTACGTTTCTCTTTGCAGTATGGGCATTCACTTGGCAGATAATTCTTGTAACTGCCAACATCATCTACATGGTAGATTGAATGAACCGGAATACCTTCAACCTCATCTACAGCTGTAAAGATCGCCGATACCCCCTGCACATTACCGCCATAATATCGAATTGCCTGTATGCTCTGCTCAACTGTCTGTCCGGTAGTCGCACTTGCTAACAGTAGTACGACATGCTTGTTGGTAAGCATAGCTTCAACATTATCGCGAAATATGATCTGTCCACTCGTATTGATCTCGGGAGTAACAATATTCACACATTCATGTGTATTCATGGACATGATCCCTGCGTCTGTAAGCTCTTCTGCCAAATATGCTCCTATAACTTCACAGCCATCCATGCACACGATGGTATCTACCGCTTTCGTATGTTTATATTCCCGCACAAATTCTTTCGCTACCAGCTGCGCTTCTGTGTGGCGACACTTTATCGGTGTGATATCAAGGTAATAGTTGATGTGTGAGTGATTGGTTGCAAAGTGACCAGGATATGCCTTCAACTCGATCTTTCGATTTGCTTTTGCCGGTATTTTAACCTGTCTGTCCAACATGCTCATAGTCCTAACCTCCTTTATGTAGTTAATATTCATATGAGTATTGCCAGACGAAATATCCTTTTTTCCTCTGGCAATACCTTACGTTCTAATTATATGATTATTCCGGTAACTCTACCGTAACTTTCTCCAAGTGCCATAACTCTGTTGCATACTCTTCAATCGTACGGTCGGAAGAGAATTTACCACTCTTAGCTGTATTGAGAAGCGCAGACTTAGCCCATGCATCTTCATTTCTGTAAGCTGCCTCTACACGCTGCTGTGCCTCCGCATAGGAACGGAAATCCTTCAAAATAAAGTACATATCCGGACGTCCGCCGTTGCCATCGAGCAAAGAATTGTAAATATCACGGAACTCTTCCGGATTACCCGGTGCATACGTACCATCAACTAACTGTGTCAGCACGGCACGGATGTCTGAATCCATGTTGTAGATTTCTCTTGGATTGTACTCATTGTTGTGCTCATATGCAATAACCTCGTCTGAGGACAGACCAAAGATAAATGCATTTTCCTCTCCAACTTCCTCGACAATCTCTACGTTCGCTCCATCCATAGTTCCCAGTGTCAATGCACCATTTAACATAAACTTCATATTACCGGTACCTGATGCCTCTTTACTGGCAGTGGAAATCTGCTCAGATACATCTGCAGCTGCGAAAATGATCTCTGCATTCGATACACGATAATTTTCGATAAATACCACTTTGATCTTATCATGAATACTCTTATCATTATTTACCACATCCGCAACACTATTGATCAATTTAATGATCTGTTTTGCGACATGATAACCTGCAGACGCCTTAGCACCAAAGATAAATGTACGTGGGTAGAAATCCTTATCCGGATTTTTCTTTAACTCATTGTACAGATACATTACATGCAAAATATTTAATAACTGTCTCTTATACTCATGCAGTCTCTTAACCTGTACATCAAAAATCGAACGTGGATTAACCTCAACTCCATTATGTTTCTTGATATACTCTGCAAGACGTACCTTATTCTGATACTTAATGTTCATGAATTCCTTACGGCTTAATTCATCCTCTGCATATACGGCAAGATTATTAATATGAGACAGATCTGTGATCCACTCATCACCGATCTTCTTCGTAACCCAATCAGCCAGCAACGGATTTCCATGAAGAAGGAAACGACGCTGTGTAATTCCATTGGTCTTATTGTTAAATTTCTCAGGCATCATAAGATAGAAGTCTTTTAATTCCTGATTTTTTAAGATTTCTGTATGTAATCTGGCAACACCATTAACAGAGAAACTTCCTACAATTGCCAAGTGTGCCATCTTAACCTGTCCATCATAAATGATAGCCATGCGTTCTACTTTACCGTAGTCTCCCGGATATGCAGACTGGATTTCTAAAATAAAACGACGGTTGATCTCTTCAACGATCTGATAAATTCTAGGGAGAAGACGTGAGAACAGCTCTAACGGCCATTTTTCAAGTGCTTCTGACATAATTGTATGGTTTGTATATGCGCAGGTCTTCTTAGTGATTGCCCATGCCTCATCCCATTCCAAACTATACTGGTCCATCAATATGCGCATCAACTCTGCTACCGCAACAGTCGGATGTGTGTCGTTCAATTGGAAACATACTTTTTCATGAATCTTACGAATGTCATCATGGTTTTCCATATATTTTGCAACTGCAAGCTGTACACTTGCGGATACAAAGAAATACTGCTGCTTTAAGCGAAGCTCTTTACCTGCCATATGATTGTCATTTGGATAAAGCACCTCACAAATCGTACGTGCAAGATTCTCCTGCTCAACAGCTTTCTGATAATCTCCTTTGTCAAAAGAACTCAAGTTGAATGTATCAATTGCCTCTGCATCCCATATGCGCAGCGTATTAACCACATTATTCTGATAACCAACGATTGGCATATCATATGGTACGGCACGAACACTCTGATAATTTTCCTGAACAAACTTGTCCTTACCATTCTCATCTTTGCGGATCGCTACATATCCACCAAACTTAACTTCTACCGCATATTCCGGACGTTTGATCTCAAATGGGTTGCCATCTTTCAACCAATCATCCGGCTTCTCAACCTGATAGCCATTCTCAATCGCCTGCTTGAACATTCCATATTTGTAACGAATTCCACAACCGTATGCAGAATATCCTAATGTTGATAATGAATCTAAGAAACAAGCGGCTAAACGTCCCAAACCACCATTACCAAGTGCTGCATCCGGTTCCTGATCCTCGATAACATCCAAATCTAATCCCAGCTCTTCTACAGCTTCCTTAATTTCTTTATTTCCCTTCAGATTAATGATCATATTGCCAAGAGCACGTCCCATCAAAAATTCCATAGACAAATAGTATACAGTCTTGACATCCTTCTCTTCGTATGTCTTGTGCGTTGCCATCCACTGGTCAACAATAAAATCTTTTACCGCATATGAAACTGCCTGAAACAACTGTTGCTGGTCAGCTTCCTTGATTGTCTTACGAAATAAAACCTTTACGTAATCCTCAATTTCTTTTTTGAATTCTTCTTTGTTGATTTCCTTCATTCTCCTAGGCCCTCCTAAAATTGCCGACGCCAAAAGAACTCCCGTCCTCCCGACACATCATGCTCCGCACGCTTATTATATACTATTGTAGTGCAAAAATCAAATTGAATATATATTCTGACCCCCGCATAAAATATCAATAACAACGAGTAGGAGCAATTGTTTATGCGACACTTCTATCGTATGATGACTGTGATCATTTTAACCTGTATTATGCTTTGCGGATGTTCTAAGGAGAACCCTCCCGACAAGATTGCAGATGCAGACTTCACGGTAATAACGGGTTCCGACATTCCAGAAGAGCTGCAAAGCCTTATCAACGAGCGCAAAAAGAATCCGTTTTCACTTACTTTCACCGATCAATCTTACCTTTATGTTGTCAGAGGCTATGGCAAGCAGTCTTGTGGCGGCTATAAGATCACGGTAAATGATTTTTGCAAGCGAGAGGATGGACTGTATTTTGATACCGAATTATTCGGTCCCAAAAGCGACAATCCTGATGAGCGCAGTTCCTATCCTTATATTGTTATCAAAACAGAATATGTCGACCTGCCGGTCAGTTTTTCAAAATAGTTAACATCGTCAACAGATGTCGTATGTTATATCTGCAAACGAAATGAGATCTCCGGGATTACATGTTGTTCTGACATGTGGCATAAGTTGCTCTCCGTTTAAGAAGGTTCCGTTTGCAGAGTCACAGTCTTCAATCTGTATTTGATCGTCATCAATATACAAGACTGCATGTTCTCTGCTAATATAATCTATCGGAATGCAAACATCCTCTGTCTGTAGACGTCCTATGTGCACCTCCGATTTTAACAGCGATATAACAGCAGGCACACATATACTCTGCAGGGTCTGTTGTGGTAAAGCCCGCTTTCCGTGAAGGGATAGCTGCAATTTACTATCAGCTTTCGGCTGCAAGGTTCGAGACACATCTTTTGGCTGTTTCGTCTGTTCCTGCGATACGCTCTGCTGTCGTATTATATGCTCTGCCAATTCTGCCATGGTGCATCTCCGTTCACAAACCATATCATACAAGCCATAAAAAGAGGCTGTGGCAGTTCTGTTTGAGTGCAATATCCGTTTCATTAAAAATTCCATGACGGCTCGCACTCCCTCTGCGATCTCCACATCATGATCCGGATGGTAACAGAGCCATATTCTGCTGTTGTCCCGACTTAAAAATACCATTTGTTCATTTAATACAAACTGTTCTGCCGATAAAAAATACTGCTCTGCCCCCTGTACTGTCTGCAGCAATGAAAGCAGGATCTTCAACGCCTTGTCCACAGATAAGCCGGCTTCTGCATACACCGATTCCAGCGTTTGCATTTTATTTACTTCATAGTAGACATGCAGCCTTTCATCAATGTACTGCTGGCTTATGGGCAGAACACCCCGAATCTGGTTGTACTGCATCATCTTGAATCCGATATCTCCTGACCATCGCAGTGCAGTTTCTTCGTCTGCTGCAATGGTAACATACTTTCCGGTACCCTGTTCAATCTCTATCATCAGATTCTCCTTTCCGGCGAAATCGTACTATGTCCGATGGCTGCTGTTCATCCCATTCCAAACAATACACGGAATTTTGGCTATCAGCAAAAAAGATTGCTGTAAGATCATTCTGCCATACAGATTCCAACTTTGCCTGCCCTCGCCACACCGTCCTTTTGTGGGAAATTGCTGTTTCCGTCACATTCCCCATCCAGAGATTTTGCTGCAAAGTGCGCTTCCACTCCTCGTTAGTTGGCAATTCCTCTCCAGTATCACTGTATTGTATCAATCCGTTCTGTATATTTGCCTGCAGAACACACTGATCATGCACCCAAAATAATGCGTATAATAATACAAATACGACACCTAATACTATCGGGATGACAAATGCTGCTTCAACTGTATAACTTCCTTTCCACCTCATTGCAACACCTCTGCAAACAACACCACTCCTACCCCTACCAGCAAATAGGGTGCCAATGGGATCTCTAGATCTTTATCAACCCGGCAAACCATATACAAAATGCAGGCTGTAATAAAAACCATACTAAATGTCACCAACAGAACAAGCATATTCTGCCGCATCCCAAGTGCCAACTGTATCATGCCGATCATAATCGCATCACCTGTGCCAATTTTGTCTCTGCTTGCAATGCATAGCAGTTCAAGGAACGTACATAATACTGCTGCTCCCACAATTCGAATCGGCGTAAGGCATCCCATAACGCCCAATGCCACAGCGATATACAGTGTCGTGATCGCCACGACAATGGCAGGTATCCTTCGATAACGCAGATCATATACGCTGCATACGCCTAATGTCATTAACAAACTACTGTTTACAAATACCATCTACTCCCTCCCACATTTACTGCACGCGGGCAAATCCCCCACCTGCGATTTCTTTAATTTACGGATAGAACGACGCAGTCCCGCACAATCTTTCTCCTTATGATATCTATCACCATACGGCGTAATATACCATTGCATCTGTGCTGTTAGCTGCTGCCCATCCGCACACAATTCACATGCTTTGTACTTGCCGCCCGAACGATTACGTTCCTTTTCCACTAGTTTTCCTGTTACCTGACGGATCCCAAGCTTTAGATATGTACAATCCAATCTAAGATGGTACACTGTCCCATTTCGGGCAAGATAGACGCAGCTATCCGCTGCTCGGTCTGTACTGATCATAGAATGTCCACTATAATTGTGAAGCGGCATTCTTTGATACAGCGTTATTTGAAACCACTCACCGATCATCGGCACACTTTTTCGCCATATACACTCACAAGTTCCGCTGTCCCCCGATATTTTCCAGTTTACCAGCCATTTATCGCCCCTATCCGTTTGAAGTATTGGTGTTCTAATGCCCAAACTTTCATATCGCTCTGCCACCGTTACCAATTGTTCCTGAATCTGCCTCTGCTCCTGCAAAATCTGAAACAGATACAAAAAGCTGCAAAACACTAAGAAAAAAATAGGAACAATAAATGTTGCTTCAACCGTCAATGCCCCACGGCACATGGTCAATCTGCTGTAATAATCCATGTTAGGATCTTGTTTGTTCTGATGCACCCAAATTACCACCTGCCTTTCCCAACAGATTTGCAAAAAGTCGAGCAGGACATCCTCTGACATTAGGTTATGCAAAAGAGAGTCTGACCTATGATAAAGATTTTAATTCTTAGATTGTAAGCGCAGAAATGCCAGAGAACATCCTGCTCGACTTTTTGCTGTAACAAACAGCACTTCTATTAATATTGATACATCACCTCTAACTGTCGCTGTTCCTGCACAACGCCCAATTGGGACATACTCCAGAACAAAGACTGCCGATATACCACTTTCACTTTTGCCAGATCAATACATTGATCTATACAAAAAGTCTGGTTGTATCGCTCGCGAAGATCCGTCTCGATCAATGATATTGCTCGTTCCCGCATACTTTTCTCCACAGTCAAAGCCATAAGCATCCCTAAATACTGCATATATGACATCGCCTTTCCCGTTATGACACCACCGCCTTTCTTGTATATTTCTGCTTTTTTTCGCAAAAAGCTCTTTGAAACCATACATATTTCCGAATAACGCATTTGAAAAGATGCGTGCTGTTTGAATAATGGCACCTTATAACCACATAATAATGCAGTTATATCAATCAAGCTCTCCTCGACTGCCAAGATCAATAAAATAGTCTGGTTGATTGCTTGTATGACCGGCGGAAGACCTGTTGCTCCCGCAATTACAGTCGCAGTGGCAAGACTTTCTGCTTTCAACTGCTCATCCGTATTCACGTACGCATAATTAATCATTGTACGTAAAAGTAACATGCGATTTACAATGCCAAGCATACAGTCCTTTTCGTTTTCTTTCCCTTCGATCAGATATTCTAACCCGCATCTGGTCGACCGATTGCGATCCGTTGTATAGCAAGAAAACACACAAAAAGCATAACGCATAAGTAATAGTTTTTGTCCTGTTGGTGTTAAATTGCCCTGCAGATCAAAACTTTCTTTTGTACTCAAAAGTTCTTTTAACAGACCCGCCGCTTGTCCGATACTCTTGGCTTGCTGATCCTCTCCCGACAATTTCTCCGTGTCACATACCAACTGCAAGATGCCGTCTCTCATCAACTCGCAAAAACTTTCCAACGGATTACCATTTGCATGATCCTGCGTTGCCATACCGCCATCCCCATCCATGACATTCCCAGAGGATCCCGCCTTTCTAACCGATCGCTTATTTGCTTCCGCAAACTGTCCATCTTCCCCATCAAACCTCCTATTTCCCCCGGCAAACTGACTGTCTGCCTTATCAGACTGTTTCTTTCTTTTAAGCGATGTTTTTTCCGGATCATCCATCTCCCCTTTCTCATACTTTTCGGTCTGCTCCAGTGATTTTGACCACGCCGTGGTACCCTCTCGAAAAAGATCACGCAAACTATCTACTCCCACCTTTGAGTTTGTGGAATCGCCCTTTGTAAATAACCGATCCAAAACATCTTCTACCGTTTCACTTGCTAAAAACAACTTAATCTGACGATACAACTCCTCGCGGTCTGCCACACTCTTTATGTCCGCAATTGTGCAGGAAATGTCATGGATACGATATAAGTCAATATTTGCGGAAGACGCTGCCTTATCCTGCTGTCCCAAAGCTGTCTGCAACTGCCTTTCGATATTTCGCGACAATTCATCCTGATTCTTCTGACTATATCCTCCATAACCAAACAACCCATAATCTTCATACAATTCTCGATTGTATTCTCCAAACACTGCATGTAAAGCTCCTTTGGCCGAAAGTCTGGCATAACTTTCCCCTGTCAAAAAACGTACGTTCTCAATTGTGACTAGAACTAATGACAAGATCATCCCAAACAGCAGCGTCATAAATACGGTAATTGCACCTTTCACAAAACACATCCCTCCTCTCACTTCCGGTTCCCTGCAAAATACATCCACCTCCACCCTTTCCGGATTTCTTCAGAAAACTTCCTCTAGTTCCACACCTCAAACTTATGCTCTACTTCTTTTTGATCGATATTCCTGTATTGATCTTACTCGCACCGGAATTAATCTGTTGAAATGCGTTTGTCACAATCGCCGTAATCTGCTCTCTGAAAATAACAACCAGCATGATCAACACAACCAAAATCAATATGATCTCTACAACTCCGATTCCCGATTCGTCTTTCCAAAATTGTTTCCATCTGTTCTTCATATTCTTTCCTTTCTGCTACATGGAGCGGAATGCTGCATATAAAATCATCACAAACACAATCAGCAGCATTAACATCATGGGAAACAGCATTTTTGTTCCTGCCTTTTCTCCTGCCTCCTTAGCCTGTTCCTTGCGTTTTTGAAACGCATCCTGTGCTTCCTGTTCCAAAAGGCGCAACATATCTGCTGAACCTTTCCGAAGATTTTGTGTCAAAAGTGCACTGAATTTCATATAGCAAAGAATGCCTGTCCGCTTTGCAAATAATTCATAGGCACGTTCTTCACCCATTCCATTCTGCATCTCACGTTCTGTCACACTCATCTCCTCATACAAATAACGTTTTGCTTGCTTTCTATCCAGACCCGATTGATAATCGTCTGTCATTTTGATCCATGCGCTCTTGATCGTCATGCCGGCCCCCACTAACAGAACAAACTGTTCCACCATTTCCGGGTAATCCTTACATAGTTCCTCATCCCGTTTACGGACATTTTGCTGCATCTGACTATTGTAAAGCAGCATTCCTGCAATCGCTGCCAAGATCACCCCCACCACGCATGGCACCAAATAAGAATCTGTTTTATCGCGATAAGTAATCTCTCGTCCCTCCACCCTTGTCGGAAGAAAGATTCTTTTATCGCTTGCAGTATCCTCAAGCCGCTTATTAAATGCAGCCTCCCATTTTTGAAGCCACTGTTCAAACTTTGTCCGTTGTGGCGGCTGTATGGTTAATTCTAAAACGACACTCTCCTGCGTATCTTCACAAGACAACTCTGCAGTGATTTCTGTTTTGTACGGCTTAATAATCTCAGCCCATACAATCTCGCCATTATCTGTAATCAATCCCTCCTTATCTAACTGCCATGCCACTTGCACCATTGTATCCGGAACTGTTTCTATCAGATTTAATGAAGATGTGATATTATCCGCCGAATTATTTTCACCAAGATATAACTTTTGCACCTTTTCTCTCGCAATCGCAAATTGCTCCTTGATCTCATGCTTTGTCAATTTACGTGCAGGAAGTTTAACCGTATAATCCTGCTTACCATCCTCTGTCTCAATCTGCATTTCAATGGTCTTATCCCTGCCACCAGCCTCAGAACGCTCCATCATATTTCCATGCCAAATCTCATGCTTTTTTGATGAAGATATAACAAACAATGCACATAACACTCCTGCGACCACCATTCCGGTCAATGCATACCTGGCACTCTTTCGAAGAAATATTACAAACAATTCCTCCGTTCCTTTACCAACATACAACTTAGATAACGATGTCAACTGTTTCTCGCAAAACCTTGAACGCAGCCACGATATGATAACTGAAAATGAATGTTCCAATTTGTTTGATCTTCCCTGATAATTCATATCTCAATACGACTGATGCGATCGATCCAATATGCTGCTGCCAGATAAACAAGTAAAAGAACTGCCATAACAGGGCGTCCTTCCCAACGATATAACGGATCTAAAAATCCCGGAGAGAACACCCAGAAATACAATATAATGGCTAACGGCATCAGTTTCATAATCTGTGCCTCCATTTGTTTTCCCGCGATCATCACCAATATTTCCCGTTTGACCTCCATTTTTTCACTAATCCTATCTGCAGTCATTCTTGTAATCGCTATCAAATCTCCTCCTGTTCTCTTTGCAATATGTAAGACTTGCGCAAAACGCATAACGTCCTCCACTTGCGTCAATTGCCCAAACCGATAAAAAACCTCTTCTATCGGTTGATTTAACTGCAATTCATATGACATCCTCTGCATCTGTGGCACCAAAACGGAATGTTCCCCGTAAAGCAATACCAGATCTTTTTGTGATTCTTCCAAAGCATTTTCCATAGAATAACCGGCCTGTAATGCGGCTGCGATTCCCTGTAATCCTTCACGAAACTCGATACTGATCTGGTTTTGCCAGCGTCTTTTGGCTCGTTTCTTCTCTGTGATCACGCCATAGATCGCAGTCGCCAAACTCACAAGTACACACAACCATAGACTCCGAAAGAAAAGTAAAACAATTCCAGCCCCCTGTATGCCCCATATTCCAAAGCATTTGATGAGTTCGAAATATCTGCTGCGTCCTTTCACCGAATCACCCCTTTTGTCGAAATGTACTGTTGCATTCCCTCCATCAGATCTCCTGCCTATGAAAATATTACGATTTTTCCATCATCTTCCTCTATCCACAAGGAACTTTCACACCTGCTAATTCTAATTTTGTGGTCTGACTTAATTTAGCGCCCGTCCATTGCAGATTTCCTACGACAGTTCCATCCTCTGCTTCCCCTCGTTCCTGAAATTGAAATATGTCCCGCAGAACAATATGCCCTTCCTGCATCCCTGAGACCTCGGCTATCGTTAAAACTTTCCGGCTGCGATCACGCAACCGACCCAATTGCACCACAATATCAATTGCAGAAGCTATTTGGCTGCGTACTGCTTCAAGGGGAATGTCCATCCCCATAAGTACCAACGTCTCCAATCTGTTCAACATATCCTGTGGACTATTGGCATGCCCTGTAGACAAACTTCCATCGTGTCCGGTATTCATTGCTGTCAGCAACTCACACGCTGCTGCATCTCTCACCTCTCCCAAAATGATTCGATCCGGCCGCATGCGCAATGCTGATCGCAACAAATCCCGAATAGATACTGCATTCTTCCCCTCCAAATTAGCCTCCCTGGCTTCCAGTCTGACTAAATTGGCAATTCCCTGTATCTGCAGCTCCGCAGAATCCTCTACGGTGATCAAACGTTCCGTCTCCGGAATGAAGCATGACAGTGCATTTAAGAATGTAGTCTTTCCGCTGCCGGTACCTCCACTTATAAATATGTTGTATCCGGCTATAACAAGACTTTTTAGGAATTCTGCCGCCTCTCGTGTTATCGAGCCAATCTCGATCAATGTTTGGATCGTGATCGGCTGATTCGGAAATTTACGAATCGTCAAAATAGGTCCATTGATCGCAACCGGAGGTAATACCACATTTACACGTGATCCATCCTCCAGCCTGACATCCACAATCGGACTTGCCTCATTGACAACACGATTCATTCTGCTGACAATCTGTTGAATAACATCCTCTAATTTCGACTGACTGGAAAAACTATGTGGATAGCGGTATAGTCTTCCCGCCTTTTCGATAAAGATTGTCTGATAGCCATTTACCATGATCTCTGTGACATCATCTTGTTCCAGAATTTCCTGTAAAATATCCAATTTACGTAGTGAATTAAAAATCCCCTGTATCATTTCCTGTTTCTGAGTAACGGAAAAATACATTTCATGCCCCAGATCAAGCACCCGCTGCTGGATCATGTCCTTGATTTCTTCATCAGAAACAACACGTTCACGATTCATGCATCGGATAATATCTTCCCTAATACACTCCTTGATCTTTGTCAGATCCTGCCGTGATTGACTGCCACATACTGCATCTTTGCCAGACACTCCTCCAATCCCTCCTTTTTAAGCAATGCCTCCCAGGATTTACACTTGCATTGCTGAGACCTCGTCGCAGGCTGCGGCACGAATAACTTATCCATGCATTTCAACAATTCCATCGAACCATCCCCGAAAAATCCAATATCAAAGACCACTTTTTCATACTCTGTATCTTCTGCCAATACGAGCAGCAGTCGTTCCAAGTCTTTCGCAGATAATTCATACAGATCCCTGTAATCCTCCACTGCACCAATCCCTTCTATTGTTCCAATGCGACGAATAAGCGACTGTAACTTGACCGCTGTTTTCTCCTGTCTCTGCCGCAGAAAAAAGATCAGGTCTGACATTCCTCTGCACATATTGGCATTCCATATGTCATTATTGCGCTCATCATCTGTCAGAACCTTTCCATCAAACACTTCAAAGTTCAGATAAAGACAACGGGTCTGTGCACTATACTTTTGAGCCAATTGTAGTGCCATCGATGTCACACCAGCTCCACCATACGGTGCAAATACTCCGACAAACTCCGTCCCCTTCATCTGCTTTTTGGGAAGGGGAACCTTAAGTTCCTCATCGTCAGCCACGATCGCCAGTACCTCCTGCAACATACTTTCCGCAGATTGATACTTAAACAACACGGCCTGTCCATTGTCTTCTCTGACACATTGTCCATCGGACAGCAATATTAAGCGGTGAATACCATGGTTGATCCCGCGAAACAGTTCCCAGTCCCGCTCTCCGGTAATCAACAGCTCCGTTCCCTGTCCTATCAAAAATTTGCGCAGGCTCTCTTCACTTGTAAACAACCGGACATCAAACAAATTCTTTTGATGCTGACAAAAGTAGTCAGCCAAACGTCTCGTATAACCTTCCTCGTCATACATTGCTACAACGATCTTCTTCACCTACACACCTCCCATTTACAACTTGACAGTAAGATTACAGTTCCCATTCGTATCTTCACCGTCTCCGTCCCTATTCGCTATCCCAAGCTTTCCGGCTGCAGGTACTCCCAACATGCCTTTGCACTCCTGCAGACATCAGCTTGGTGAAGCGTGCCGCAACTATAGCACCCCAGTTCCGGCCCTGTCAACCGGTACAATTTTTGTGCAAATATGCCAAATCTATATCTAGACTATTAGTAAAATCCAACGAAAACAGTATAAAAGGAACACCCCTGCCAACCCGAAAAATGCCGAAATTGTCAGGCTGATTTCGTTAATATTGACGATAAGATTTTCGTTCAGATAACACATAAAAAAATTGCAGACATATAGAACAATAAGGCCTGACAGACATCGGAGCAACACTTCCGAAAGGTACTGCATCCAGGACAAAGCCCCATACCCAATTACCTTGACCACCAAAAACGCAATTACCACAATCAACATGGCAAACATAGCAATCTACCCCTTTCTTTCTGTCATTTTTTTCAGATAACACTATATATTTATTCGTTTTATTCTTTTTTAGGACAGGAATAAATTAACAGTATTTGGTCTATACTATTACAAAAGATGGAGGTAGAAAGGATGAATGTAGCCATGAGATTATTGGAAAAGAAAAAGGAACTTCCCAAAAAAGAAAAGTTCCTTAAAAAATCATTATTAGAAGCACAAAAAAATCTGACAGATGCGTATGCCGGGCTGGATTCTGTGCAGGAGCCTGACTTGATCGACAGTTACATCTATCAATTGAACGCTGCCTATCTGCGTTACCGCGTACTTTTGCGCGATGTAAAAGCACTTACTTCGGACGAAGTGCATCAAACACCCCATATAGATTCAGAAATCCATATCCCCACATTCGATTTGGAAACTCGCGCCCTGTCCGATCTGTCCCCCGGATCAAATACTTTTTAATAGTTGTCGTATCCATGGACAAGTCGTTGCGTTTCACAATACCCCATTCTGCCAGTAGGGCTACTGTGCCCGCCGTCAAAGCTGCAGCAATGCTGGAACCATTTCGCATACCATAACGTGCCTCTTCCGCTCGCTGTCTCTGCGTATCTGCCGGCGTCATTCCGGTAAATGCAATTGGTCCTAAAACTTGAATGCCTGGTGCCGCCACGTCCGGCTTGATGTAATCATCACGACTGTAACCACGGCTGGAATCAACTGCAATGCCGCGCGTTGTTGAATCATAATAAGCCACTGTAATAACTCCAAGATTATTCGCCGGATCACAGATTGTCGTATTGGGATCTGAACGCAAAAATCGTGTATCTCCCGGAAGTAATTCGTACATCGGCAGCCATATATGAAATCTGCCCGGCATATTTTGTTCATTAAAAACACGAATTTTCCAAACACCTTCCTGCGGCTGCAAAAAACGCAGCAAAATGCATTCGTCCCCGTTTTCCTGATCGATCAAAAGATTCTGAATTTCCACGACTGTATTTTCAAATAGGAAAGAAATCACTCGCTTTTCTGCCTGTCTCGGCACCGTTTTTCCGCTATATTCGCCGCTTGGTGAGATCAACCCTATCGAAAATACCTGCGTTGCATCGCTCCACAGCTCCATCACAAATCCGTCTCTTCCCTCGGCAACCTCTAACTCAACCTCTTCGCTGCCTCCCTGCAAAATAACGCCACTTTCATAGTGTCTCGCTGTGTTCGCCTCATTCCCTGCTGCCGTTACCACAAAAGTACCGCGATAATCCCCATAATCCCGCAGTAATTCGCCAATCACACCGCCACGGACATGACCTCCCAAATTCGTACCAACACCAAGGCACAACACAAGAGGCATTCGCATTTGCACTGCTTGCCGCCAGAGGTAACAAACGCCCAAAATCAAATCTGCTTCACTAAAACAAGTAATTTCCGAGGATATCTGATAATAATCTCTTAAATTTTGTTTTGCCTGCTTACATTTCACAACACAGATTGCTGCAGAAGGTGCCACTCCTGAAAATTGCCCATCTTCCGTCTCGTTTCCACAGGCAACTCCTGCCATAAATGTTCCATGCCCCTCCGTATCTCGGCTCGGAACGATTTCATAAGGATTGCTCGCCGAGATTGCTTCATTGATCTGTTCATTGCTATACTCACAGCCATACGCAAAACCTTTCGGCTTCTTCTCACCACCTTCTATCGTTTGATCCCATATACTTAAGATCCTGCTAGTCCCGTCTGCATTCATAAACGCCGGGTGCGTATAATCGATCCCCGTGTCAACAAACCCTATCAATACACCATTTCCAAACAATTCGAGTGCCGGAAGTCTTCTGACTGCCGACACTCCTATTTCGTTCAATATTTGTTCCGAGGAGAGCAGACCGTAGCAACGCGGCATTTGTAGAAAACGTGCACGAATTCCCGCATCCTCAACTGTTGCCGCTTGATAGATCACTGCAAACCTCCGGCTGGCGAATTGTACACAATCCGTATCATACCACTGCTTGATCAATGCTTCGTCACCAGTGTGTTCTATCAAATAATCCTGATATTCATTGGAATAAATCTGCTGTTCACAGTCGGTCATAGGTATTTCACCTCACAAGGAAATACGATCACTTCTATATATATGCTCACCGTGATCATATTATTCTTGTCGTTGTGTCAATAATTTCGCTTCTCCGCTTTCCCGCATTTCAATACGAGGCGCCCCCTCATGATTAATATAATCTTCCGTGATCGTCACGCGACCGATCAGATCATCTTTCGGGATCTCATACATAATATCCAGCATGAATTTCTCAATGATCGCACGCAAAGCACGCGCGCCTGTCTTTTTCTCTGCCGCCTGCTTAGCAATCGCACGGATTGCACCATCATCAAATTGCAGATCCACCTCATCTAAAGCAAGTAGTTTCTGATATTGCTTCAAAATCGCATTTTTAGGCTGTGTAAGTACTTGTGCCAGCATATCCTCCGTCATTGCCTGGAGCGTAAACACCACCGGAAGACGTCCCAAAAACTCCGGAATCATACCAAATTCCCGCAAATCCTCTGTTGTCACCTGCTCCAAAATATTGGCATCATCATCATATTTGTCTTTGAGTTCTGACATAAAACCAATTGCGGACTGTTTGGTCAAACGATTTTTGATCGTTTTATCCAGCTCCGGAAATGCGCCACCGCAGATAAACAATATATTTCTCGTATTAATTGTTGTCATTGGCACCATGGCATTTTTATTCGTTGCGCCTACCGGCACTTCCACATCGGCACCCTCTAACAGCTTCAACATTCCCTGCTGTACTGACTCGCCGCTGACATCTCGACTCTTGGAATTCTGCTTCTTGGCGATCTTATCAATCTCGTCGATAAAAACAATGCCTCGCTCTGCTTTTTCCACGTCATTGTCTGCCGCAGCAAGCAATTTCGACAAAACACTTTCCACGTCATCACCAATATATCCTGCCTCAGTCAAGGACGTTGCATCTGTGATCGCTAACGGCACCTGCAACAGCCTTGCAAGTGTTTTCACCAGATATGTTTTACCACAGCCGGTTGGTCCGATCATCAGCATATTGGACTTCTCAATCTCAATATCGTCCATAGTATCCGTCAGCACGCGTTTATAATGATTATAGACCGCAACCGACATTACTTTCTTGGCATATTCCTGACCGACTACATATTCATCCAGTCTTCCTTTGATCACATGCGGTGCCGGCAAATGCTGAATATCAAAAACCTCTTCTCCCTCTGCAGCTTTTTTCTTCTCTTTGGGTTTCTTCTTTTTGAGCTTTTGACGTTCCGGAATATCCTCATACTGTGGCGGCTGTGCCATATTAAACATATCCATATACGGCATTCCCATATTCGGAAGTCCCGTCATGGAGTCAAAGGTCTTCTGCATACAATCATTACAAATACAGATTCCCTGTGGCAAACGCATCATTTTGCCGGCCTTACTCTCCGGTCTTCTGCATACGTAGCATATATCTTCGTATTCATTATTTTTATCTTTATTGTTGTTCTCTTCTGCCATACTGTTCACTCATGTCCTTTCTATTGTAGCACTGCTCAATCTGCTTTGCATTTCTTGACGCACTCCCTGCACTATGCTAAAATTAGTGCTGTGTGCTCTCATAGTTAAATGGATATAACAGCCCCCTCCTAAGGGGCAGTTGTAGGTTCGATTCCTACTGGGAGTGCTTTTCTTTTCGCATAAAGTGGCTTGTTACAGTATAGCACATTCGGATACGTTTCTTAAACCACTTTATACAAATTTAAGAAGTTCTTGCTTTTTTGATATTTGCGTCTCCGCGTACTTTGCGCAAATATTGTTCCACCGCTGTTATTACAGTGGCTTATCTTAAGAGGTGCGCAGAACGGAGGAAAACGTTGAAGCTAAAACGAACGGTTGCTTTGCTGCTTTGTGGTGTCATGCTGCTAACCGGTACCGGAATCACAACCTTAACCATCCCTGCCAACGCTGTAACGGCTCAGGCGACACAGACCAAATGGCCATCCGGACCAAAAAAGAAATCTTTGTCCAGTGATTCGGCAATTGTTATGGAATTGTCAACGGGCACAATATTATATGAAAAAAACTCTCACAAAAAACATTATCCGGCAAGTATTACTAAGATCCTGACATCCATGCTCTTAGCAGAAAATACTTCCATGAATGAAACCGTAACCGTCTCATCGACTGCTGCATATGGCATCGAGACCGGCAGCTCCACTATTTTTTCAGAGCCCGGCGAAAAGTTATCAGTAGAGCAATGCTTGAATGCGATCATGCTGGAATCTGCCAATGAGGTATGTCTGGCAGTTGCCGAACACATTTCCGGCAGTATCAGTAACTTTGTCGGATTAATGAATAAACGCGTAAAAGATCTTGGATTAAAGGATACACACTTTAACAATCCAAATGGCTTGCCTGATCCGAAGCACTACACAACCGCTTATGATATGGCAGTGATCGCCCGTCAGGCAATGAAATCTTCCGCCTTCCGCAAAGCCTGTGGTACAAGACGATATGTCTGTGCCAAAACAAATAAGCACAAACAGGAACGCACATGGCAAAATCATCATCAGATGATCAATGGATGGCGGTATCCTAAATACGAATACAAGTATGCCATTGGCGGTAAAACCGGTTACACCCACGTTGCTCAAAACACGTTGGTCACTTATGGTGAAAAAAATGGAATGGAACTTGTCTGCGTCATTATGAAAGCTGCCGGCCCAAAACAAGGCGAGCCAAACGAATACACGGACACGACCAAATTGTTGAATTATGGATTTGAAAAGTATCAAAAATACACCGTAAATCAGGAAAATGAGCAGATCAATGCCGATCTGTTTAACAACTATGGCAGTTACTTTAACGCAGACGAGTCTCCGGTCCGCCTGGCGGATGGTGCTTGTGTTGTTCTCCCAAAGGGAATACCACTTTCTGCTGCAAAGCAATCGATCACCTACAATAAAAATGTGAAACTTCATGATGGTGACAATGTGATCGGCCAGATCACTTATACGTATGGCAATAAAACTGTTGGAGCTTCTAACATTATATATACGAACTCTGATTCGACAAAACACTTAGATGAAGCTTCACGAAATCTGGTGAACGCCAAGATTGCAAATATGGAAGCCAATAACTCCAAGCACAAAATACAAAAAAAACTGTTCCGCAATATTGCAGATGCTGCGAATCAGTTGTCCCGCAAGGTCGGAAGCGTTTTTCACAATCAACTTTTAGGAAGTGTGATCATTATCATCATCGCATTGTTGTTGATCATCATTATCGCGGTCCTGTTGCGCAACCTGACACCAAGCCACAGACGCCGAGGACGCAAACGAAGCGGTGGCTACCAAAGTCGTGGCGGTCGACGTCATCATGCGAAGCAGAAAAAAAACCGCAGCCGCGATGATTTTGCTTCAAGATCAGAACGCCGAAACCACAGCAAGCATTATGAGAAACATACTCCTCGAAAAGAAAATACTAAAAAACGCAAAAAAGGAGTACAGTATCATAAACGACATAAGCGAACCAAGGAAAGTTTCGGCAAAAACTTCTTTGATTTCTAACTACAAACATCATAAGATAAGCTTTTCAAAATAACGATCCAACGCTTATCCTGCAATAATAAAGAACAACAAAACAGCGCCTCCTCTGAAGTTAATAGAGGAAGCGCTGTTTAATTTGTTTTTACGGTATTTTAATTATATGATGAAATTGAACTTTTGACATCTTGATCATTATATATGATCAACCAAGGATTCTGCGGGCACAGCATGGAGTACGATAAAATGCATTAGCTGTCACAATACCCCATTTCTTGCCGGCTGCATGAACAATACGTCCCCCACCAATATACATAGCCACATGGCCAATGCTGCTGCCATGTTTGTAAAACAACAGATCTCCAGGCTGCAAGCTGCTCATACTTACGCTGCGTCCATATCCGGCCTGTGCTGCTGAGCTGTGTGGAAGGCTATATCCAAACTTCTCATAAATTCCCATAGTAAATCCGGAACAGTCTGCACCACCAGTCAAACTGGTTCCACCCCAAACATAAGGATTGCCGACAAACTGTAATGCATACTTAACAACTGCGCTGCCGCTCTTGCCGGATGGTTCCTTTGCCGTAGATGTTGACTTTGCACTCTCAGAAGCTTTCTTCTGTGCTGCAGATACTGCATGCTTAAATTTCAGTGTTGTAGACACATACTCTTTTGCCACATAACCAACTTTTCCACTGTCTGTCTTAATCTTTACCCAGTCCTTTGAGATACTCTGCACGATAGCATCATCTCCATCTGTAATCTGTGTTACGATATCGGACTTTGTATTCTTTTTTTCGCGCACATTTAAGGTATCTGTTCCCTTTTTAACTACAGCGTAATTCTTACCAAAACGTGTGGACAATTTCTCTGCACGAGCTCCTGTAGCCACGTACTCTTTCTTAACATATCCGGTTACTTTACCGGAACGGATCTTAACCCAGTCACCTTTTACTTTTAAGATCTTTGCAGAACTTCCACGATGAAGTTTCCCCATCACCTTACTGTCTGTACTTCTGCTCTTACGCACATTAACATAATCTTTAGCAACGGATAAGACCAGGCTGCGATATCTTTTGGCAACAGGCTTTACCGTTGGCTTTGCCGTTGGTGCCGGTGTTGTTGTCGGCGTTGTTGTCGGCGTTGTTGTCGGCGTTGCACTTGGAAGCATCGGTCCTACGAACTCATCCGAAACAACTTGATTTAATGTTACACGTTTCTGATTATTAATAGATATTGGTGTCGGTGCAATTGCCGGAGCGACTGTAGCATTCGTAACCTCAGCTCCTGCTGCTGTTTTTATCAGCCCCATCTGCTGAAATAATGCGCTCTCCTCCGGGCCTGCAATCACAACATTCATTCCTATAGTAAGTGCACAAGCAACGCTGACCCCCGCTGCTTTCTTCACTAAATTTTTTCTAATCACGATAGTTACCATACCTTTCACCTGTAATTTGTTACAAATATGTTACATTTCATTACAAATTATAACAACATCATTAAATTTTGTCAAATAATATTACATAATTACCAAAAAAAGGCAGCGCCCAATCGTATATTAACCATGAAATCCCTATGTGAATACATCATTCCCTTTATACATATGATTTTCGTCCAACTCTTCTATTTTGTAAGTTTCCATATATTATTATCTTCTGCAAAATTGCTCATTTCATACAAAAATAAGATTTCCGCATCTTTCTTCTGCTGTAGAATGTTTATTACAGATTTTCGGTAATACCGTAAGTCGATCATAGTTACCTGATCATATTGTTCTAACAAAAAAGGCACCAGGCAGTTGGCAAAAGAATCCTTAAACACGATCAGATTCTTTCCTGTGTGGTTTTGTTCTGACATCTTGATCGTCACTTCCCCATAATTTCCGCCAAAAAAGTACGCATATTTATCCTTCGCACTACATCTACGGGCATCATAGATCGTCTGCTTTTCTTTGCCATCGCACACCACCGAAGAGATCTCCGGTAAATGATCCGCCGCATAGATCGTATCTGCTTTGGCATCTGCACCAAGCACACGGGAATGTAATGTTCCCAAAAAGTTTTTGCTGACCATCTTAGGCTTGAAATGCTCATAGGGCTGTTTTGTCAAGTGTAACGGCTGGCAAAGCTGCTGATAACCCACATAAGCTCCTGCCAAGGTCCAGTGATGATCTGTGCGGTAATACAATTGTTCCGACTTTTTCTGTTCATTCATTGCCTGTCGAATGTCTACAAATGTAGTCTGCTTGCATACCGAACCGGCAGCACGATACAGCGCCGCAGCCTGATAAAACGGTGCCTGTGCAGGCAACTTGTCTGCCAATATCGTTCCGGCGTCAGGTACAAGAAGCAGCGTGGATTTTGACGCTCTCTGACTACCCACATATTCCACATATCGCAGATTTTCCATATAGCGAAACATATCTATAGAATCTTCGGTCTTTTTGGCTAGATAATAATGATCTTTTCCCAAATAGGTGTCTCCAATATCCTTCTGCCCCATCATACGTTTGCATATAGATGCGGTTGCCGTAAGCCCATCTCTCCCGGGAAATTGGTCATCTGCGCCTTTCTCTAATTTTTCCTGATATTGTCCCTGCACGAAACTATTAAGTGAAAATGTGGGAATCTGCTGCAAAACACGATTTTCGTTTTCCGAAAAATGTTTTGCCGGTCTGATAAACATAGTTATGCCAAGTGTAAACAGGCCTCCTATGATCAGCCCAAAATATATCATATACCAGTGACGTTTCATTCTAATCCTCCATTCCGCAGACGTTCCACGGCAAAGGACCGCTCACAAAACATGAGATTTTGCTCTGCGATCAATGCTACTTTCAAAATCTGAAGTACAAAAACGGATTATACGATCCGCTTACCAAAAATGCCACACTGCAATACAACACCAACACCGTAAATATACTTGCCGCCACAAATCGTATCTGTTCCTGACGGGACGAGATCGCATCTATAAGCTTCAGCCGTGTCCAGCCCTTACGAAGCAGCTGTTTAGGCAGTTTTGTTGACCCAATGATCAATACGATCAAAAGAGGGATGTGGGTATACCATTGATATATAGCTGTCTGGTTGTACAATGCTCCGTTCGCACCGAACATCGTAAGAAAATAACGTCCCAGGTCCGCAATATTCTCATTGGCAAAGATCACCCAGCCAAATAAAACGACCAGGCAGGTATAAACATGCTGCAGCCATCCCGGCAATTGTTCCAATTTTTCTCCTAAAAATATTTTTTCTATGGTAAGCAAAATAAAATAATAAATGCCCCACAATACAAAGTTCCAAGACGCCCCGTGCCAAAGCCCGGTCAGGCTCCAAACTACAAACAAATTCCATATCTGTCTGGTTCTGCCCCGTCGATTTCCCCCTAGCGGAATATACAAATATTCACGGAACCATGTGCTAAGCGTTATATGCCAGCGACGCCAAAACTCCGTAATACTTTTTGAAATATACGGATATTTAAAGTTTTCCGGAAATGTAAATCCGAAAATATGCCCCAGTCCAATTGCCATATCCGAATAACCCGAAAAATCAAAATATATTTGAAACATAAACGCAATGGCCCCAAGCCATGCCCCTAATACCGTCCCGGTCTTCTGCGTCGATATTTCTGTCCACAATGCACCGATTTGATTTGCAAGCAAAACCTTTTTGCCCAGTCCGATAATAAAACGCTGCAGACCTGCTACCATTTTTGCCGGAACCAGTACACGATCGTTCATCTGCTGCTCCACCGATGCATACCGCACGATCGGCCCTGCGATCAACTGCGGAAACATACTGACATACATTCCAAATGCGATCAGGTTATGCTGCGCTTTCACTTTCTGCCGATACACGTCAATTGTGTAAGACATAGTTTGAAATGTGTAAAACGATATTCCAATTGGCAGTGCAAGCTTCCATATATGTATGTCTGTCCCCGTCAGATCCCTCAATGAAGTCAACAAAAATTCCGTGTACTTAAAAAAGCAGAGAATCCCAAGATTCCCTACAACAGATACGGTTAATACAATCTTTCTATATTTTTGATAATTGACAAAACGCTCTTTATTCGCCAAAAAATATTCCAACAATAAACCATTGGTATAATCAAATACCGTAGAAAATAACATGATCCATATATATACCGGCTCGCCCCATGCATAAAAGAACAAGCTAACTGCAAATAGCAGTCCATTACGCAATTTTGCCGGACAAATAATATACAATGCGATCACTGCCGGCAAAAATAAAAACAAAAACACAACACTGCTAAATACCATAGTTATCCTCTCTTCTGCCTTGTTACCATACAAAGATCAGCGAATCTGTTGATTAAGTTTACCAACCAGATACGAATTGCGCGTCATGGAAATGTTGTTGATAAAAAAGATTTTCTGTATCTTTTTGTCTTTTACCAAATGTGATAACTTCCCATTCCAATAACGATAGTCAATGACATATATTTTGGAAAAATGATCGGTCAAATATGGTACAAGTGCATTTCCAAACGATTCTTTCACCACAACACAACTGGAAGAATCCTTGATGTTCTTATTGGTGATCACCGTGTACGCATTATCTCCCTCCAAAAATGCCAAATATTTGTTGCTGATTCCATATTTCGACGAGTCCACAATAACATGTCCATTCACTATTTTGCCGGATTCGTTCTGATATTTCATGCTGATCTTATCGCTCACCGGGTAATAAGCTGCCAGCTCATCTTTGCGAAAATTTTTATCGCCATTGGTGTCACCATAATATGTACCAATAAAACTTCCAAATTTCTTCTTCTCATATTCTGATAACGCATGTGGTGAAATGCCAAGTTTCTCGCAAATTCCCACATATCCATAATACGCCCCTTTGGACGTCCAGTGATGATCTGTACGATAATAAACATACTCCTGTCGGTGCTGCATCAATGCATCATACAACGATATCGTCTGCACGGATTTTTCCAGCTTTGCAAAGATTTTCTTGATTGCCTTGTCCTGCGGTGTTGAATTAACATGTGCTAATTTATTGTCCGGCATGGTGATTCCTACACTCGTTGGGATAATGATGTCATAAATTGTTGCAGAAGAACCATACAGTTTGGCCGCTTTATTAATTGCTTTTGCATAAGAAGACGCAATGGATGGCACATAGTTATAAAGTTCATAGCCGGTATCTCCAATCACAACAGTTGCCGTGTCCTCATATATCTTCATTTTGTCATGTGACGTAATTTCTGCATATCCACCCTGTGGTGTTGCTGTCGGCATCGCTGTCGGAGTCTGTCTGTTCTTCTCAGCCTGTTTTTTATGTGTTGTATTAGAACCTTTATCTTCCTTAAGCGCATGAGAAATAACCAGAGTTTCTTCTGTCTTGTGAGGCTTTGCCCGCCATAACAGGACTCCGCAAATAACAATCAAGCATACTGCCACCGCCAAACCAATTATCTTCCCTTGCCTAAACCTTCCCATACCTAACCTCTTCCGTATATACTATTTATCCGCCTCGAATGCATCCACGATCTTATTTTGGGCGGTCTCATAGTCATCTGTAACGCAAGCAACAACATACTTTCCGCATCGTATGATAACCGCATTTTCAATCTTATCTGCCTGTTTCGGAATATAGTCTTCAAAGGAATGCTTCATCTCTTTGAGATGTTGTTCTACTGCTCCCTGATCTTTCTTAGCTTTCTCTTCTGAGGAAGCGGTGACCACCAGCACTTCATCGGAATATGTTCCTTCTCCCATATATAAAGCTGCTTTGGAATCTTTCTGCAACGATACGATTCCCTCCACAACGCTATCATCCATTAAATTAAGCTTCGTTTCGTATTTTATGTCCTGAAGCAGTATCTTTGTTAACGCCTCTATATTCACCTTTTTATCGGACACGTTATTCACTTTTTTCTGTGTTGCCAGTGCTTTCTGTACAGCTGGCTCTTTTACACCTGTTGCCTGCCACTGGACAATCCCCCAGATAAATACTGCTGCAATAAAAATTGCCATCGCAGTCAACATCTGCATTCTATTATTCGTCTTTTGGTTCATTTGCGGCTGCTCCTTTAAATTGCAAGACATATATTATCATTAGTACACATCTTCATAATGTCCCTAAACATACATATTTGCGTACATTTTATCTTAGCATACTTCCAACTATCGTGCAAGAGATGCGGCGCACCGCTGATAGATATTGTGGTCAAAAAATAAGAAAAAAAGAGCTTCTGCATATCGCAGAAGCTCATAATGATCGCTCCTATAAACTAACCAAAATTAATCAGTTGTATAAGGCATAATTGCTACGTGACGTGCACGCTTAACTGCAACTGTTAACGCACGCTGATGCTTTGCACAGTTACCTGTAATTCTTCTTGGAAGAATCTTGCCTCTCTCGGAGACATATCTCTTTAACTTATTTACATCCTTGTAGTCGATATAATCATGCTCTTTGTCTGCACAGAAAGCACAAACTTTTTTTCTTCTACGCATTGGTCTTCTTCTTGAAGCATTGTTATCGCCTTTATTGTATGCCATTACGAAACCTCCTTAATAATTTGTGTCTATCAGTCCATCACACCTTGAATGGTAATTCCTCTTCAATGGCATCCGGAATATTCATAAATCCGTCGCCTGCAGCCTGTGTCGGCTCTGGTCTGGATGGTGCTGCCTGCTGATAACCGCCGGCATTATTTGCAGATGCTGCTTTGCTCTCCGCAAATTCCTGATTTTCCACTACAACATCTGTAGTATAGACACGTTGTCCATCTTTGTTGGTATAGCTTCCTGTCTGAATGCGACCCTCAGCTATGATCTTAGTGCCCTGATGAAGATAATTCTCTGCAAACTCAGCCCCTCTGCCAAAAACCACACAGTTAATGAAATCTGCAGTCTGCTCATCTCCCTGGCGTTTAAAACGACGGTCTACCGCAAGTGTATATCTTGCAACCGCTGTCTGATTCTCTCCTGAAGAATAACGAACTTCAGGATCTCTGGTCAATCTACCACATAAAATAACCTTATTCATGAAGGAAACACCTTCCTTTCTTATGCTTCCTGTCTAACGCATAAGTATCTCAGAACATTGTCCATGATTCGAACAGCCTGCTCCAACTCGCCCGGAACAGTTGCCTCGCCATCAAACTTGATGAAGTAGTAGTAGCCCTCTTTCATGTGCTGAATCTCGTAAGCAAGTTTCTTCTTGCCCCACTCTTCAACCTCTGTGATAGTACCGCCGAATTTGGTTACATAATCCTTTGCCTTCTCGACAGTTGCTACTCTTGCATCTTCCTCGATCTTAGCATCGACAACTAACGCTAACTCATATTTGTTCATAGTCGTCTGTACCTCCTTTTGGTCTCTGGCTCTTTCCCGGCTGCGATTCTGTGACTTTCGGAATCGGTGTCTTTCAAAACACATGCCCCACTGGAAAGAACAAGGAAAAATTAACATGTCACATTTCTCTATTATAGCAGAACTTTACAACCTCTGCAACAACTTTTTTTCTGCTTATTGGCCACTCCGGGATACAAATCCGCGGAACGCCTTTTCTACCTGCTTCCGCGGAAGCATTATCTGGTGGCCGCATCCGGTGCAGCGAATGCGGATATCCATCCCTACACGTCTAAGCTCCCACGCATTTGTTCCGCACGGATGTGATTTCTTCATTTTGATAACATCGCCTACTTTTAAATCCATCCATTCCCTCCTTATGGTCACATCGACAAGCACTATTTCCATCACAAAATCCTAATTTTCTGCCTTCATATCTATATTTTGAATTTCTCGCATCCAGCTATAGAACATTGTCGTATTTTTTGTCATAGACTTCGAACGGATACGGCTGCTGCTATATAACATTGTCGTACTCTTTTGGTGAACAGGTACTTCCACTATCATTGCATAAATCTCGTCAAACGCTTTTTGTGTCCATTTTTTCTGCTTTTCCTTGTTTATGGTTTGATCGGACTTGTTGATCGCTTTCATCAGCTCTGCATTTTCCAAAAATGCAAATCTCTCTGCAAGATCCGGATTGCTGCTCATCTCTTCCTCGGCGTACCACAATGCTATTGAGGATTTCTTGGCAAATACATTTCCGCGGCGAAGATTTGCGACTTTCTTATTCAATTTATCTACTGTTGTAGTATGAATTTGTATTGTAATGCCAATCCCTTGCAGATCACTCGCAACCGCCGTGGCCAGCTGATATCCGACTGTATCCGTTCCACCGGCTAATTCCATTGAAAACAACGTCTTTGCACCCGCAGGAGCTGCAGTTACTTTGCCATCCTCTACTGTATATCCCGCTTTTTCCAACCATTTAAGTGCAGTCTGCTGTGCCTCTTCCCGCTTTTGATCAACCGCATCATCTGTCTTATAGATCTGCTCTTTGCCATCCGGCGTCTCTGCATAGCAAAGTTTATCCTCATTTGGCTGCTCCGGAGACAACCACGAATCCTTTGCCGCCTGTGCATTTACACTGGTAAGTTTTGCACCTTCTGTTTCCATCTGCACTCCCCGACATGCGCTAACTACCATGGCGATCGCATGCCGTAAAGCCGCTGATTGCTCACTAAACGGCTCATTATTTATGCATACCCGGTATGGATTGAGACCCCAATATGCATATGATGCATTGGCACTTTGACAGGTGTTGATCTCATTGCCGGACATTTTCCCATTTCCGTTGATTTCACCAATTGCCTCAAGGTCAGACTGAGTCAAAGCCAAAGATGCCACATCTACTGTTTGTCCTTTCATCTCCTCGGCAAGTTTCGCTCCGGTCAGATCCTCATCCTTAAACAGTTTTGTGAGATCCTTTAGCTGCACGTACGTGATTTTTGGGCAGCCTTGATAATACAGCTCATTCGCCATGAAATATGCAATTCCACTGTCATATTTCACAAATCGATACGCTCCGGCTCCAACCGGTGAACTCTTATTAGCGCGAATTGCAGAGAGATCTCCTCTCTTAAATCCAAACTTATTTGCGTTATAACTATATTTTGTTGTATCTCCATAATAATGCAGCGGGCAGATCGGAATCTGCAGCTTTTCCTCAAATCTGCTGTCATAGCCTGTTGTATAAATACGCAATTCGTAATCATTAAGGCGTTTGATTCCTTCGATACTGTTTACCCTCGTTTTTTTCTTTGCCTGCTTCGCCATCAAATAACGCGCCTGCCTTTCGAGCGCACTTTCATACCCGCTCTCATCGCTGCTATGCTTCTGCATCCATTTCTGCAGTGCTGCCGGCTTCTTACGAATATACTTTTTCACCTGCTTGTCCGTATACGATTCTGCCCGAGCATTATTTGCCTGATAATTCAGCAGCCCACGGATATTACTGCTTTTTAGCTGCACATTGCCGTCATAATCATTGTCACAAAATGCATAAAGCGAAAAAATCACATCGTCAATAGTGATCGGCTGGCCGTCACTAAACAGAAGATCATCTCGGATCGTAATACGATATACCGTATAGTTCGCTTTGGTACGTCGTGCCTTTTTAATATCCGCAATTCCATAATACGTATAGTTCTCATCGTTGTATTCACGAAGCTCTCCATCAATCCCCTTTTCCACCAGCCGACCGGCGCGATCCGTGTCAAACAGTTTGGTCTGCGTCAAATTCATGACCTGTTCATCAGACGCAGCCTGTGCCAAAAACGGATTGAAATTTTTATCAAGTCTGCCACAGCCAATGATCAGCGGAACCTCTGACTGCTGCTTACCTTTTCCTTCTGCCTTAGCAGTACCGTTCTTAACTTCTGCTGTTGACTGCACATATGGTTTCTTCGCTTTTTTCTGCTTGCCACAGCCGGTCACCCCAAATACCATAGACGCCGCCAATAACGCAGCTAAACATTTTTTTCCTATATTAATCATGCTTGTCCTCCATTTACTCTTACCTCGGATCCTCACTACTTAACTCAAACTTCTGTCGTTTGAACAGATAATTTTGCATTGTCATATTACCATTATATTTCCAAGGTGTCAAAAGAGCTCCTGATGTCTTGCGTGGAAAACTCTTTACAGAACTTTATTCGGCTTTGAATAGCTTGATTTGACGTTGCAGGACTTTATTACTCCTTACAGAGCTTGAGTTGACGTTGCAGAGCTTTATTACTCCTTACAGAGCTTGATTTGGCTTTGTGGATTTGGCAGAGGATCGTCACTACCCGATATAATGAAAAAAGCAACCCTTTCGGATTGCTTCTCTTCACGCACTGTATGTTTCAATCTGCTCCCACCCAGTACAACGAATAATATAGACTATCCGTTGTGTTTATACTTATGTACTCCTACCACCTTATGTATACATGCGCTCATATATACCGGGCATACGCAGCGACAGCCCTCACCTTTTTTGTCTGCCTCCTGCATATGGACGGATTTTGAAAATGTCTTCTGTAGTCATTTCCAATGTAGTTCAATGAATAATCTGCGATAATTGCTCAATCGCATTTTTATTCTTACTAAAACATTTTCGTAAACTTATAATAACATATTTTATCAAAAAAGGCAATAAAATTTTACATTTTATTGCCTTTTTTTACATATTATTTCCGTATTTTTCTGCAGTATTTTGACAAATAGTCACTGACAGATCATAGCTTCTTTTGATTCGAAAGCAGATTACAGAGTGGATATCTTGTCAATAAAGTCAATTACCATATTTGGATAGTAAACAGCCTTACCTGCACTCTTTGTGTAGACGCTTGCTCCGATACCACAGATTGCGTAATTTGCACTGATCAGCGTGTTACGTGCATCGTTGCTTTCGATAACGCTATTTGCGAATCTGATGGCATCCATATTACCGATCATAATACGTTCGCCCCAATTATTGAATGATAGTCCTGCGTTCTCCAATGCTTCCTTGCTCAGTGCTGATTCCCTTTTAGCATTAGCCGCATCGATACATCCCTTATTTGCGATCTCTTTGCTATACGCACGCGCCACATTGGAAACCTTTGTGTTTTTGCGTATCGCTTTGACATCCGCATCACGTACTCCGGTGTTGACCAAATATGCATTTAAGATTTCGAAGGTCTCTGTTTCCATTTCTGTCAACACATCCGCAGAATAATTCATTGGCAGCGTTGTCTCTGTACACTGCGTCATATCTGCGATCGAATATGCATTGTTGAAGATCTGAATGCTGTATACCCTGTTATCTCCATAAGCGTCCGCAAATGCAATGATTGTTGCATTGTCGACATCCTTACTGTATGCTGCCGCATTGCCGGCTGTTGTTTTGTACCAGTCTACATCAACCCATCCATTAGAAACCAGCGTACCTGCATCTGTTCCATAAGACACTGTTCCATCAAAATTCATTGATGACGCATTACCGCTAATACCAACTACAATATCATCTTTCAGGTAGATCAAAATATATGTGCTGTATTTTTCATCAAAACTCTTATCAGTATCATTACCACCGGCACGGAATGCAATAACATCAAAGCCCTGTGGCGATTTTGCGGTACGTTTAACATCTGTTTTTAATGATCCAAGTACCGTGTTTACTTCATCTCTGGTCAATCCCAAAGCAAGTTGGTAACCAGCAATCGTAAACGCTTTTTTTCCATTCAGGTTAACATTTTGTCCTGCATTCCCGGATGGTGTTGCTGTCGGTTTTACTGTTGGTGTTGCCGTCGGTTTTACCGTTGGTGTCGCGGTCGGTTTTACCGTTGGCGTTGCTGTTGGTTTTACCGTTGGCGTTGCTGTCGGTTTTACCGTTGGTGTTGCTGTCGGTTTTACCGTTGGCGTTGCTGTTGGTTTTACCGTTGGTGTCGCTGTTGGTTTTACCGTTGGTGTCGCGGTCGGTTTTACCGTTGGCGTTGCTGTCGGTGTGGCACTTGGTTGCGGTGCTGCACTTGGTGTTGGTGCCGGTGTCACTATTGGACTTGCACTTGGCTTCGCCGTCTGCGTTGGTGTTGGCGTTGCTGTCGGTGTGGCACTTGGTTGCGGTGCTGCACTTGGTGTTGCCGTTGGTGTCGCGGTCGGTGTGGCGCTTGGCTTCGCCGTCTGCGTTGGTTTTGCCGTTGCGGTCGGTGCAGTGCTTGGACTCGCTGTTGGCTTCACTATTGGTGCGGCACTCGGGCTCGGAGTTGTTGTCCGTGCAGGTGTCGGCAATGGCGCTGCACTTGGCATTTTCGTTGGCGTTGCTGTCGGTGCGCTGCTTGGACTCGCCGTTGGCGTTGCAGTCGGCGCTGTCGTTGGTTTCACTGTCGGCACCATCGTTGGTTTCACCGTTGGAGCTATAGTCGGTTTTGCCGTCACATCCATAGTCGGACTAACATTGGTCGTCTCTGATGGTTGTACTATTGCGGTCGGCTTCGGTGTCACTACCCGCACCGGAGTGGCAACAGGCATTGGTTTTGGTCTCCTAATAACTATCTTTTTCGGCAATACTCGAACGTGACAAACCAATTTCTTTTTGCCTACTTTTGCAACAATTTTTGTTATTCCTATTTTTTTCGCCCTTACCAGTCCTTTTTTACTGACTGTCGCTATTTTTTTCTTACTGGATTTCCACTTTACCTTCTGCTTTTTCTTTAAATTTTTCACTTTGAGCTGTTTTTTTGCCCCAGCGCGCAAAGTTATCGTTTTTTTGTTGAGCTTTGGCGCCTTTGCTGCCTCGGCGAGCATAACCGATGATGTGGAAGTTACCACTAATGCCGCCGCCAGCACGCCGCACCAAGCTCTTGTGCATGATTTCTTTTTCACTTCTTTCTCCTTCCTCCAACTATCTGTCAACAGTTACATTTAATACCTCACTCTTCTTTAATAATATCCGCAAAAGTCGCCCCGGATGCTTTCGCTAAATCCTCCGGTTGCAGAAGAATCTGTACGCCTCTTCTTCCGCCGCTCACAGCAATCTTGTCCTGCTGTTTTGCGCTCTCATGAATCACCGTTGTATACTGCTTTTTCATACCGATCGGAGTACATCCTCCGCGAATATAACCGGTCACTTTGTTGATCTCTTTGACCGGCACCATTTCCACATGCTTTTCACCAACTGCACGTGCCGCCTTTTTCATATCAAGCTCACGATGCACCGGTATTGCATATACATAATAGTTGCCGCTCTTGCCCAATGTAACTAAAGTCTTAAATGTCATTTCGTAATCCTGCCCAAGTTTGTCAGCGACATCCATTCCGTCAACAAATTCTTCACATTCATAATTCATCAACTCATACGGAATCTTTTGCCGATCCAACATTCTCATCGCATTGGTTTTTACTTCTTTACCCATGATGTCATCCTCTTTTACTTAAATTAATTTTACCTTATCGATAAGATCAATAACAAGGTTTGGATAATACACTGTTCCGTCATTATATGCACCGGCGCCCAGGCCCATAACAGCGTAATCTCCACTCCATAATAATGCTCTGGCACCACTGCTCTCGATCATACTGTTAGCAAATCCGATAGCATCCATGTTGCCGATCAAAACACGCTCTCCCCATGCGCCAGGTGCTATCCCTGCGGCACGGATCGACGATCTAATATCACTACTGGATCTTGATGCATCAATTGCATCAATAATTCCTGCTGAAACAATCTCGCTGCTATAAGATTTGGCTGCTGCGCTAAGCTTCGTATTAATACGGAATGCGCTTTGTCCCTGATTTACCAAATATGCATTCAAAAGTTCTCCGCTTTCGGTTGCCATTGCGGTCTGCACCTCTGCCGGATATTTTAACTGCAATGTCGTTTCACTGACCTTTGTCATATCATCCACCAAAAAGCTGTCGCTAAATGCCTGAATACAATATACCTGGTTGCTTCCGAGTGCATCCACAAATGCGATAACTTCCGTTCCCTTGATCGTCTTTGTATATGCACCGGCTGCACTGCCTGCCAAATACCAGTCAACGCTGGTCCAGCCATTCGATGCTAATGTACTCGCCGGCGTTCCATAAGATACCTCGCCTGCATAAGACATTCCCGGTGCAATTGCTGTAATTCCGATCACTTCATTATCCTGCAAATATGCCAAAATATAAGTGCTATATTTCTGATCATATTGGTTGCCGCTCAGGCTGGAATTATTGCCATTCTCACGAAATGCGATCACATCAAATCCCTGTGGAGATTTTTCTTCACGTTTCACGTCAGTTGACTTACTTGCCAGTGCATTATTAAACGCTGTCTTTGTCATTCCAACCGAAAGCTGTCTGTTGCCTACCGTCAGTCCTGATGAACTTGGTGCTGCTGTTGGCGTCACTGACGGTGTTTTACTTGGTGCTGCTGTTGGCGTCACTGACGGCGTTTTGCTTGGTGCTACTGTTGGCGTCACTGACGGCGTTTTGCTTGGAGCTGACGTTGGGGTACCGGTTGGCGCATTCGTTGGTGCCGGCGTTGGAGTACTGGTAGTGCCACTCGTTGGTGCCGGCGTCGGAGTACTGGTAGTACCACTCGTTGGTGTCGCACTTGGTGCTGCACTTGCAGATGGCTCCGGTGTCTTCTGTGCCGCTCCCTGTACTATGATCTTATCCGAATTCAAATAATATACGGTTTCTGTCATATTATCAACCAAACGCACATAAATCGTATTTACCGTACCTGTCTGCAAAGTAAAAGACTGATCATTTCTAGGATGATTTTGCCAAAAACCTTGTCCAAACTCTTCTCCTTCGTGACTTTTCAGTTCATCCAAAGACACCTCTCTACCGTAAGTATTCGTATAATACAAAGAGCCGTCAAAAATATCTGTGTAACCAATTCGGATTGTTGCCGCTTCGGTTACTGTTACATCCTTCAACGGTCTGTGGTATGCATTCCACGTCGTTGCCACATTATCATTCAAAATGATCTTCGCTGTCGTTGGGTCTCCCTCTTCCGAAGGTTGCGTTGTCTGCGAAGGATTGTCGGATACCTGTGGATTCTTGCTTGGTAAAGTTCCCGGATTAGCAGTTACTTTCGCCGTAGCTTTTGGCTTAGCAGTTACTTTTGCCACAGCTTTTGGCTTAGACGTAACTTTCGCCTTTTTCTTTGCCTTGACAACAACTTTACAGGTATACTTCTTTTTGCCGATTTTGGCAACAATTTTAGCCGTTCCTTTTTTCTTCGCTTTGACAACACCCTTCTTAGTTACTGTCGCAATTTTTTTCTTCGAAGAAGACCACTTTACTTTCTTTTTGGTCCCTTTCACCTTCAATTTAGCCTTTTTACCAACAGTCAATACAAGCTTTTTCTTGTTTAGCTTGACCTTTGCCTTGGCATCAGTCTGCTGCCCCGGTACAAACACCGATGTGATCACTAACGCTCCGGCAAGCACAAGGCTCATCCATTTCTTTCTCTCTTTTTTCATGCTATTTCCACATTCCTTTCTCTGCCCGCTGGCTTGTCAGTTTTTGTATTCGCCACAGGCACAACATTAAAATCACGGATTTCATCCCAGCCACTCTAAAATGCCACTCTCACATAATCTACAAAGTCAATGACCAAATATGTGTAAAACACATCGTCACCATTTTCAAAATATGCTGCACTTCCAAGCCCCATAACGCCAAGTCCCTCTTCATCGCAAAGCTGCGCTCTTGCCGCCTGACTCTGCACAGCAGAATTTGCAAAACCAATGGCATCCATATTGTTGGCCATAATTCGCTCACCCCACTGTCCGCACTGTAAACCTGCGCCGACGATCGCCGATTTAATCTCAGAACTGCTTCTGGTCATGTCTGTCGCATCTGTTGCACCGGCTTTTGCCATCGTGTTGCTGTAGCTTTGTGCCACACCACTTAATTTTGAATTGATCGCAAGGGAACGCATTCCATAAAAAGTGAGATATGCATTGAGCAGCTCGCCACTCTCTGTTGCCATCGCCTTTACCACTGCATCGCTGTACGTACATGACGCATCCTGACTGGAAAGATTGGTCATTCCATCAATAGAATAGGCTTTATCAAACGCCTGTATACAGTAAGTCGTCTGGGTCCCATAATAATCTACAAACGCCAGCACATTCGCATTGGAAGTCTCTGTGGAATAGGCTCCTGCTCCAACTACATCTCCTCTTGTTTCATACCAGTCTACCGATGACCAAGCACTTGACGATTCTAAAGCAGCTGCACCGGTTCCTGCTTTTACTAAAGAACCATATGCCATCGATTTACTGATACCACAAATACCTACGACCTTGCCGCTTTTCAGATACAGCAAAATATATGTACTAAATTTGTCATCGCGCGAAACGCTGGAGTTGTTACCGTTTGGTCGGAATGCAAGGACATCAAATCCCTGTGGAGATTTTTCCGAACGCAATATATCCGTCGAAAGTGAACCCAATACCGTGTGCACCTGCGCCAATGTCATACCAAGTGTCAGATTGCGTCCTCCAATCTGAAAGATATCCCCATTTAGTGCTACATTCTTACCCGGTGTACCGGTCACCTTCTGTGTACCGCCATTCGTTTTCGAACTGTTATTCTTACGGTTTGTATTTTTATTGCTTTTTTTAGTGGCAGCTGCTTTTACCGTTACTTTGCACACATATTTTTTCTTGCCAACTTTAGCAGTGATCTTAGCGGTTCCCTTTTTCTTTGCCTTGACAACACCTTTTTTCGTAACGGTCGCTACCTTCTTTTTATTGCTGGACCATTTTACTTTTTTCTTGTTGTTCTTTAGCTTTAACGTAGTCTTTTTACCAACTTTTAAAACAACTTTCGTTTTGTTTAGCTTCACCTTCTTCTTGGCGGCAGCCGCAGCATCCATGCTCTGTGGCATTATCATTGCGGCAGCTAGTGCTAATGCTAATACACGCGCCCATGGCTGTCTTCTTTTTTTCATACGCTCCTCTTTTCCATGCCGATTGTACGACATTAATTTTCATTTCTATGTTACCTTTTATTATATGATATTCTTCTCTATTTCTCAACCGTTTTCGTACAGTATTTATGCGGTTTGTACGAATTTACATCTGACACATTTCTGCCATTTTTGGGACCCCATTGATAAGCAGCTCTAACTTCCGGTATGGAAAGTTTCCTATAATGCAAAAAACAGTTTTGATATTCTCGAATGAGAATACCAAAACTGCTTATCGTATTTACCTATTCTGCGTTCACTATGCATTGTTCAGGCACGAGCATTGCATCGCACTGTATTATTTACCTAGCGTGCTGACAAGATTAATTCTCGTCAGTGCCTTTTTAAGTGCTAATTCTGCGCGTACCATGTCTACCTGCTTCTCACCGCTTCCGATACGACGTTCTGCGCGGAGCTTTGCCTCTTCTGCTCGGTGCACATCGATCTCATCCGGCCACTCACAGGCTTCCGCGAGCACCGTAACCTTATTGCCGCGAATTTCCACAAATCCATCCAGCAAAGCCGCCTCACGTACTTTGCCTTCCTGATGGATCTTGACAACACCCGGTTCAACAATTGCCGTAAGTGGGATATGTCCCGCCAGCACACCGATCTCACCTTCTGTTGTCCGCATTTCAACCATGTCCACTTCCTCGTCAAAAAAGATTCGGGTCGGAGATATGATCTGCAAAGTAAATGTTTTGTCTGCCATATGACCCTCCTTTCTTATTTGGAAGCCATTCTGGCCACTACCTCGTCAATATTTCCGGCATTCAAGAAATAGCTCTCCGGAATATCATCGTGCTTACCATCCAAAATCTCTTGGAATCCACGAATCGTCTCACTAACCGGTACGTACTGTCCCGGCAGGCCTGTAAACTGCTCTGCTACATGGAACGGCTGCGACAGGAAACGCTGCACTTTACGCGCTCTATTTACAACGATCTTGTCTTCTTCTGACAACTCGTCCATACCAAGAATTGCGATAATATCCTGCAATTCCTTGTATTTCTGCAAAATCTCCTGCACGCCACGAGCCACTTTATAGTGTTCCTCACCGACAATATGCGGATCGAGGATACGTGATGTTGACTCCAACGGATCTACTGCCGGATAAATACCAAGCTCGGAAATCGCACGCGAAAGTACAGTTGTTGCGTCCAAATGTGCGAATGTATTTGCCGGAGCCGGATCGGTCAAATCGTCCGCCGGCACATAAACCGCCTGTACTGATGTGATAGATCCTGTTTTCGTTGAGGTGATCCTCTCCTGCAATGCACCCATCTCCGTCTGCAGCGTTGGCTGATAACCTACGGCACTTGGCATACGTCCAAGCAACGCAGATACCTCTGATCCAGCCTGTGTGAAACGGAAAATATTATCAATAAACAATAAGACATCTTTTCCGGAACGATCACGGAAATTCTCTGCCATGGTAAGTCCTGTAAGACCTACTCGCATACGCGCTCCAGGTGGCTCGTTCATCTGACCGAATACCATCGTCGTTTTATCAATAACACCCGACTCGATCATTTCATAATACAAGTCATTTCCTTCACGAGTACGCTCACCTACACCGGTAAATACGGAATATCCACCGTGCTCCTGCGCGATATTTGTGATCAACTCCTGGATCAATACGGTTTTACCTACTCCGGCGCCACCGAACAAACCAATCTTACCACCTTTCTGGTAAGGGCAAAGCAGATCAACGACCTTGATTCCGGTTTCCAAAATCTCTGTTTCTGTCGACTGCTCATCGAATGCCGGCGCTTTTCTGTGGATCGGGTCATATCTCACCCCTTCCGGTGCCGGTTTTTCATCAATTGGCTCACCTAACACATTAAAGATACGTCCCAATGTAGCTTCGCCTACCGGTACAGAAATCGGTGCGCCCGTTGCATGTGCTTCCATACCGCGAACCAAACCGTCGGTTGGTCCCATGGCAATACAACGAACTGTGTCATCACCCAAATGCTGTGCCACTTCCACTACGAGCTTTCCACCATCTTTCAACGGAACATTGATTGCCTCGTTAATCTCCGGCAGTTTGCCCTCTGGGAATTTAATATCGATAACGGCACTGACGATCTGCGTCAGCTTACCAACATTTAATTCTGCCATTTAATTTCTCCTTTTTATTTTGCTATGAAATCGCGGATGCTCCTGCGATAATCTCCGTCAATTCCTGTGTAATAGATGCCTGACGGGCTCTATTATATTTTAGCGACAAGTCACTGATCATCTCTTCCGCATTACTCGTTGCCGAATCCATTGCCTGCATACGTGCACCGTTTTCACTGGCATGTGACTCCACAAGTCCGCCAAAGATCAGGCTGTTCACGTACTTTGGAATAATCGCATTTAATGCTTCTTCCGGTGCCGGCTCATAATTCATCAACGTGATGCGATCGATCGGGTTCTCTTCTACGTCCTCCGCATCTGCTGTAATATCGGATGCGTTGATCGGAAGCAGTTTCATCATCGTAGGGATCTGTACCATCGTGTTCTTAAAGATCGTATAGATCAGATAAATCTCTCCGATCTCCCCCATCGTAAACTTGCTCAAAACTTCTTTGCCAATCTCCGATGCATCTGCATATAATGGTTCGTTGATCGCCTCCGAATAATCTCCGGCTATGGTGTAACCCTCACGCTCCACGCTGTCACGACCCTTTGTACCAACTGCATAGACCACTGTGTTTTCCGTAGTAAAACGTTCGTCTTTCGTCAACAGTTTCACTGCATTCGAGTTGTAACCACCTGCCAATCCACGGTTCGATGTGATCAGGATCACTGCTTTTTTGTCAGACCGGCTTTTTTGCAAAAACGGATGGGACATTTCCCCGGACTTGGCGATCATCGCTGCCACAGCCTCATACATCGCATCAAAATAAGGTTTTGATACTTCTGCACCGACTTTTGCTTTCTGCAGCTTGACAGAGGAAACAAGTTTCATCGCTTTGGTAATCTGTCCGGTACTTTGGACACTTTCTTTACGCCGTTTGATATCTCTCATTGACGCCATTGTCTCTTACCTCCCCTCGAAACTATTTTTCAAACTCTGCTTTAAACTCCTCGATTGCCTGGATCAGTTTCTTCTCTGTGTCTTCCTTGATCTCTTTGTCCTCGCGAATGGAAGCAGGGACTTCCGGATATTTCGTATCGATATACTCAAACAATCCTTTTTCAAAGTCCATAATGTCATCTACTTCTACATCGATCAAGTACTTCTTGGTCGCCGCATAGATAATGATAACCTGATTTTCAACCGGCATCGGCTTGTACTGATCCTGTTTCAGGATCTCACGAATACGCTCGCCCTGTGCCAACTGCTCCTTCGTCTCAGGATCGAGATCCGAACTAAACTGTGAAAATGCCGCCAGCTCACGATACTGCGCAAGCTCGATACGGATCGGTCCGGAAATCTTCTTCATCGCTTTGATCTGTGCAGAACCTCCTACACGAGATACTGACAAACCGGCATTGACTGCAGGTCGGAAACCAGCATTAAACATCTCTGTTTCCAAATAGATCTGTCCATCTGTGATAGAAATAACATTTGTTGGAATATAAGCGGATACATCGCCTGCCTGCGTCTCAATGATCGGCAATGCCGTCAATGAACCACCGCCCAGCTTATCTGACAATCTCGCTGCACGCTCCAACAATCTGGAATGCAGATAGAATACATCTCCAGGGAATGCCTCACGTCCTGGCGGACGCTTAAGCAGCAAGGAAAGTGTACGATATGCCGCAGCATGTTTGGTTAAGTCATCATACACAACCAATACATCTTCGCCGTTCTCCATCCATTCCTCACCAATTGCACATCCGGAATATGGTGCAATATACTGAAGCGGTGCTAACTCACTCGCTGTTGCTGCAACAATCGTGGTATAATCCATCGCTCCATATTCTTCTAATTTTTTCACAAGGTTGGCAATCGTTGACGCTTTCTGTCCGATCGCTACGTAAATACATTTTACGCCCTGTCCTTTCTGATTAATGATCGTGTCGATCGCGATCGCGGTTTTACCGGTCTGGCGGTCACCAATGATCAACTCACGCTGTCCTCTTCCGATTGGTACCATGGAGTCAATCGCCTTAATACCTGTCTGAAGCGGTGTGTCTACGGATTTACGTGCGATAACACCGGATGCCACACGCTCGATCTGTCTGGACTTATCGGTTTTGATCGGTCCTTTGCCATCAATCGGCTGTCCCAGCGCATTCACTACACGTCCGAGCATGGCATCTCCAACCGGCACCTCAACAACATGACCTGTCGTCTTTACGGTGTCGCCTTCATTGATGTTTTTATGATCACCCAAAAGAACCGCACCTACGTTATCTTCTTCCAAGTTCAATACCATGCCATATATCTCATTAGGAAATTCCAACAGTTCACCCTGCATCGCTTTCTCTAAGCCATGAATACGGGCAATTCCGTCGGCAACCTGTATTACAGTACCTATATCTGCTACTTCAAATTTGGTACTGTAGTTTTTAATCTGCTCTTTAATGACTGAGCTGATTTCCTCAGGTCTCAAATTCATGATACACTCGCACCTTCTTTCTGTTTATTCTAATTCGTCAACTGAACCTGCGACAACTCTTTTGCCATTCGATTCAGCTTTGATCTGATACTGCTGTCTACCACTCTGTCTCCGATACGGATCACCACGCCACCGATCAGGGATGCATCCACAGAATAGTTCATGATGAACTCCACATAAGATGTCGTGTTCAATAATTTCTGCACGATCTCCTGCTTCTCATCCTTAGACAGTTCGACAGCCGATATCACATATGCCACGCCGATCTTTTTGTATTCACGAACCTTATCAATGAAATACGTCAAAATCTTTTCGATTTCCGAAAAACGTCCTTTTTCAACGATAGTGACCATGAATCCTGTCAGCGTATCGGATGCTTTGCCAGCAAACACCTGCTCTACCAGTGAGACTTTCTGCTCAACCGGAAGCTTTGGATGTGTCAGCAGCTTGATGTACTGCTCATTCGCTTCGATCACATCAAGCACGATCTGCACTTCCTCCAGAGTGGAATCAATCGTTCCCTCTTCCACGGCAACCTCAAACAAGGCTTCGCCGTATGTCTTTGATACTAACTTAGCCATGTCTCATCACCCATCTCTTCCAAAGTGTCTGCAAGCAACTGTGACTGTTTGCTTTCGTCCAAAGAAGATGCAACGATTTTACCAGCCATTGCCGTTGCGACATTAATGATTTCCTGTTTCATTTCATCCTTGACCTTGCTCTTCTCCAGTTCAACTTCTCGATTTGCACGGGCAACGATCTGTGCGGCTTCTTCCCTCGCTTCTTCTAACATGACACTTTCTTTCTTGAGTGCCTTTTTACGCGCTTCGCTCAGGATCTCATCCGTCTCTTTTTGCACATTTTTTATTTTTTCATCATATTCTGCTTTGAATTGAATTGCATCCTGCTTCTCGCGCGCTGCCGTTTCCATCTGCTCACGAATGCCTTCCTGCCGCTTCTCCATCAGATTTCTCGCCGGATTAAACAACAGATAGGACAGAAGCAAAAATACAAAAAACATTGCTAATATGGTAATCGCTGAGTCTACTAATAACTGTGGATCTAAACCAAAAATATAATCGCCCAGTCCACTGCTCAGTGCAACCTGAATTACTCCGCTCACGTTAGTGCCTCCTTTCCGCTAGAGTCTTCCACCAAATGCTTACGCCATCTTCCGGTCATTTTTCCATTGAAAAATAGTACCGGCTGCCGGCACTTGCATTGATTAATGAAGCTTTGCGTAAAGTGGGTTCGCGAATAACAGGATCAAAGCAACTACCAGACCATACAAACCTGTTGTCTCTGCTACTGCCTGTCCAAGAAGCATTGTTGACATAACGTCACCTTTCGCACCCGGATTACGTCCTACTGCAGAAGCACCGTAACCGGCAGCAATACCCTGTCCTACACCAGGTCCGATACCGGCAATAACCGCAAGACCTGCACCAATAGCAGAACCCATCAAAACCAATCCATCGTTATCAATATTCATAATAATCCTCCATTTCTAAAGTGCTTATCCGCACTTCTTCACTTTTTTGTTTATGCCTGATCCCCAATCGCATCCGAGACAAAGCACATTGTCAACATACAAAATACATACGTCTGAATCGCACCGGAAAATACATCCAAATAAATGTGCAATGCAGCCGGCCAGATTAATGTCAAAACCTTTGGCAATAATCCGTAGATCAATCCCGTCATAACCGTTCCGGATAAAATATTACCGAACAAACGGAGAGACATAGAAACCGGTGTAGAAAATTCACTGATCAAGTTCATTGGAAAGAACAGAAAGATCGGTTCAAACAATCCCTTAATCTTACCGAATTTCTGGTACTTAAAACCGTTGTATTGAATCATCACCCAAGTAATGATCGCCAACGGAAATGTGACACCGTAATCTGCTGTCGGCGGTCGTAGCCCTAGCAAACCGGACAAGTTGCACGCCAAAATAAATAAAAACAAAGCGCTGACATAGTTACGAAACTTTGGTGCCTTACTCTCTCCCATGGAGCCCGCCACCATACCATCCAGCGATTCTACGATCAGCTCGACCACATTTAGAAACGGTCCCGGCACCTGATCCGGAGTCGCCTTACGAATCGCACGATTTGCAAAAACAGCAAAAATAAGCAGTGCAGCGATTACAATGATCATGGATATATGCGTCGTAGTCAGATACACATCTGAACCGAAAAACTTGAATTTCGTATATCCATGGATAAAAAAGTCTACCTGCTGCTCATTTCCCTTTGCCAAAAACACATTGTTTGCAAAGGAATCAAACGGCATACAAAAGACGCCACTTCCCACATTCTCACCTTCCCTTTCTATAGAATAAATTATATATACAGGCAAATATCTCTTGTTTACCATTTCATTACAAAGCGAAAATCAACGTTTCACGATACATTGCACCGCACAACCGCAATCTCCTATAAAATAAAACAACAGAATATCTGCAATACATATCTATTTTTTAAATAATTTTTCATAACGCGGGTGCATTTTCGGATACGATAATGCACTGACCTTGACTCCAAACAACGTCAGTATCGCCGGAATCGGATGTACATATTCATAAAATATCATGCATACCGCCAGCGTAACCGCCATGATCACCAATCTCTGCAGCGATGCAAGCTGCGCATGTCTGGATGCATGCGCCGGATCCATATCAAGCGCAATGTCCAGGTGGCGAAACATATGCCACAAAAGAACTAATGCCGCCGCACCACCAAACAGCCCTCCAAATAACATCGAAACTCTGCCTCGACTGATAATTACAAAAAGCAGCGTAACAATGGCTGTCCACAGAATAGAACTAATCATCAATTCCTTTAGTACCTGTTTTACCTGTTTCATGCTCTCCCGCTGCTTCCTCCCGCTTCTCGGTGAGTCCTTTCATGTAATCAAGCTGCTCATGCTCTTTCTTCATGTCAGCCTCATAAAAGGACTTGGTTAATATATATACATTTTTGAACGCAGCCCCGATTCCTAACAACAACATGAACGGAAATATGATCTGTGTACCAAACAGACGATTCAGCCAAGTGCCCAGCCAACCGCTAATAAAGATCGGCACGAGCATTGTAATACTGATCTGCGTGATCATCATAAAACTACGCAAAATTTTCTTCTCTTTCTTACTCATTTTTTAATAACCTCTCATTATGCTATTATAATTTATTCTTCTGAAAAAGTCCACCAAAGAGCGCAAAAAATCTCGTGTAGTATCAAGCGATCTGCTAACTCCTTTTCCCCTCCGATTATCCCGCAAATAATTTAATTCGATAAGCTAGAAAGTCCTTTACAAGCCAACTTCCCTAGACTATAATTATTCCACAAGAAGAAAAAGAGCAAAACCAGCGTTTTGCTATCAAATAAAAATAAGCCGCTGAAAGGAGTTGCTTCATGAGCCGACCACGATTATTTCGACGTCGCTTTATCCCCGACGAAAACATCGAATTAAAAGATGATATGATCTTAGCCTTAGAGCCTAACCTTATTATTACCAGTTGGAATGTTTTGAAACCACGACGCGATATTTCCCGTGGTGTTTCCGCTTATTTTATAGATAAAGGGATTAAGGTGAGCAAGGTTTTTGACAATGCCGGACAAATGGTATATTGGTATTGTGACATTATAGAGACACATTATGATGAAAAGGAAAATATTTACACCTTTAACGACCTGCTCATTGACGTAATCGTATATCCGGATGGTCAAGTTGAAGTACTGGACATGGATGAATTTGCTGATGCAATGGAGCAGGGCATTTTGAGCGTTGGCACGATCGCACATGCAATGCGCGCAACCGATGATCTGTTACATACGATCTACGCCGGAGAATTTGAAAAATATACACACTATATTGATGATATGTTAAAAGTGATCAGTTAATTCTGCTCTCTACATAAAGACCCTCTTTTGATCAGAAGCTCGGACATACAGTCCGCCTTCTACCAAAAGAGGGTCTTTTTATACTGTTATTTCACGCAAGTCTCCCACGTGCCATTATTTCTTCTTTACTTCCAGAGCTTCTTTGCCGCCCATATACGGACGCAGAGCTTCCGGAATACGTACGCTTCCGTCTTCCTGCAAATTGTTCTCCAAAAAGGCGATCAACATACGAGGTGGTGCAACCACTGTATTATTCAGCGTATGTGCAAAATATTTGCTGCCGTCTTCCTTACGGACACGGATCTGCAAACGTCTTGCCTGTGCGTCTCCCAAATTGGAGCAGCTTCCTACCTCAAAATACTTCTTCTGACGTGGAGACCAAGCCTCAACGTCGATGGATTTTACTTTCAGATCTGCAAGATCTCCGGAGCAGCACTCCAGCGTACGGACCGGAATATCCAGCGTACGGAACAGATCTACCGTATTCTGCCACAACTTATCAAACCAAACCGGACTTTCTTCCGGCTTACAAACTACGATCATTTCCTGTTTCTCGAACTGATGGATTCGATACACGCCACGCTCCTCGATGCCGTGAGCACCCTTTTCCTTACGGAAGCATGGGGAATAACTGGTCAATGTCTTTGGCAGATCCTTTTCATCGGTGATCGTATCAATAAATTTACCGATCATAGAATGCTCACTTGTACCGATCAGGAACAGATCTTCGCCCTCGATCTTGTACATCATCGCATCCATTTCCGCAAAACTCATAACACCGGTCACGACATTGCTTCGGATCATGTATGGCGGAATGCAGTAAGTGAAACCACGATCGATCATGAAATCTCTTGCATAGGCAAGTACAGCAGAATGCAGTCTGGCAATGTCACCCATCAGATAATAGAAACCATTTCCTGCCACTTTACCGGCAGCATCAATGTCTAATCCATCAAAACTCTCCATGATCTGTGCATGATACGGAATCTCATAATCCGGCACTACCGGCTCACCATAGCGTTTAATCTCAACATTTTCGCTGTCATCTTTACCAATCGGAACACTTGGATCAATAATATTTGGAATGACAAGCATGATCTCACGAACTTTTGCTTGGAGTTCTTTCTCCTTTGCTGCAAGCTCCTCAAGACGAACTGCATTTTTGTTTACTTCCTGCTTCTTTGCCTCTGCCTCTTCCTTCTTGCCCTGTCCCATCAAAGCGCCGATTTCCTTAGAAATCTTTTTGCGAGAGGCACGAAGCTCATCTGCTTCCTGCTGTGTCTTGCGCGCCTCAGCATCTAATGCAATAACCTCGTCTACCAACGGAAGCTTGTCATCCTGGAATTTGTTTTTGATGTTTTGCTTTACCACATCTGGATTTTCTCTTAAAAATTTAATGTCTAACATATTTCCTCATTTCTGCACACAGTTCGTATGCGTATATTGTTGATAAGTGTACTGTGACAGCCTGCTTGAATAAGCTGCTATAGTCCTGCGCCCTACTGTACTGCCGTCGCTGACGGTGCAGGCGCATCTGAAGGTGCTTCACTCGGCGTCGCTGACGGTGCAGGCGCATCTGAAGGTGTTTCACTCGGCGTCACTGTCGGCTCCGGTATCTGCGTCGCTTCCGGTGTCACTGTCGGCTCCGGCGTTGCTGTTGCCTTTGGCTTTGGCTTTTTCACCGTCTTTTTGTATTTGCCAATCTTGATCGGCTTTGAAAATTTACCATGCACGATGCGATAACCTTTGGTACGGAATGCACGCACCTTCACATAATACACTTTCGATGCTTTAAGCTTGCGAAGCACAACCGTGCGCTTCTTTGTCGGCATGACAATACGGTATCTCGCCTTTTTGGACGTCTTGACTGCAATCTGATACCCGGTTGCTTTGCCTCTCTTCTTTATCTTAATCTTTGCCTGTGTCTTAGACCGTTTCACCAAAGACACACTCGGTCTGGATGGTTTAGACGCTGCCTGCACCTTTGTTGTTCCTATCGAAGTTAAACACAATGCCAAGATCAGGATCAATGTTCCAAATTTACGTAACTGCTCTTTCATTGTTCTGCTTTCCTCCATTTCTGTACAATGTGCTCTCGGAATCTTCTAAACGAAGAATTTCGAAAGTACGTTTCAATATAGCCCACCCAAAAATATACCGTCATTTCCCCTGATGTGTCAAGACTCGCAGGGTATTTTTAATCTGCCACTGCATCCGGCGGGTGTCTTCTACTACTGTAGGAAGCACTTTTCAAACACATTATTACGCATTGCTCCATAGAAGATCTCACCTTCCAACATATCGCAGCCAATTTCGCGTGCGTATTCCTCTTGAAGCTTGGTGTGGATGCCACCACAATAAACGGTCATCCCAAGCTCTTTTGCCATGATAACAATGTTTTTAAGGATCGTCTTCTCACGCTCGCCATTCTTGCCACCCGTAAAACACTCTGCATGGAACTTGATCCCTTTGACCGGGATCGTGCGCAGAGAATGCAATGCCGTGTGATGGGATGCAAATCGACTGATCACGATCTGATATCCTCTCTTGCAAAGCTGCTCCAATGCCACCTGCAGCGCACTGGTCATATCCGCAAAATAACGTTCGTGCACTTCTATGATCAAGTCCGACGGATCCATTTTATTTTGCACTTCCACAATATTTTCGATCATGGACAAAGCATTTCGTGCCGACAACTGACTTGCCGTCATTTGAATAGCAAGCGGAACCGTTTTCAATCCCTTTGCCTTTCTGGCGCCGAAGCTACAGCACACCTGATTCAACAGGAAATAAGAAAATTTATCCAACCTTCCTCCACGTTCGATATAATGCAAAATGCCATCCGTTTCTAAATACTGTCCATCCTGCATCTGAATCCGTGCAACCGCTGTACAGCCTACAACGTTCTCTTTATCTCCCTGAATACGCGGCAAATAGCATATTTCAACTGTCTGCTTTTCCATAGCATCGAGTATTTCCTGAATGATCCGTTCCTCTCGGAAACGTTCTTGCTGAAGATCATCGGTATAAATCGCATAATGGTTACCCTTGATCCCTTTGATACTTCTTCGTGCAAGATCCGCTTTCTCCAACATATCACCAAGCTCATTATCCGTCGGCTCAACCAGATACAAGCCATTCGTTGTATCAAACCCGATCTGGTTCTCCCCATTCGTAATCTCATCCTGATAGTGCATCATTCGAGACAATTTTTTTAGCAGGGTCTTATGATCCTGGTAAGGGAAAATAGCAACAAAATAATCTCCGTCTACTCTGGCGCACAGGCCACCTCGCTCCACAAACTTTTGAAGCACCCTGGAAAATTTCAACAGGATTTCATTACTAATGGAAAAGCCATAATGATGACTAAACTTGCGAAATTCATCAATATCAGCGCACATCAACGCATAGCGCTTGTCATCCGTTCGTTCTGCCAACATTTCTCTTGCCTTGTCCAAAAACTTTGCATACGGAATCATTCCCGTCAAAGTATCTTCAAACTTTGCCTGACTAGACTTAGCGATCCGCATTAATTTCGTACTGAGTTTCGTGTTGTTCGATGCTGCCGCGATCTCTGCTTCCGCAGAATCTGCCAGTGCATTATCCAGCACACGAGTGATCCCATATACTTTCACCGGCTTATCACTCACACCATCTCCCCCCGAGACACTCGCCACTTCCATATGACGATATTCTCCATGGTTGTCCTTCATGCGATAAACACCGCGATGACCGCCCAGTTCCTCTTCACGCCTCTTAAGCGCCTGACGAAAACGCTCCACGTCATCCGGGTGTAAAAATTCTCCTAACTGACTTTCGTTAAACTGCCCCTCTAAAATACTCTCGTTAGAATATGTTTCATCTAAATTGCCGCCACGACTAAGTACACGCGTCGCAATATCATAGGTCCAAGTCGTCTCACGCATGAATTTTGCAAGAATGTCCGAACGCTCCGCAACTTCCTCAAACTGCTTTTCCAACTGTTTGCGCTTTGTAATATCCATAATGATGCAAAGATATACCGGTTCTCCGTTATCATCATCAATACGACATCCATTGACATAAGACCAGCAGACATCTCCTGTTTTGGAGATGATCCGATACTCAAAGCCGACCAAACCACGATTTTCTACAGAAGCCTTGACCTGTCTTTTGACCATTTCCGCATCTGCAGGATACAACACGCGGTCACAATAGTCTCCAAAATTAATCTGATATTCTTCCTTGGAATATCCAGCCAGTCGATAAAATCCATCATTTGCATACAACAGCTTAAAATCTGTCATGCGCAGCTTGATCACACCACCCGGAATACTATTGGAGATCAGCTCTGCATCTCGTTTTGCCTCATACGCTTCTAACAGATTGCGTCTCGACTGTGTGATGTCCAAACATGAGGCAAAATAGACCCTCTGCCCTTTCATATCTGCCGGATGCGCTGAAACAGACACCCAGATCACTGCTCCGTCTTTGCGCCGCGCACGGTGTTCTAACTGAATCTTGCCCCCCACAGCCGTCTGTCTGGCGATCAGATTTCGTATCTTTTGACGGTCTTCCGGAAGGATCATTTCCATAACACTTCCATGATATATTTCTGAAAACTCTTCTCTTGTGCACTGCATTAATGAATAAAAGCGTTCATTCGCATACATAAGCTCAATCTGCGATCCCGGCTTTGCCACAAACATCGCACATTCGGACATATTAAGTAAGCGTCTTAAGTCCTGTTCATCTAAACACATCTGCTCCGTTGTCTTTGCTGTCTCAATATCGCTCATTCGTATCCCTCCCTTTCTGCACCAGAGTTTCTTTTCGAAAATCTCATCCTATAAATGACATGGACCGGATCCAATCTCAACGACATAAAAATCTGCCGCATATCCGATCTTATCCTTATATGCCTTGCCTACCTGTGCAATAAATGCATCAACCGCCTCATCTTTCACAATACTCACTGTACATCCGCCAAATCCTGCTCCGGTCATACGAGAACCGATGACACCATCTACTTCCCAAGCCTGTTCCACAAGCGTATCTAACTCTTTTCCTGTCACCTCATAATCATCACGCAAAGATACGTGAGAAGCGTTCATCAATTGTCCGAACAGTTCAATGTTATTTTCCTGCAACGCTTTCACTGCCTTGATCGTACGCTGATTCTCATAAACAGCATGCTTTGCTCTCTTGCGTCTGACATCATCCTTGATCGCTGACTTCACCTGTTCAAACTGCTCCTCCGTCAGATCGCCGAGCGTCTGGATCGGCATCTCCTTTTGAATCTCTGCCAATGCCGTCTCACACTCCTCACGGCGTTCATTGTACTTCGAATCGCCCAGGCCGCGCTTTTTATTACTGCATGCGATCACAATCTTCGCACCGTCCAGATGAACCGGAGCATATTCATAAGAAAGATCTGCCGTATCCAAAAAGATTGCATGATCCTTTTTGCCCATTGCGATCGCAAACTGATCCATGATCCCACAATTCACACCGTTGAATTTATTCTCCGAAAACTGGCCGATCAGCGCCAAATCCTGATTTGAAATACCAAGTCCAAACAATTCGCTCAAAATATAGCCGGTAACCACCTCTACAGATGCAGAAGAAGACAATCCCGAACCGTTCGGGATATTACCAAACAACAGAAGGTCAATACCCTCATTGATCTCATAGCCCCTCTGTCCTAACGCCCAAATGATTCCCTTCGGATAATTCGTCCATCCGGCTTCCCTGCATGGTTTCAGATCATCCAGACTGGAAGTAATGATACCAAGATGTTCAAAATTCATCGAGAAAAAGCGTAACTTTCTGTCGTTTCTCTTGCGAGCCACAGCATAAGTACCTATCGTCAATGCGCATGGGAATACATGCCCACCGTTATAATCTGTATGTTCACCGATCAAATTTACACGCCCCGGTGCAAAAAATGCGTGTGCCTCTCCTTCGCCATATACTTCCCTGAATTTCTGCAAAATCGTATTCTTAATATCCTTCATATCTCCTCATTTCTGCGCTGGAAATCATGTGTTTTGTAGTATTTACTTGCACGGACCTCTTCCCGGCATTCTTCTGCGTCCCATGCGCCGACGCAAATATTTCTTTGAACTTATATTTTACAATATTTTGTGGTCTCTTTCAAGAACAAACGCAAAGCCAGCACTTTGCTTTTGTCACGCTACACAACAGCAGTTTCCTATTAAGGAACGAAAAAAGGAAGCATCTATTTCGATGCTTCCCTTTTCGTATCTTTGCCTGATGGTGTCAATATCACAAATCCATGCCCCTGCAGTGTACGGAAATACGCCAGCAATCTGTCATATAACGGCTCGGCATCCTCGCCGAACTCCTCCTTCACTAACAGAGCAATATCATAAATCGTATGCACACCATCTATTTGTTTCCAAATGAAACTCCCGAACTGTTCCAAGGCAATGTGGCTGACTGCCGGACGCCCAAAACATTTCTGGGCAATGCGGTTAAACACACCCTTGTTCTCGACATCCACCGTCACCCGATGCTCATCGTCTTCCGTCCAGTTCAGTTTTTCCGAAATACGCGGAACATAATCCAACAAATTATTGTCTTTCTTCACTATTTTTCTACCTTTGCTTCTTTACTCCAGATAGTAAACTTCAGGACAACCAAAATGATCACTGCCATGACTGCAAGGCCACCTGCTTGTCCCAAATTAAGGACACCAGAAAGATCCACTAAGCTTGCAACCGTCTTGCCCTTAATCGTTACTACAGCAAGAACAGCAAGCAAAATACCAACCAGTCCTTCACCCGCGATCATACCGGAGCAGCAAAGTACACCGTTATTGATAACTTTGTCTTTGTTCGCTTTGCCGTCATAAACCTTCTCTAAGATCAGACGAAGTACACCACCTACCATAATGCAGGTAGAAAGTTCGATCGGCAAATACAAACCAATGGCAAACGGCAGAACCGGGATAGATAATAACTCGATCATAATTGCAATAAACACACCGATAAATACAAGTGCCCAAGGAAGATTTCCGCCCATAACACCTTCAACGATCATCTTCATCAAAGTTGCCTGTGGTGCAGCAAGCTCAGCCGTACCAAATCCCCACGCACTATTCAACAAGTAAAGTACAAAACCGATCGTTACTGCTGAAACAACCGCACCGATCAACTCACCGTACTGCTGCTTCACCGGAGTTGCACCAAGAATATATCCTGTTTTCAAATCCTGTGACATATCACCAGCCATTGCTGCAACGATACAGATTACAGAGCCGATTGCAATCGCTGCGATCATTCCTGACGCACCGGTATTGCCCGTTGCTTTAAGGATCAAGCTGGTGATCAACAACGTTGCGATCGCCATTCCGGATACCGGGTTGTTACTACTGCCGACCAATCCAACCATACGAGAGGAAACCGTAGCAAAAAAGAATCCAAAGATAACAATGATGACAGCACCCAAAATACCAATCGGAATGACCGGAAGTGCTGCGATCAAAATGATCAAAATAGCAAGCATTCCAAGTACTACACCCATATTCAGATCACGGTTCGTACGCTCCTCTTTGCCGATCTTTTCTTTATTGAAGATACCTTTCATCGCATCGGCGAAGGTACGACAGATCAATGGCAATGATTTGATCAAGCTGATAATTCCACCGGCTGCAACGGCACCTGCGCCGATATAACGGATATAATTCGACCAGATTCCAGACGCTCCGCTTGTTTTCCATACTTCTGCGATAGAAACTGTTGCAGGGTACAGTACCGTATGTGCGCCAAACAAATAGATCGCCGGGATCAACACCAGCCAGCCAAGAATGGCACCCGCAAACATATAAGAAGCAATCTTAAAACCACAAATGTAACCTACACTGATCAATGCCGGATAAACCTCTGTACTGATCTCTCCGTGAATCTTATTGATCGTCAATGTTGCGACATTAGAAACAACCTTGAAACCGTCCACGATAAACTTGATCAAAGCAGAAACACCCATTCCAATAAACACGACTGCTGCATTAGCGCCGCCTTCCTGTCCGGCAAGCAAAACCTCTGCACACGCTGTTCCCTCCGGATACGGAAGGGTTCCATGCTCTTTTACGATCAATGCCTTGCGCAATGGCACCATGAAACAAATGCCTAACAGACCGCCGATCATTGCAATTAAAGCAATCTCCACAATACCAGGCATCTGTGCCTTACCTTCAGCTGCCCACAAAAACAATGCCGGCATCGTAAAGATCGCACCGGCTGCCAAAGACTCACCGGCAGAACCGATCGTCTGCACCATGTTGCTTTCCAAGATCGTATCGTCCTTCTTTGTGGAAAAACGTCCGATCAGCTTATACACCCCCATACCAATAACTGCTGCAGGAATAGACGCTGAAACCGTCATACCTACACGAAGCCCTAAGTAAGCATTGGCCGCTCCAAAGACAATTGCCAGCAGCACACCGATAATGATCGATGACGGCGTAAATTCCGGCAATACCTTATCTGCACTTACGTAGGGTTTGAAAGAATTGTTCTCTTCCATAATAAATAAACCTCCTTAAATTCTAAGACCAAAGCGTCAAAGTCGTAAAAAAGCCTGTCAGGCAAATCCAGACCAAATAGAACGATTTTAACACTAGAATCTTTTTGACAAAAAAAGAACTTGCGCCCTTATAACATCAATTTCTGTTCATCAAACGCAAGCATTTTCGATTGTATCATAAGAATTCTCAAAAAGCAAGAAGAATGCTATTTTTATGAAAATTCCGGCAAATTCACGAAAATATTTTTCAACAATTTCTCATTTGTTTTCCTAAAATCGGATCACGCTACCCCAAAAAATATGCCAGGACCAGAAATCATTTTTAGGAATGCCAATATGGTTTCTGGTCTTTGTGCGAAAATCCGCGCAAAGTTTCTTGATAGGCGGCGATTTTGTGTTGATATTCTGCAATCTGTTTATCCTTTAATCGTCCCTTGTCCGACAACTCTTGAAACTTCTGTTCCAAAAGAACAAACGCCTCCTGCGCTGCATCCTTGTAATTATTGGCAATATTCGAGTCAATCTCCTGCACGATCGTCTCTAACTCCTTATTTTTGCCAAGTCCATGTATAAACTCAAACATCGTTACCTCTTTTCTATACTTCCCATCTTATAACTTTCCCTGTCTTATAGCTTTCCCTGTCTTATAACTTTCCCTGCTTCCGCAAATATGCCAAAAATCCTTCACACCCATCCAACACATCTCGATACGTTTCATCAAAATTGCCCGTATACCATGGGTCCGCAATCTCACCGGGACGATCTGTGAAGTCCAACAAAAGGGACACCTTCTGCTCCGGATCCTTCCCAAAAATCCGCATCATATTGCGGTAGTTCCATTGATCCATTCCGATGATATGATCAAAGTTGCGGTAATCACTTTTTCGTACCTGCTTGGCATAATGTTCCAAAACAGGGACTCCAACCTGTCGTAACTTTGCGACCGTTCCGTGATGCGGCCCATTGCCAATCTCCTCTGTGCTTGTCGCCATGGAATCAATGTAAAAATTGTCTGTGTATCCGGCACGGTTTACAAGATCCTGTAGGACGAACTGTGCCATTGTGCTGCGGCAGATGTTGCCGTGGCAGATGAAACATACTCTAATCATTATTTCTCATATCCTTTTAATACCTTTCAATACCCAAAAGTTCTATACACATCAATAATATTGAAACGATATATAATTTTTAATTTTTTCTCATTACACCTTATATATTACCATTTCTTCTCTCGCAAAAGGTGCAAAAAAAGGTGCAATTTTTCAACTTTTACACCTCGACATTCTGGAGCTAGAAGTTAAAAAGATTCTCACCTTCCTCTTCCAGTTGCAAAATATCTACGGCTTTTTCCTGCATAACTTTTTGATTTTCCACTTCTACCATCTTCAACATTTCCTCTCTTACATCATCTACCTGTAAATGGGTATATGTATCAAATGTAATATCCATAGAACTATGTCCCATAATGTATTTCAGTTTCGCCGGATTCATACCAGCCTTTGCCATTTTGGTACAAAATGTGTGTCTGCATACATGCGGAGTGATTGTTGGTAACGGCTCTTTATACAATTTATTATACTTTTCACTCCGCATG